>ERZ1292625.3487-Hain-H41-01um-R1-3487-length-12750-cov-9_pt1 | contig 12750 bp, 15 predicted proteins | sample MGYA00564400_ERZ1292625 | MGnify/ENA primary metagenome ERZ1292625 (study PRJEB36523, sample SAMEA6512639) | groundwater metagenome | collected 2019-01-08 | study: AquaDiva: Metagenomics assemblies of 32 groundwater samples
GACTAAGGAAAGTTCATAGCTTGGCTCAACGAGGAGCGTCGTTTATCCCCGGCCCTTATGGAGCAGCGATAAGAGCTGGTCTCAAAATAGCAACCCCAATTCTGCAAAAGGCCGGAGTCGCGGGTTACGAAGGGCTCGGCGCGCTCTACCAGGCGCCCGATGGCACGATGTACCAGCAGGTCCATGGATTGAATGAAGGCGAAGAATTGCGAGGTCTGGCAGAGGACGAGGAATTGCGAGGTCTGGACGAAGATGAGGAGTTGCGTGGTCTCGATGAGGACGAAGAACTCCGCGGCCTGGATGCGGAGGAGGAGCTACAGGGTTTTGCCGAGGATGATGAACTGCGTGGCGTTGGGGAAGACCAGGATATGCAAGGCATCGATGGCTATGTGCGGCAGGACGGCATGAGCGGACTGGAAGCCTACGTGCCGCAGGAGCCACCGCAGACACGTTGGTACGTGGCACCAACCCAGGCGCCAGAGGTATGGAAATCATTATGGTAAGCCGGTGACAAGATTTCCCATCACGTATCTCGGGTACGCGCTCCGCCGGTCTATCCTAAAACGAGATGCCTGGGATGGGGGGCGAGGGAGTAGGAGGTAATAACCATGCGATTAGGACTGAGTCAAGATCAGCAACAGGTCCCCGCGCGTTCAGCACCGGACGTTATGCCGCCGCCGACCGCTGCGCCCACGACCAAAGAGATTCCCTACGACTATGTGGCCAAGTTCAAACTTCAAGGGAAACCCGGCAATCGTGTGCAGGATGTGATCAACATCAGCATCGAAGGCGCCTTTGTGGCTGTGGCCATTGGCTATAGTTTCATCCCGGCCAAGTTGCCGGTTCTGCCACCACCAGGTTCGATACTCTTGACATCGCCCCCGCCTACTGGTGAAGGCGTGGGCTGGCTGTTGGCCAATGCCATTCTGCCTGTCGTGGAAGATCCACGCATGCTCGCGCAATGCTTGCTCGTGCGACTCTGCGGGATCGATTTCAAATACAGCATCATCGATAGCGGGAGCGGCCGCGAGTTGCAGAATCAGCCGATCCACAACATCGCCGGGCTGGGTGAGGCAACCGGTGATCGGCCTTTCCGTCCCCTGGCGAAACCCATGCTGTTCATGCCCCGCTCGACTATCCGTGTCGAAGTTGAAGAAATCTCGGAAGGGCCGATTTATGGTTACGAGGACTCAGTGACCAAACAGCGTGTTGGCGCAGAACTGTTCATCGTGCTGCACGGCTATAAAATTCTTGGCTATGGGACGGCGCTATCATGACCATGAACCAGGCGTGCGATGTCCATCGAGACACCGGTTATTCCAACGTCTGCCAGATTTGTAGCGTTCCGCTGGATGCCGGGTATTTCGATGTCGCCGGCATCAAAGCGGCACCGGGGAATGTGGGTGAAGAAGTCGAGGTCGCGCGCTACGAGCTGAACCCTCAGTATTGCGGCACGATGTTGTATTTCACGCAATACGCGGAAGAACTTAACACAAAGAGACAAGTGCTCTCGAACACGCCCGGTTACGAATGGTTGATCCTCTGCAACAACCAGCCGCGGGCGCCCTACCTGCCCACAGACCTGATCTTGAACCCTTGGGGCTACAACGCCCTTCCAATCTACCTGAGATTGGAAGAGGGCTGCACGTTGAGGTTCGTGGTCAGAAAGGTGACCCCTCCGGTAGGTGGGGGAGAGGTGAGGTTGAACTTATCTCAAGTAGGAGGCAGGCTGCTGGGCCGCACCTGGTACAACACCATCTATGGAGGAACGCCGAATCAGCGTTAAAGCTGAACGGGGACAACCGCCAGAGCTTCCGGTGCAACTATTCGGGCCGTGGACGCGGGGCGAAGGGCCGCACAAAACGATTCCGGTTCGGTTGTTAATCGCACATCGCGATCAGATCCACGTCGCCAGTAGGTAGAGAGACCATGTACATCTATAATCGCCAATATGCCACGACGAAAAGTGTCCCGCCAGAGAGGCGCAGCAGTAGCTTTACCGTTATCAATGGGCTATCGGCGCCACCGACCTTACATCCTCGCTGTAACAGTCTCCTGCTGAAGGTTCCGGGCGCCTATGAACAACTCGAAGAAGCGGTCATGAAGTGGATTGCGACTTGTGTCCAATCCAGGACCAAAGTTCGCGGAGTTCCTGTTCATCGGGAACGCAAGCTGGTCATCGGCAATCCATCTTTGCTGGACATCTGGAATAAGGTTCTACGTTTTCGCGTGGGGCAGGAAGTGACGATTAAGGCCGAGTATGGCTGGCGGAAGGGCGGGGTCGAGTCCATTCGCTTCACAACAACCGCGTTGCCGCCGCCTCCCCCGAAGCCCAGTCCCCCACCGCCGCCCGTGACGCGGAGTGTCGGCCAATGGCGGGAATTAGCCGATCAGAAATTCATCCACTACCAGCGGCAGATACCAGGTCGTCTGACGGATGAGGACGCAAAGGAGCTCAATCGTCGGATTACAGCTTCTTACGCGAAGATGTACCTCAGTCGTCCTTCCGTCTTCAAATGGGCTGGCATGGCAGCCTTCGCTTCGGCCGAAGTCGGGAGAGGGATGCAACAGGCTTGGCAACTCGGCTTCGGGGACTGGGGAATGAGTGCGGGGGGAACTCTGTTGGTCTGGGTCGGTGGATTGGTCAAAACAGGAGAGTCGGTTGGGCCGATGCTTGGCAAGAAACTCTTCTGGGCGCTCTCGGGCGGAAATCGTTTTGTCTGGTGGGACATCTTCTGGCAGCACCTGGCCTACCAGGAACAAGGAATTGCGGCCCTTGTGGCCGCACACAAAGCCGGTGAGTTACCTCAGGCCAATCTACTGGCCTGGCAGCGAATTGATGCCGGCCATCAGAAAGGCGACGTGGCTCAGATTTGGCAAGGAAACAGCGAACTCTTGAGGTACGAACAGGAATTCGTGCTTCAGGCTCAGGTATACGACCGGAGCCGGGACATCTGGCCCGTGATTTCGGACGATGTCCCCTCTCCAATCCCCGGGCACGGCGTCAAATTCACCAGCTATGTTTCAGGCGGTGATATCGGCGACTTCAAGCATCGCTGGAAATGGATCGAGGAAAGCATGCTGCCAGCATGGAAGTCGCTCGAAACAAACGAGCCAGCAAAGGTTCGGTCGCTGCTACTCGCTCTAACGTGAAATTCCGGAGGCGGCCCAATCTCATCCACCAAGGGTGCAAGTCCATAGCGGCTGGGCACAAATGTCGAATAATACCGTGCAATTGTTCGGGCCTTGGACGCGCGGAGAGGGTCATGAGGACGATGCAGATCAAGACACCGAATCCCTGCCAGCGGCAGCCCCTGGCGGACCAGCAGTGGGTGCTCCAGGCTCATCAGGATCATGGAACCTAGGAAAGCGCTTTGTCAAAGAGAAGTCGCTTCTGGAGCTATCCAAACGAGTCACCGATAGTCCATGGTATGTCGAAGAAGTAATCAACGCGCTTGGCCAACTTTCTCTGGGTTATTGCGAACGTGTTTCAACACAAAAACCCGAAAGGAGCTTGAGATGAAGGAGAAAGGTAGGATCAAACGACCTTAAGCAACCGCTCAAGGAAGCGAGGCGAAAAGTGGGTGCTGGACTACTGACCCCTTAGCTTCTGATGTCCAATGGGACTGGAACCGGGGCTGGGATAGCGCATCGTGAATTTTCAGCGGAGCTCCGACCGGAAGAAATGGGGGCAAAATGAATGTTGGACCGACCGGCTGACGAAAGAGCCCCTGTGGGGATCTAATTGATTGCTGTGAATCGAAGCGGAAGGGGGGCCAGCATGTACCTGAGAACAGCAGAAGGATTAGGGCAAGCCCCAATGCGATACGGCCCTTTTGCCGGAACACTGGGTGATAACACGCTCCCGGATGGAATTCGGGAGTTTCTGAATGAACTGCGCAACCACAAAGACTTAAAAAGACTGCTGTTGACCGTTACCTTTCACCCCAAGCCACTGCAAACCTGGCTAACATTTGGTCCAAGGAAACAAGCAATTCTAGATTTGCTTTTAGTCAACAACATGCTTGAAGCACCTGTTGTTTTCTTTGATCACCTGAGGCGCATCAGCACCGACCTCCAGAAGAAAGATGCCGGCTTTAGGCAACAGATCGACGCCGAGTTGCAGCTTCGGAACGCGATGATCAAGGCTGCCGGAAAAGTCGGAATAGACCGTGACAAGATGAAACCCTTCTTGCTCGAACCCTTGTTTACGCCAGAGGTAGAAGACTATTTCCTGCCTCCATTGGCCTTGAGTTTCGCGAATAAGATGTTGCCGCCGAGGCTGGTCCAACGGATCAAGAACAGCGCAATACCTGAGGCGCACCTTGTCGGGTTGGGAAGATTTCTCCGTAGGTACGGCGAGGTATTGCAAAGTAAGGATGCTGTGTTCAAACGAGTCGTAGAGCAGGAACGCCACAAGAGGCAACAAGTACAGCAGGAACAAAAAGAAAAGGCAAAACAAGCGGAAGAGGAACGAAAGCGAAAAGAGCAAAGGCGAAGACGAAAATAGCATAACGGGAGCTTGTCAGAGTGGAAGGGCCGGGAAGCGATTGCTCAAGCGAAGGAGTATCCGCCATGTACATGCCCACAAGTCTAGGACAACCCCAAGCTCAAACGGATTGCTCCGGGTGGGAAAGCGACCCGCAGAGTTTTGTCAGAGTGATTGCCAAACACCATATCCGCACCGAGCTAGGGCGGGCTCTGAGTCCTACGCGTGGGCCCTATAAAGTGACCGAGAAGACGTGGGGGGTGAGATTTCCCGACGACATCGTCGTGTATGTGCTCCTCGCCAAGGTGCCGGATTTTGTCGTCGCTGCCCGCTGGTACCCGAAGCCGGCGGGGCAATCACGTTTCTACACCTACTCCTGTATGAGCGACGGCCAGGTGGTTTTCACTGAGCGTGCGAAGCCGTAGATAGGCCCAGAATCTTAGGCGGAGGACAAGGTCATGTATCTTCAAACTGATTTGGGAGACGGAGTGTTCAAACCCAGATCGAGATATAAGCAACCTCGGCTGTATCTCGTCAGTGTGCACTGGACTTTTGAAGTTCCATTCAGGAAAGACTTTGAGGCCTTTCGTCAGGAACTCAGCAAGACGATCAGGAAACTTGTGACGGCTGAGGCCGATAAGAAAGAAATCGACAGCCTCCTGCTCGAAGCTAAGCATGTGGTAACAGCGCTCAAGGACGTGCATGGTCAGCTGCTGAAACGAAAGTCCCCCAGACTCAAAGAATCCGATCCCGTTGGGATTAATGCTACGATTTACTTCAAGAAAAATGATTACACGGATGTCAGTGGGATTTCTGTGTATGACCGTAATTAAACGTTGACCCGGCAATTAAGCGGGTGGGAACAGCAGTAGAACGAAGTTTTCTGTTGCTTAGTCGTCCAGCTCCAGGAGTCGTTGTGTACATCAATACAGGTGCAGAATTTGGACAGATTTCCACACCGCACAGTTTTGTTGCCGGCATGCTCGGTGAAGATGTCAATTCAAAAAAAATAATCAATGACATTCTCAATCAAGTCCGCTTGCAGTCTCAAAGTTTCAAGAAACTCCTCTTGACTGTCGCCTTGCACCCAAAGCCCGATGCCAGCGTTATTTGGGAGAAGCAGACGTTTCCATTTGGTAAAGAGACTCGATATCTCGTCGATGAGATCCTGATGTCGGAGCTATCAACGGCGTTCATCTTATCCGTGCTGAAGCGGTACAGCGTTGCCAGCTTCAGCCGGGAAATCAAAGATGGGGAGCATTTGCAAATTAGGATGGTGAACGCCACTCAGAATTTGTCGAAAACGTTGCTCCAGCCATTTTTATACGACCCATTATTACTACCGATGTTTGGCGGGCAACTGCCCTACAAGGAACTTTCCAGGTTAGCCCGACATTTCGCGCAACATATGTTGCCGGGGGATCTTGCCCAACAGATCATGAATAGCGATGCCTCCGAGGCGCACCTTGCCTATCTCGGGAGTTATCTTCGCAGGCACGCCGAGGCGCTGGAAAAGAAGGATCCCCACTTCAAAAGGCTAGCAGCGATAGCACGCAAGTGGCAGCGAGAACTGGAACAAAGGAGAAAACAGCGGGGAACAAAGAAAACCCCATGATTCGGGTCAGAGTCAATTATGAACAGGAAAATGCGGAAATGGATTCCGATTAATGCTGGGCCGATTAGCTGACGAAAGTGAGCCGTATGTATATTTATGATCGGAGATTGTTACGTTCTCCCGCTCAATCCAAGCAACAGCCCATCACCCCACTGCCTGTCCATGGCAACGCCTATTACCCAGACCAAGTTGTGGGCGAATTCTTTGGACGCGGATGGACCGACCACGGGTACGCTTGGGTACATGAAGGGTTGGGGCAATCGATTACTGATGAACTGTCCAAGAAGCTCAAGCACCTTTCATTTTTGTCCCACTTTGTAGAAAGGAATGGCAAGGATGTATGGCTTAAGCCGAGTGTGATGGATCCCGGGATCTATGACGGACCGAAAAGGTACAGGCTTCCCATCGGTGGCACGCTCCAAGGCTTCCTAGAGGGAGTTCTGATACGTAACAAGCAGTTCGATCACATTAAAGTCGCCCTGGTGGATCTGACGAAGGATATCTGCAAACCGGAATTTGCCGGATTCAATCACGAAGCGCCGGTCTCCGCCGCAAGCGTTCCTAAGATCGCAGCCATGCTGGCAGCCTATCAACTTCGTCACGATCTCCGGGCCCTGTTGAAAAAGCAGCATAAGGGGGCCAGAGATACCAAGGAGCTCTTTAAACTTGTGCGTCAGGACTGGGCCGATACCCAGCATGACCATGGAGGCAGGTCGGCGGTTTTCACGAGTGGCGTCTCGCTTCGTGGAAAGCTTGTCCTCGTGAATGGCAGTAAGGTCTCTATCAGTGAGCCGAAGGCTCCGCGATTAGAGGACGTTTTCGCCGATGTAAAAGGGGTCCCAATTAAAATCAAGTTCAAGAGTACGGGGGAAAACAAGGCACGACTGGAGATCATCATCGATGAATTCAACCGTACAAAGGAAAAAAAAGAGCTAAAGCTGGCAGAAAATGAACTGGCGAAAGCAAAAGACGAGTTAACGCGCAAGGCAGCACAACGAAAACTTGCGGAGGCTAAAACCAAACTTGCCGTGGCAATACGGACGAAGCGTCCAGAGGCAAGGCGAAAACTCGACGCGCTGGGCTTCTTGGAGCGAATGCGGGTGATGATCGGCGGTCTGACGCCCGCCTCAAATCATGCGACTTCCACGATCGTGCGCGACGTGGGCTTTCTTTACATCGCGTCGACACTGCTCCAGTCCGGACTGTACGACACCAATCGGAAGGGGGGACTCTGGCTCGGTGGTGACTATGGCAACATTGGCTGGCGGGTAGGCCTTAGCGGTGAAAAAGATTTCGCGACAGCAACCGCCGGATCTCTCGCGGCATTCCTGTCGCTTCTCGTACAGGACAAATTGGTGAGCCCATCGGCCGGTTCCGGCATGCGTCGGCTGATGCAAATAGAGCCCCTTAACCCGACGCATCCCACCACCCAAAGCATATTTGAGGTAGGTCTTTCGGCACACCGGCTGAAGAAGGTGCTCGCAAAAATCGGTTTCATTAAAAACGGTTTCAGCCACGAGTGTGCGTACATCGAGCGCGATGTCGTTTGCGGGAAGGACAAGAAATGGACACTGCCCCACCGTTATATCGCGGTGTGCCTCGGGGCAAAAAGTAAGCGTGAGCTGAAGCAGTTAATCGATGAACTCGACACATGCATTCTCGCCAACAACCGGACAACGCCTTGTGTCGAAGCATCGAGGCGTGCGTGAAAAACTGAAAGCCTGCCACTCCGAGGTAAACAAGTCGTTTCCGCCAAGAACGATACGCCCACTTCCAGGAGGAATACGATGCCAACTATTTCTATCACCTCAAATGACGGCAAGCTCAACTCCGCATCTGCGGTTCTGGAAGTGAGTGCCACAAACCAGGAGTATAACCAACCAGTGTTGCGTATCAAACAAGCCGGTACCAGCGGAGGCGCGGCTTCGATCCGGATCGATGATCCGAATCCGGACATCGAGTTCGTCGAGACTGGCCTCACGGGTCCCGATCCCGGCGCCGGGAAGTTCGAGATTGCCGTTCAGGCGGACCAACTCCAGATCAATGGCCGCAACGCCGATGTTGGCCCTAACAAGGGCTTCGACACCATTGTCGTATTTACCCGACCGGCGGCAGGTGGCAATATCGGAATCGGATTCCCTGAGGCCAAAGACTACAAAAAGTTTGGAGGAGGACAGGGTGTCATCGTGATCGCGAATGCCTCTGTTGCCCCTTCCCCATCGAAGAAGATTGCCGACGTTGGGATTTTGTATGTCCAGGACGGGGCGCTGATGTATATGAGCTCGAATGGAAACGTGAAGGAGATCGCGCCTGCCTAGCCCGGATTACTCATGAATACCTACTGCGGCGACCGATCCTCTCGCTCGGCGGAGCTTTTCTCGTTCGGTCTCCTCGATGGACCGCAAGTACGCCTGTGTCGCCCTCACTTGCGAGAGGCCCCGGCGGGCTTCGGTCTCAGCCGCCTCGCGACGGCATTCATGAATAATCCGGGCTTGCCCCGTAGCCTTCAGAAAGGAAAACGACAATGAGCCGCAAAACAAAAGACGCTCGCCAAAAAGTATCGTCTCGTGCTCGACGATCTCCTCCCTTCATCTGGCCCCTGGGCAAAAGTCCAAAAACACCAGACGAGATGAATACGTCCTATGGTCCGCGTATCGACGCGGATCGCTGGGACTTCCAGGACGGCATCGATCTGCCCGCTCCCGTCGGTACGCCGGTCCATGCGATGGCAAACGGCACGGTAGATCGCGCCGGGCCGGTGTCCGTCACAATTCCCCACAATAGATGTGCGATGAAGACATTTTGTCGAAGCTTGATTGGGCGACGCAGACTGAGAAGCGCTGGAGTTGGTACGACAGGAATCGCTTGCAGAGTTCGGGTATGCATCAACACGACAGAAGCCATGTGGAACTTGGCTGTTTGAAGTAGCTCACGGAGGTCAGTGTTGTGGCGCGATCTAAGGTCTTTATTGCTTCTTCGTCGGAAGGGCTGAACGTCGCAGAAAAAGTTCAGTCTTTGTTGAAACAACCAGCTGACGTGAGGTTGTGGGACCGTGTGGTTGACTTGACTGCCACTTACATTGAGTCCCTTGAGAAGGAAATGGCTCAGGCACAGAGGGTGCGCGTTGATTGCCGAGCGTGTCATCAAGCTAGGGACTAGAGACAAGCCTGACCCCGACAAAGTTGCCGAAAGCGATGCCATACGCACCTTCTGCAAAAGGGTGACGGGTGCATGGTGGCAGCGAATTCCAGTGAAAGATGTAAGTGCAGTCAGTTTCTTTCAGATCAAGCGCGACACGGTCTTCAATTCTCTTTCTCTGTCAGGCAGCTCATATGACAAGACCGGAGCTCTGGTGGGTTACTGGGAAAGCATCATGGCACGCATCTATGCGGAGAAAAACAAGGTCCTCTACTCTTGGAAGGGCTGGCATACTCAAGATGGCATGACACACATCTCTTTCCATGGTTTCGGCGAGATGGATTTCGAGGGAGAAGCTGATGCCAAATCCTTGACCCGTGGTCGTGGGAGGTTTTGGAAAGTCGATGAGGCGAATCCGGCCAAGACTATCAACACGCCGATGCAACTCCGTCGAATTACTGACAAAACTGCAGTCTCCACGATGACATCAGGGACGGAAAAGAAGGTACGGGTGCTCATTCTTCATACACTCGCACTCGCAGAAAGGTGAGGCGGAGTTTCGAGAGATCGCTCGTCACGATTCAATAACTGGTACATCCCGTTCCAACAGATCTACGACATCGCCACATGAGGTCTTTGCATGACAGTGTTTGTGTCCTACGCCCGTGAACAGCAATCCATCGCTGAGGAAATTAGTCTAGCTTTGTCCGGCCGTGGTCATGATGTCTTTTTGGATCGCTCCACCCTCGAGCCTGGGCGGGAATATGGGGCGACAATTCAGAAGAACGTCGAAACGTGTGATCTTTTTGTTTTTCTCATTTCCCCGGAGGCTTTAGGAGACGGAAGCTACGCGCGTACAGAGCTAGGCTTCGCGAAGAAGAGGTGGAAGAACCCCTCTGGGAAAATTCTCCCGGTGATGGTCAGACCGACACTGGATTCGAGGATCGACGCATACTTGCGTGCCGTAACGATTCTCTACCCTCAAGGAAATGTAGCGGCAGAAGTCGCTGCCAGAGCAACCGCATTGCTAGAGCATACGGACGAGCCATTGAATGTTCCGCCTAGCCCAGAGCTTCAGAGGGAACGTATCGCAAGTTACAAAGAATTGTGGAGACTCACCAAGCTGCTACCTAAATGGCCACGGTCCAAAGATGTCACGTACGAAGACTTCGGCAAGCTCAGCCAGCTTCTCCGCGATTGGTATTTTAACGAGGGCGGGGGCATATTCCTGTCGCGAACTGCACATACCGCTTATGCGGCATTGCAGGACTCTCTGACGGCGATCCTTGTCGAACAGCCTTCTGGAGGTATTTCTGAGGAGCATTACGAAGCGGTGCGGGTCTTATGCAGTACGCTTCGGAGCGGATTAGCTCACGATGTGGGTTCACGGCAGTAAGTATCGGTCTTGAAAAAGGTAGGAAGAGAAATGGGATCGGAGTTAATTGTTTCGCAACACACCAACTTACAGGAGAAACATGCTGCCTACTATTTCTATCACATCACACGACGGCAAGCTTGACGCTCCCTCTGCGGTCCTGGATGTGAGTGCCACAAACCCGGAATACAATCAGCCTGTGCTGCGTATTAAACAAGCCGGTACCAGCGGGGGCGCGGCCTCAATCAGGATCGATGACCCGAATCCGGACATCGAGTTTGTCGAAACGGGCCTCACGAGCCCTGATCCAGGCGCCGGGAAGTTCGAGATTGCCGTTCAGGCGGACAGGTTTCAGATCAATGGTCGCAACGCCGATGTTGGCCCTAACAAGGGCTTCGAAAACATTGTCGTATTTACCCGACTGGCGGCAGGTGGCAACATCGGAATCGGATTTCCAGAGGCCAAAGACTACAAAAAGTTTGGAGGAGGACAGGGTGTCATCGTGATCGCGAATGCCTCTGTTGCCCCTTCCCCATCAAAGAAAATCGCCGGCGCTAGAATTTTGTATTTTGAGGACGGCGCGCTCAAGTATATGGGCTCGAATGGAACGGTGACGGAGATCGCGCCGGCGTAGCTTGTAGCCGTCCTCAGAAAGGAAGGGACGATGAGCCGCAAAACAAAAGACGCTCGCCAAAAAGCATCTTCTAGCGCCCGAAGAACCGGCTTCTTCATCTGGCCCCTCGGCAAGAGCCCCACCACGCCGGACGAGATGAATACGTCCTACGGTCCGCGTATCGACGCGGACCGCTGGGACTTCCACGACGGCATCGATTTGCCCGCTCCCGTCGGTACACTGGTCCATGCCATGGCGGCCGGCTCGGTGCATCGCGCTGGACCGGCGGATGAAGGTTTTGGCTCAACGCATGTCATTCTCAAAGTCTGCGATCCATCTGACGGCCAGGATGATCTGTTCCTTGTCTATCTCCATCTCGACAGCATCGCAGATGGTGTGATCCCAGGCGCACAGGTGCATCAGGGTGACGTAATCGGCGCGGTGGGTCAGGAAGACGCGACCTACCCCCATCTGCATTTCGAGTTCAGGAAAGGCGGGCCCCAACAACATCGCAGCGTCCACCCTCTGCACTATCTGCCCTACCTCAATACGGCGAACTTCAGGCAGCCTCGTTTGGATCGCTGCAATTTTTACCGCGACGACGGCGAGAAACGGGTGGTGAGGCTTCGCTTTGCCGTCCGGAACCGCCGGGAAGGCGATGTACAGGCTGTTCATGTGGAGTTGACGGGCGACGGTGTCGCAACCCGGGAACTTCACGTCGACTTCGATGACCGAGAGACCATCAATAGCGATAAAGGAGACGAGCACGCATTCAAGAACGGAATCGCCGTTGAGGGCTACCAGAAGTCCAATCTCAAGGGCGAAGGGTTGAACAATCTGCACTACGGCGTGCTGGTCGAGGATATTACTTCCGAATACGATTCTGTGAAACTTCAAATTCTAGACGTGAAGAACGAGAAGCCGAAAAGTGCTGAGTTCCCTCTGCCCACACTCGAAGACGGCAAGAACCCCATCAACAGTCGCGAGGGTTTTGAAGACCAGACATTTCCGCCGCCAGCTTGGGAATTGCATCTCTTGCCGGGCAATGTCTGCCGGCCGGATCCAGCCGCCGCTCTCACAGGCACACGGGGCCTACTCTGTCAGGACCTCCAGAGTGTGCAAGGGACCGCGATCCGCGCGGGGCTGCGCTTTGCCTTGCCCGTCAGCCGCTCGCCTGTCCGCCCTATGTCCTGGCGCTTGAAGGCGGATATCAAGCCTGTGGAACTGGAAATGGAAGAAGGGCTGGTGATTCATCCTTTGGCTTTCTTGATAGGCGACGATTTGGTGGCCGCCGCCTGTCTGCAGAAGGTCAGGAACGATGAATTCGTTACGGGTGTTCTCATTCGAACCGCGGACGGAATGTTTAGGGAAAGAATTGACATAGTCGAGGGAAAAATTGTTCGAAATGTCCCGGCCAGGTGGGAGCTTGATCTGATCAGGTTAGGCACCCGGCAAACGATTGCCGTAGTACGAATCAATAAAAACGTGATTGCCCGGATCAACGGCGACACCACGAGCGT
>ERZ1292625.3489-Hain-H41-01um-R1-3489-length-12743-cov-7_pt1 | contig 12743 bp, 14 predicted proteins | sample MGYA00564400_ERZ1292625 | MGnify/ENA primary metagenome ERZ1292625 (study PRJEB36523, sample SAMEA6512639) | groundwater metagenome | collected 2019-01-08 | study: AquaDiva: Metagenomics assemblies of 32 groundwater samples
TGGGGAGTACGATCGCAAGATTAAAACTCAAAGGAATTGACGGGGACCCGCACAAGCGGTGGAACATGTGGTTTAATCCGACGCAAAGCGAAGAACCTTACCGAGGCTTGACATCCTGGGAATTTTTTGGAAACAAAAAAGTGCCTTCGGGAGCCCAGTGACAGGTGCTGCATGGCTGTCGTCAGCTCGTGTCGTGAGATGTTCGGTTAAGTCCGTCAACGAGCGCAACCCTCATTCTGTGTTGTATTTTTCACAGAAAACTGCCTTGGTCAACAGGGAGGAAGGTGGGGATGACGTCAAGTCAGCATGGCCCTTACGCCTCGGGCTACACACATGTTACAATGGCCGGTACAATGGGCTGCGAACCCGCGAGGGGGAGCCAATCCCATCAAAACCGGTCCCAGTTCGGATTGAAGGCTGAAACTCGCCTTCATGAAGTCGGAATCGCTAGTAACCGTAGGTCAGCTACACTACGGTGAATACGTTCCCGGGTCTTGTACACACCGCCCGTCACACCACGAAAGTTGGTAACATCCGAAGTACGCGTATGCGTCCTAAGGTGGGATCAGCGATTGGGGTGAAGTCGTAACAAGGTATCCGTAGCGGAAGCTGCGGATGGATCACCTCCTTTCTAGGGAGAATTTCCCATTTATTTGGGATTACTTCCAGTTCGAGTCCGAACTTTGTTCGGATAGTGACGATGATTTTCTCTACTTTTCGGGCTTTCAAGGAAAAACAAAATATTTGATTTATAGGGCAAAAGCGGTTAAAATATTGAGGTTAAAACCGTTTTTTCTTTACTAAAAAATCGGGCGCGTGTAGCTCAGTTGGTTAGAGCGCCACACTGATAATGTGGAGGTCCCTGGTTCGAGTCCAGGCATGCGCACCAAGTAAAGTAAAATAGGAGAGGTATCATGGGATTATTTTTAAGACTCGTTATTGGTATCCCCGTAATGTGTATCGGTATTCTTCTTTTGGTCAAAAGTTATAAGATAGTTCAAAAAATTGGCTATAATGATTGGGCAGAGCAGCATATGGGTGATGGAGGAACATATACACTGGTAAAGATTATAGGTATGTTGTTAATTTTTTTGAGCATGCTGGGTATTTTAGGAGTCATACCTTTACCCTTTTAAAAGTAGTATATTTACAATTTTGAATTATTAATTATTAACTAATATCATGGGCCCGTAGCTCAGTTGGCTAGAGCGCCTCGCTTGCACCGAGGAGGTCGCAGGTTCGATTCCTGTCGGGTCCACCAAGTAATTTATTGTAAAAAATGGCTTGAGAGTCTTTTTTATATTAACCAAAGTAAATCATGAATTTAAGAAATGTTGCAATCATAGCCCATGTTGATCATGGAAAGACCACCCTAGTAGATGGTCTTTTGAAGCAGTCCAAAACTTTCCGCGAAAATGAAGCGGCTTTTTCACAAACTTTGATTATGGATTCAAACGACCAAGAGCGCGAGCGTGGTATAACTATTTTGGCTAAAAATACAGCCGTCAAATACGGTGACACAAAGATTAACATTATAGATACACCGGGACATGCTGATTTTGGCGGTGAAGTAGAGAGAACTCTAAATATGGCTGATGGCGCCATCTTAATAATTGATGCAAAAGAAGGCCCTATGCCTCAGACAAAGTTCGTTTTGAAGAAGGCGCTTGAGATAGGACTAAAACCTATAGTTATTATAAACAAAATAGATAAGCCAAATGCTCGGATAAAAGAAGTGATTAAAAAAACCCATGATCTTTTTCTGGACCTTGCAACCGATGTAGATCAGTTAGACTTTCCCATCTATTACGCCATTGCTCGTGATGGAAAAGCTTGGAGTGAAATACCCGAGAGCCATGGCGAGGTAGCTGACTTCACTGACGTTTTTGAGGCTATTTTAAACCATGTTCCTGCACCGGAGGTTTTACCGGATCAACCTTTCCAGATGCTTGTCACCTCTCTTGAAAGTGATAGTTTCCAAGGAAAACATGTTGTGGGTAAGATTACCCGCGGCTCTATAAAACCGGGAACGACTATTACATTAATCAAAAAGGACGGTTCTCACGAACAAGCAAGAATTGATAAGGTTTATGTTGCTCAGGGGTTGAAAAAAGCAGAGGTATCAGAAGCTCATGCGGGTGAAATAGTATCCTTAACTGGCGTCAAAAATGCAAGTATTGGCGAGACACTAGCTGACAGTGAGAGTCCGGAAGCGTTACCAACTATTGAGATAGAAGAACCGACACTTAAAATGTCGGTATCTGCTAACACCTCTCCATTTGCCGGAAAAGAAGGGCAGTTTGTAACAGGAAGACAAATACTTGAGAGAATTAAAAAAGAACTTGAGACAAATGTTGCACTTAAGATGGAAATGGGGAAAGCGGGCGACTACATATTATCCGGACGCGGCGAACTGCATCTCTCTGTACTCATTGAAAATCTGAGACGCGAAGGTTATGAGCTAGAAGTCGGAAAACCGCAAGTTATAACAAAGGAAGTAGATGGTGTGAGGTGTGAACCCATGGAAGAGCTAACCATCGATGTTGATACTGGCCATGTAGGGGCAGTGACCGCAGAAGTTGGTAGGAGAAAGGGTAATATGCTAAGCCAAGAAGAAAATCTAGATGGTACAACCAGACTTACTTTTTCCATATCCACTCGCGGTATACTTGGTCTTAGAAATCAGCTTCTGACTTTGTCGCGCGGTACAGCTATTTTGAACTCTATATTTACTAAGTTCCAGCCGGTTGGCGCTGCTATACCAAAACTTCGAAATGGGGCACTTGTCGCTCACGAATCAGGAAAAGCAGTGGCATATGGACTGTATAATGCGCAAGGAAGAGGTATAGTATTTATTGGTCCTCAAACACAAGTCTATGAAGGTATGATAGTCGGACTTAACTCTCGGGAGGGCGATCTGGAAATAAATGTAACAAAAGAAAAGAAACTGACAAACACCCGAGCTGCCGGTTCTGACGATGCACTTACCCTTACACCACCGACCATATTTACTCTTGAACAAGCATTAGACTTTCTTGAGGATGATGAACTCCTTGAAGTAACACCAAAGAGCCTCAGACTTCGAAAGAAATTGCTCAACAAAAATGCTCGCGTCCGCGCCGCAAAGAAATAATATTTATTCCATCGTCATCCTTGCGAGGCGGAGGTCATTGTAAGAGTATTTCCCTTTGAGGTTTTCGTGGACGGGGCCGAGTCTATCAGTATCAAGCTCATGGAAAACCTTATGAATAGTTGGAAGCACTTTTTTGAGCGATGGTTCTATAACTCGCATTGTGTCTGAACGTTCTATTCTATCTTGAGAAATAAGATTTTCGATATGCGACAAGATAGTTCCTTCTGTAAGGCCGCGTTTCTTGGCAATTTCCCTGACAGACTTTCCTGATTGGAAAAGATCCAGGGTTTTATCATAGGTACTGCTCTGCGATTCTTTGTGGGTAGTTTTTGGCTGATACTTAGATTTTTTTAGATTGCCACCGCAGGAGATAATAAAGTCATCATATTTTTTCTGCAGATCTTTACTTGCACTATCTCCAAAACAGTCCTCTGTTTCGATAGACAAGGCGCGAAACCCTTGATCCTTTTCTATTATGTCCGGGTGGACAAGGAGAGCATGATCATTGCACCCCAAGAGGTAGAGGCCGGAAAGACGGCGCACTCTCGACAGTGCGACGTAACCTTGACCATACTCAAAGACTCCCGACAAATCCATGATAGCGGCGTCTAGGCTCATCCCCTGACTTTTGTGAATGGTGATAGCCCACGCAAGACGAAGCGGAACCTGTGTAATTTTTGCTTTTATCATACCGTTTTCTTCAATCGTCCAGTCCATTGGTTCGGCCTTGATACGTTGTTCTTTCATTGTTTGGACTATCGGGTAACCGTTATCGTCATCAAATCCGATTATTTTTCCAAGAGTACCATTTACAAATCCTGCCTTCGGATTATTTTTTGTAAACATTACAACCGCGCCTACTTTGACGCAAAATGATTCCGGTGAGATGCACCCCTTCTTGAGTGTCGCGACGAGTTTTTTCGAACCGGTTGATGCCATCTGAAAAGTAGATTCTTCAGACGAAATCTTTTCAAGCTCTGCGCTATTTATCCTATCGACGTCTACATTGTGTGAGAAAAGTTTAGTTATTTCTAATGAATTTTCTGAATGCTGACCCATCCTGTTTTGGATGTGGCAGATATGTTCTTCGTCGAATTTACCCGAACGGAGAGCATTTAGAACTGACAGAAATTCTTTATCGTCTTGCCGGTGCTGTTCTGTAATATAGCAAATAGTAGGAGCGAGATCTGTCCAAGTTTCCGACTCAAAAGCAAAACGACTCGACTGTCCTCCATGAGAGATGGGAGGCAGCTGGAAGAAGTCACCAACTAGGATAATCTGAAGCCCGCCAAAAGGTTGTTCGTTTTCTCGCACTTTTTTACAAACTAAGTCGACTGCAGAAAGCGTATTCGCCCCAAGCATGGAAATCTCATCGATGATGAGCACACTTGTTTTTTTGATGCGTTTAGATATATAGCTTTTCCCTGCAATATGACCCAGTTCAACGTTTGAGAGCATTTCTTTAATTCCAATTCCGCTCCAAGAGTGGATGGTCATACCGCCGATGTGCGTGGCGGCGATGCCGGTAGATGCGGTGATAGCCGGCTCAATACCATGGGAACGCAGGTACTCAACATAACGGTTAATGGTATGAGTTTTGCCCGATCCCGGTTCGCCGGTCAGAAAAACATTTGCGCCGGTTTTGCATATTGAAAAAGCTGTGTCTTGGTTCATAATTTCTAAATTAATTTTATAATCTGTTATTACAATAATATCGTGTTGTCCACAGAAATCTAGTATACAAAACCATGCAAGGGTCGGACCCTTGCAAATATAGTCACGTTTTACTTCACTACTTTAGTTTAGTAAAGTGACATAAGTTAGAGCGATAGCAACAAATTGTGTCAATTGGAGTTCGAACTAGGATTAGAGTGTTTTTATGATATAATTTACCTATGGAAAAAGATTTAAAGAATATTTTGGCATTTGTCCATTTGGCCGAGGGAGAGAAGGATGCCTTAAATCACGTATGGACTTCTCGGGGGAGACGAGACAGTTCGGCGGAACACTCTTGGCGAATATCTGTGATGGTTATTTTGCTTGCCCCATATTTGAAAGAAAAAGTTAATATGGAGAAAGTTCTGAAAATGGCGGCTTTTCATGACCTACCGAAAATTATGACGGGAAATGTTCTTGCCCAGGTGTATGATTATGATAAAAAGGTGAAAGACGATACAGAAAAAGCCAAAGAGAATGCGGCTCGAGATCTAACAAAAGTGTTACCAGGGAAACTTGATACGGAAGTTTATAATCTATGGAAAGAAATGGAAGAACAAAAAACGCCAGAGGCTGTATTCGTAAAATCTTTGGGCAAGATAGAAGTCAGGATCCAGCATAATGAGTCTGATATAAAGACTTGGAACGAAGATGAATATCCGCGAGCACTTTTTGCAGCAGACAAATATTGCCAGTTTGATGAAGCTATAAAACTTTTTAATGAACTTGTAAAACTAGAATCTACTAAGAAATTAGAAGATTCTAACGTTGATTTAGACAAAATAAAACAAGAGGCAGAGGAGTTAAGGAATAAGCAGTTATGAAGAAGGTTTATTTGGCGGGGCGATTTAGTGAATATGATGACTGGAAAGATGTAGTAAAGAAGGTTGAGGGGTTTGATTTTTTTGATCCCGAAATTCATTCCGATCAGTCCTCGCCCGATACATTTTACCCGGACGACTTAGCTGCCGTGAAATCCGCAAATATTTTGATAGCGCATCCTGGACCTGCTCCATGTGAGGGTACTTGGATAGAGATTGGTTACTTCTTAGCCCAAAAGAGCAAAAATACCGGAGATTTCTGTAAAGAACTAATAATGATCTGGCAAAAAGACAGAATAGACTGGTCTAAAGAGTTTGTAGAAAAAACGGGGATTGTGGTTGATTCTGTAGAAGATGCTATAAAAGAACTCGAGAAGCTAAAATAAAATTTGGTGGGGGAGAGGGAATTTTTAATATTTTGATTGAATTTTGGCTTAAATAAGAGTAAAATATTGAGACTGAATTAGGGTTTTCGTGAAAGGTGGTGTCAAAGAATGGATGTTCTCTTGGATACAAATATTTATTACCAAGATTTTCAAATGGCAGGAGCAAAATTTCAAGGTCTTTTTGAATATCTTAGTAAAACTAGAACTAAAATTATAATGCCAGATATTATTTATCAAGAGGTTGTCAAAAATTTTAAAGAGCAACTCTCAATAGAATACTTAAAGGTAAAAAGAGCAAGTTCAATAATGGGTATAGGTGTTGATATAACAAAAACAGAGGAAGAGATTTACACTGCCTTTATAGACAAACTAAAACAAATGACCCGATATAGTCACAGTCCCATAAAAATTGTGAAACATCAAAATATTGATATAGGTGGTTTAATAGAAAAATCAGTTAATCAGAAAAAGCCATTCAAAGATAAAGGTAGGGGTTTTAAGGATGCTATTATCTGGGAGTCAGTCAAGGAATACTTAGAGAAGAATGAAGATGACCTGTGTTTTATAAGCGATAATCACAATGATTTTGGGACAAAAGTATTAGATTGCGATTTGCAAAAAGAAATTAAGAGCTACCAAAAGAAACTCAAATATTATAATAAACTTGATGATTTTCTTGTAGAATATGCTGAAAAAGTGGCATTTATTAATGATGGTTATATCGAAAAATTTATTGAGTCGAACGAAGATGCAATTGAATCTATTTTTCAAGATTTTTATGAGACCGATATTAATATAAGAGATCTGATATTTCTTTCTGATGTGAGTATGCCTCCCGAACATGTAAATATTAATTACGTAGAAATAAATGGGATAAATCCAACAACTTATTACATATATAGGGCCACAAAAAATCATTACTATGTAGAGATTGAGCTTGAATTGGATTTGACTGTATGGGTTGATGTCATCGACTACGACGGCGAAGAACATAATGACATCTCGAGTTATTTAACAGAGTACATTTATGTTCAAGCGTTAGTTGACAGGAAGACTGAAAGAGCTAAGTTACATTCGGACTGACCTTAACTCACAAAAGTGAGGGCGGTGCCGCGTTTGTTTGCTTGGACAATTAAAATCTGTTTGAGGGTCGGACCTTGTGAGTACAGCAAGGATCCGACCCTTTTAGGGCCAAAAAGTCTTGACTTGGGGATATCTCTGTGTATCTTTTAAATACTTACTCGGCGTGATGAGCGTCGGGTCTTTTATTTTTATACTTGAAGTTTTTTGACTTCTTTTTATATCCGAGCTTACTTTTCAGATTATTCATAAAAATAATTTGTATACTTGTTTATCCTCGTAAAAAGATATAGAATAACCTTGATTTAAAGGGGAATTTTATGTTTAAGGCAAAAACAGAAATTATCGAAAGGCTTGCGGGGAAATATCCTAAGCGGATAGAAGAACTGGAAAAGATTTTCGATGGGAAAACTAATATCTATATTGATTTTGCAAATGTTAGACCTTGGTCTAACAAGTTGGGGTGGCATGTTGACCCAAAACGGTTAAAGCAGTTTCTGGACTCCTTTGATAATATTGGTAAAGTGAATTTTTATTATGGAACACTTGAGAAAGATAGGGTTTCAGAACAATTTGCAAAAGAGATCAGGGGCTATAAATATGAACTTGTAACAAAACCTGTAAAGATTATGTCTTTATCAATAGATGTTTCTAGTATCCCGAGTGATTCGCCTGATATTATAAAGAACTTCGTAAGAGGTCCTTTGCTCAAGAAATTTAAAGTTGAAACTATTGAATATTTAAATAATGAACTTTTAGAACTCAACAAACAAGGGATCAAGTATATAGAGGACATGAAATGTAATTTCGATGTTGAAATAGGCAGGGATATGCTTATAGACTATGAAAGGAATAGCGTAGAAACATTTGTCTTGTGGAGTGGCGATAGTGATTTTGCAGACCCCGTGGCTCAACTTTTGAAAGATAAGAAAAAAGTGATCTTGTTCGCGACAGCGAGAAGGGTAGCCAAAGAGTTAAATGGTCTGCAAAAGGATGGTCTGGTTATATTTGATATACAGAAAATCAGAGATTTTGTTTGTTGGAAAAAAGAACTTAAGAATTAGAACTGTTTATGCAAAAAGGACTCCCGAAGGAGCCCTTAAGCTTTAAAATCATTGATCTTACGATCAACCTTATTATATCTTATTTTGCCGGCAAGTCAATGATTTTTTTACAAAAACTTTTATTAGTCAGTAGTAAGGATACCTAACCAAAACCGAAATAGAACATTAGCTCACGAAAGTGAGGGCGGTGCCGCGCTTGTTTATTCTGCCGGTTCTGCCTATTCTATGTATATAATCCTCGTAGTTCTCGGGCAAGTCGTAGTTTATGACATGGGTGACGTCGTCGATGTCGAGTCCGCGAGCGGCTACATCGGTAGCAACTAAAATATTTATATGATCATCTTTGAAAAGCCTTAAGGCTTTCTCTCTTTTGTTCTGCGCTTTGTCACCGTGAATAGAAGAGCTTTTGAATCCTCGCTTTTCAAGGTCATTTGAAAGATTTTCTACGCCACGTTTTGTTCTTCCGAAAATTAGCACTTTTTCGCACTCAGGTTTATTTAGAATGTCGTGAAGTATCTCTATTTTTCTTTGATCAAACCTAACCTTCACGATGTCTTGCTCTACATTGTCAGATGTAATGGTGGTTTTTACTGAAACAGTAACAGGATTGTTCAGAAAGGTTTTTATAAGGTCATTTATTCTAGGAGGAATGGTTGCAGAGAAGAAAAGTGACTGTCTGTGTTTAGGTAAAGTTGAAAGGATGGTCTTGATATCATTAATGAATCCCATATCTACCATTCTATCTACTTCATCAAGGACGATATTTTGAGTGCCTGCTAGATTTAGGCGACCACGTTTGATAAGGTCGTTGATTCTGCCTGGTGTACCGATGACGAACTGAGGATTACGGGAAAGTTCTGATATTTGTCTGCCGATACGCGCTCCACCAATACATTGTACAGAACGTATTCCCATGCCTTTTGAGAACTCACGAAGTTCGATATCTATTTGCGAAGCTAGTTCGCGGGTAGGAGTGATTATAATAACTTTTTGCTTCTGACCCATGACTATTTTATTAATCAAAGGAATAATAAAAGCGGCGGTTTTACCAGTGCCGGTAGCTGCAACGCCGATGATGTCGCGTCCGTCGAGAGCTGGGGGAATGGCCTGGTCCTGAATAGGAGTAGGAGTTTCATAACCCTTGGTGATAATGTTATTTTTGAGTTCTTGGACAAGTTTAAAGTCTGCGAACCTATTTTTTGATATATACTCTTCAACTTCAGCAACGGGAGTTGCTTTCTTGATGAATTTGTTTTGATCCAGGACGCTTTTTTTGACGCCACGGAATCTTTTTGGGCCTCTTCCGAAGCTAGAACGTGAGCCGCCGAAGCTGGGGCGGGAACCGCCAAAAGAGGCAGACTTTCGTGGAGAACTGCCATAGGGAACATAAGAACCCGGTGATGACTGGTTTCTTGATTTATTTCTACTTCCTGAACTATTTGAGTTCTGTGAGGCAGGTTTGCCTCGGTTTTTATTAAACGAATTGTTGCCCGATTGTGTCCGGACAGAACTAAATTTCTGAGACATTTATACTCTTTCTTTGACCCATTTTGGGTCGGTTAATCCATACTATATTTTGGTCATCAGTATGAATCATTCGAGTATAATCTTTTGATTAGTCCTTTTGATAAGGTCTCGTGTTCATAAAAACAACTGATTAAGTATATCACAAACAAAAAACTTTGTCGAGGGTTTTGTTAATTTAGAGAATAATATGATTCTAAATTCAATATTATAAGGATATACTATAACTATTATGCCGTGGTATGTAATAGCTTTGGGTTCAGCTATATTCATCGGACTGTATGAAGTGGCGGAGAAGAAAGCTTTAGTCAAGGAACGCAGTTTAATCTTTCTTTTAACTTCATCTCTTTTGATGTTGGTATTGTCTGTCCCCTTGATTTTTTGGGGACATTTTGAAATTGTCGGCCTGCAGATGACTTTATATATTCTCGCCAAGTGCATTTTTGCCGTTACACTCTTTATTTTATGTGCAAAAGCAATGAAACATATGGAAATATCCGAGTTCGCGCCTCTTATGAACTTAAGTCCATTGGTTCTTTTTATTCCTTCAATCTTTTTACTCCAGGAAAAGCTGACCCTTGTTAATATTGCTGGAGTATTAATGATAGTTTTTGGTGCTTATATAGTGGAGTTAAAAGATGGATGGAGGACACCACTGAAAAGGGCACTGAAAAACAAATATATTCATCTTCTCTTTCTGGCTTTTGTTTTTAATGCCTTGTCGGCTACAATGGATAAGTTTATTCTGTCAAAAACGATTAATGTAGATACTTTCTTCGTCTATAACCGTTTTTTCATTGCTATCCTTCTTCTTTTTGCCTATTTTATTTTCAAAGATAAAAATGACAGCATGATGGTGACATTTAAAAGGTCTTTCTGGTGGGTACTTTTAGCTGCAGTTCTCTTTATGGGGGCAGACTATGTATATTTCTCAGCAGTTGCCATCCCAGCCACGGCTATCGCCTTAATAATTCCGCTTAAAAGGACAGGGACATTGATTGCAACAGTTCTTGGCGGTGAGATGATGAAGGAGGATAATCTGCTCAGAAAGGCAATTGCCTGCGTAATAATGATTGTCGGAGTGACTTTGATAATTATTTAGTTATTGTTTTTTCTAGGCAGGGGCAGTTGTTTACATCGAGTTCGTAAATCCCACCGGTTAGGTTGTGAACGTCTTTTCCTGCTTTTGACAGTAGTTTTGCGATGTGAGAGCTCCGAGCGCCGCTTTTACAGACCAGAACAACCCCTTTGCTCCAGTCAATTTCATTTATTCTTATAGGAATTGTAGAGAGAGGAATAAGTTTAGAGCTGCGAATCTTCACGGCTGCATGTTCGTCCGATTCGCGAACATCTATTATCTCTAAATTATCTGAGTTTTCGTCCAGCATTTTCTTAAATTCATATGATGTAATATTTTGTATAGCCATAAAGAACATTCAAACAAATATGCGTTCAGAAGTCCAGCATAAACGAAACGCTTTTGTTTATTTGTTAGTTGATTTGGTTTTTGATATGATGGACTAGGTAGACAAAAAAATGAATAAAATTAAAAAAGTGATTCGTCAGAATAAATATCTAAACCCGATTGTTACTGCGATTGGGATATTTTTCTTATTGCTAGCGGTTTTGGGTGCATTTTTACCATTTATCCCTGGTATTTTGTTCCTTTTTATTGGTATAATCATCCTCGGTGAAGAGTTCTTCCTGACGCGCTGGATTATAAAAAAATCACCAAGACAGGTGCGTGATAGACTAGAAAAAAGAAAAGAAAAGGGTCAAAAAAATGATAAGTAAGCAACTCCTCAACTATATAGAAAGAGAAGACAAACTAGGCAAAAGCAAAAACGAAGTGGAAGATATTTTGATTTCGGCGGGTTGGCACAAAGATGCCATTTCAGATGCCCTTGATAGTTATTATAAAAAGGATGGGGAAAAAGAGTCGGAGGTGCAGACACCCAGTGAAGTTGATGTTTCAACTGAGAGCATTGAGAAAGAAACAAAAACTGAAAAAGACGCAAACGTTAGAAATAAAAAGAAGAATGTTAGGCCTGTTTTCCTCATCATTCTAAGCTTTGTTTTAGGTGCAGCTATCATGATGGCTATATCAATCTTTTTCTTGAATAATCCAGCAAAAGATACTAGTTCAATAGTTCAAAACGTGGGTGGATTTGAAGCTCAAAAAGTAGATGATGGAAAAAGAGTTGTAGAGGTTTTAGAGATACAGAAGTCACTAGAAAAATATTATGATGAATACAAAAGTTATCCAGAAAATATAAGTCTACTAAAAGATGCCCCGACAGCATCGAGCGAACTAAACTATGCCTATACACCAATAGGTTCTCCGTCACAAAGCTACACCTTAAATATAGAAATGAAGAATACAGATAATGGCGAGTTCAAAATTGACGGTGGTTTCATGACATTAAAAAACAAACAAGGCACAAAGTAATGCTAGTGACTACGCATGCCATGATAGCTTCAACTGTGGCCATAAAAACAGGCAATCCATATATTTATCTGCCTTTTGCAGCCGCTGACCACTTTCTTTTAGATGCTTTTCCACACTTTGGTGGGGAGGTGATAGAGAAACATTTCCGGCCAATGGTAGTGCTTGATGCAGTTTTGGGAATCACACTCTTTTTAATACTTGCTAGATATACCGAGTTTTCGGTTTTTATTCTTTTTGTAGTATGCTTACTGGCTGGTTGGCCAGATCTGATTCTCGCATATCAAAAGTTTATAAATCCGAAGAAACTGCCAAAATTTGCTAAATTCCATGTTGGAATCCAAAAACTAGAGTTCCCCTTGGGGGTGCTCATAGAACTCGTGATAGTTTCTGGGTGTTTGATGTTGATATTTTTGTAAATTCACTGTCATTCTGGACTTGATCCGGAATCCAGAAGTTTATATTAAATAAATAGATTCTGCATCTAGTTCAGAATGACAAATTTTGGATAATTCATACTGTCCAGGATGAGAAACCTCTTGGACACTGATTGGTCAAAAAAGGTACACTGGA
>ERZ1292625.2340-Hain-H41-01um-R1-2340-length-17852-cov-14_pt2 | contig 12738 bp, 12 predicted proteins | sample MGYA00564400_ERZ1292625 | MGnify/ENA primary metagenome ERZ1292625 (study PRJEB36523, sample SAMEA6512639) | groundwater metagenome | collected 2019-01-08 | study: AquaDiva: Metagenomics assemblies of 32 groundwater samples
GAGCGGCTGTTTTTACAGAATTTATTATTGCTTGCTCATAAGAAACTTGTGGAATATATTTATTTTCAATAAGCTTTTCATTTTCTACTCCTTGTAAAAAAGATTTTATTTGATATCCCATGCCAAAACTAACTGCAAAAAATATAATAAATGCCAATAGCGCACCCAAAATAATTTTATTTTCTAACGATAGAGAAAAAGAAAAAGAAATTTTTCTTTTCTGAACAAGCGACGAAAATATGCTTTTCATATTTTTCTTATTAAAAATTCCTTTTATTGTTTTTTTAACTTTAAAAGTATTGAACTCGGGTAAATTATAAAGACTCATGTTTTTGCAATTTAATAATTTTGTATTCCAACAGCATTTTAAAAATCTTAAACCACATTTTAGGATTTTTAATAAATTTACTGTTCTGAGCCCCACCACATCTTTTTAAATTAGGAATTAAAACTTCTTTTATAGTAAAGCCTTTATTTATTGCTTTGATGTTCATTTCTGTTTCAATATCAAAATCATCACTTTGTAAATTAAGTGCATCCCAATCTTTTCTGCGAATTGCCCGAAATCCTGCCAACGGATCTGAAACTTTTAAACCTAAAATAGAGGAAACAGGACTTGCTATTGCTTTATATAACTGAAAAAACTGTCTCATTTCAGGCTCCTCATTATCAAACTTAGTTAAACTTCTGCAACCCAAAACAAGTTGACTATTCTCTAATTTTTTTAACAAGGCTGGAATAAACTCTGCAGGATCTGTTCCATCGCCATCAAGAAATATCAATATATCTCCACTGCTTTGTTTTACGGCCTCTTTCATTTGAAAACCCTTGCCTTTCTTTTTTAATCTTAAAACTTTAACTCCCAAATTTTCTGCGATTATCGGAGTCATATCGCTTGAAGCGTCAGTAACTATTACTTCTGAAAATTTCCTAATCTTTTTTGGTATAGAACAGATAACTTTAGCAATACCCTCTTCCTCATTTAATGTAGGAATGATAATACTCAACATAACTTTGTTTTAATATTAAACCTATTGATTAAATTTGCGAAACTACAAAATCGACTATATCTGTGGCTGCATTGGGTTTTTGAAGCTTTTGGCAATTATTTTTCATTTCCTCTAATTTATACGATTTTGAAAACAAATCAATAATTACCTCAATAATTTCTCTTGTATTTTTAACTTTAATTCCGGCATTATTACTAACTAAATAATTCACATTATCTTCTTCTTGGCCTGGAATCGTTTTATAAACAATCATTGGTAGTTTTTTAACCAAACATTCTGCTGTAGTTGAGCCTCCTGCCTTAGACAAAATTAAATCTGAAGCCGCCATAAATTTTTCTATATCCATAACAAATTCAAAAACTTTCACAGCGACATCTTTTTTTAAATCTGAATTTTTTAATTCTTTTTGTAAATTTTTATCTCGTCTGGTTACAATGATAAATTGCACTGAACTATTTTTTTCTCTTATCCCTGAAACAACTTTTAATAAATCTTTATATTTTAATTGGCCACCCATAATAAGTAAAACGGGGCGCGAAAAGTCAAGATTTAAACTTTTTAAAAATTCATGGCGATCTGATAACTGATTAAACGCAAGCCTAATTGGAATACCCGTAATTTTTATTTTACTTAAATTAACTCCATGAGTAAATAATGATTTTTTTATTTCTTCTGTAGCTACAAAATAATAATTAATATCTGGACTGTGCCAAACAAGATGAAAGCCAAAATCAGTACAAACATTAGCAGATAAAATATCAATGATGTTTTTTTCTTTAATTAAAGAAACTAATTGCAGTGGCAAAGGATTTGTGGCTAATATAAAATCGGGGTCAAAGTCTCTAATAAAAGAAATAAATTGAGTTTTTTTTATAAAAAGTAAGGTTACTTTCTTTAAAACTTTCTGGATTAATTTATTATTATAACTATCATAAAATATTCTAAAAAGAAAAGGGGCTTTATCTACGATGTGATTGTAAAAATAAGGGTATCCATATTTAAGCGCTCCGTGGAGAAAATCAAAAGCATCAGCCTCTTTAACATCAATTTCTGGATACTTTTTTGAAAAAACTTCCATAAGAGCCTTAGCTGTTATTAAATGGCCCATACCTGGTTTTCCATGTAGAATTAAAACTTTCTTTTTTTTCATACTGCCTTATTATTCTTCAAGATGATTATGTAGGCGACAATTAAAAATAATACTGAAAAAATATTACCAATAAAACTATTAAATATATCTGGATAAAATAAATCTAAATCTAAAATATTAAAATAGTTAACAACATACAAGTCCCCCGAAGTGAGTGCCAAATAAAAAATAATCAGTATGTGAACTATAGCCGAAAACAGCATCAATACAAACAACGCATTCAAATATTTATTTTTTACTATTTGGATGTTCATAATTTATTCTTTTATATCCCTTAAAATCCATTCTATGGTGGAATTACCTAAATCTCTTTTGTTTATAGTTGTAAACTGTTCATCAGGTTTTTCTCCATCAATAATTCTTGATAAGCCAAGAGAATTTATCATTGGCAAGCCGTGATCTGCTCCCTTGATTCTGTAAAATTCTAATTTAGAAGTTTCTGGATTTCTTTCTTGCCTTAATTGTTCTGTTTCTTTAAAAACTTTTTCAGCAATTTTATTATTCACTATAGGACTTTCTGTCCCTATCCATACTTGAAAACGCCCATTAGGTTTTATTCTTGATAATTTTTCTGGGGTAAATTGTTTTTTAGACAAAATATTTGCCATTTTAATATATAATCCTAGTTCTGGCTGACCAGCTTCTGCTCCTTGAGAAAAAGTTTTAATTCTTGCTTCAGAAGATGGCAATGTTTTTCCTAAGGTTTGAGAAATTCCAAATTCTTTCACTAAGCGAGCAAAACCTTTATCTTCTATTCCTAATGGCTCCATTATTATCAAATCATTTATACCTTCTAATTTAGGATCAGTTGCTAATTCAAGAGCTGTAGTAGCCCCCAGAGAATATCCTAAAAGATTAAATTCTTTAAGGCCTATTTGTTCAATTATTTTTTTGGCTAATTCTGAATATGGCTTCAAATCTCCTTGTTTATTGAGAATTTCTCCAAAATTATCAGGTTTTTTAACAGAAGCTTGTTCCGGTTGCATTGGCACATATATTTTATGACCCTCTAATGCTCTTGCCATAGAAAAACAAGCTGTCTGGAAAAAATTTGTACCACCTCCTCCTAAGAAAAAATCTGGGATTCTTTCATCTTTTTCTGGATTAATATCTTTATTTTTTTTATCCCTTTTTAAGTCCAACTCAACAACTGGAACTGTAAAATTACCAAATTCTGTTTCAATTTCAACGTTTCTCACATTTTCGTAATATTGACGATTCAATTCGTCTAAATCTTTCTCAACAACCTTTGCTTTTTCGCGTATTTCTTTTAAAAGCTCTTTTTTTGAAGTTGTGTCTTTTCCTCTTTTTTCTGCTTGCCTTATTTCACTTCTTAAATTCATATAACCTTTATATATTTGCCCTCGCTCAAAACGAAAAGCCGCACCTCTTTCTATTTCTGTGCCACGCACTTTAGATTTTCTAGTTTGATATTCAGAAAAAACACTTTCACTAAAAGTTTTTTCTTTCTGTTTTTCGCCCAATTTTTCAGCTTCTTTCTTTATAGATTGTTCTGACTCATTGTCAAAATTACCACTTTCTATAGACATAATTTTTAAAATTTAATTATTTATAAATAGTTTTTTTGCTTCGTTCCAAATTTCTGGTCTGTTTTGAGTTTTCTTCATCCAATACCACCATTCGGCTCCCCAGAGATAAAATTCATCCAAACCAGTTGCCTTTGCATATTCTATATTTTTGCTAAATTGCTCCAAATTCATTGTTTTTTCTTGCTCTTTTAATGGGATATCGGCAAAAACATCCCGAACCCATGGCTCTGCTTGAAGCTCTACATTAATCACTTTTTTATTAAATAATTTTTTAATAATTTGAACTTTCCTCCAATAGCTTATAGCGGGCAATGGGAAATCTATATAAAAACCGTAGTCATTTGTAATGTGAACCCATGCTTTTCTATACATGGTAATTCCAACTATATCTCCTATTTTTGCCACTTTAAGCCACATTGATTGTTCTCCTGAATCAGAAATAATAATTTGTCTTGTAGAATCAAGTGATTTTACTAACTCTACTTCCTTTTTTAAAAAGTTTTTATCGTACCAAGGACATTCTCCAAATTTAAAAAGTGGTTCATTCTCCACCTGCCAAGCAACAATTGCTTTGGAATCTTTATACTTTAAAATAATTTCTTTTATATATTTTAATATTTCTTGCTGTTGCTGTTCTTTTGAAAGGCCAACTGCCCATCCAGGAACATGACATTCCGGCCAACGTCCAGTTTTCATACCAACAACATATATCAAATTTACTCCTCTTGATTCGGCCTCTTTTATTTGCCAGTCTATATCTTTAAAATAATAATCATCTTTTATGCCTTCAATAAAATCCCAATTAGTTATTAATTTTATATTCTTTACCTTAATATCATCCAACAAAGCAAGATAAGTTTCTCTCCAATCAAGCTTTAAATTTTCTGCTTGCATTTGAGAAAAGTTGACTCCCCATATAATATTTTTTTGCTTTGGCGCTTTACCAATAAAAAAATAATACAAAAAGATTATAAATAGTATTAATAAAGCTAAGATTATTATTTTAAACATTTTTTTCATTTAGATTCTATGATTTTTTTTATATTATAAGTTCCTAATTTTTCTATTTCAATAAATCCCTGCATTGCAGTTTCTGCAAGGTTGCCACTTTTTAATAAATCAGAAAGCCACTGGTTGGCATATTTTGGATTTTCTTGATTGACTCCTGCGCCAATATGCAAAAGCCATTTTTTATTAAAATCCTCCTGTGAGCCAATGCAAGGAGCAATAATAATAGGAATTCCCAATCCAGCATAAAAAGAAAGTTCTGAAGGCTTAGTCCACAAAATATCTGTTTCTCTTAAAGCCTGATTAAACTTATTAAAATACTCGTTTGTGGTTTTAGCAGACAATATATGAACCCATCCGTCTAATTTTAAACCTTTAATATTATCTGCAAAATATTTAGACAATTCAATTCTATTGCCCACAGCAATAATCATTCTAAGTTTGTTGGCTTTTATTTCATCTTTTAAACTATTTATAGCTTTTAACCCTATTTCTTTTTGAGCGCCAGCTCCTCCAATAGAAAACATTATTGTCAAAGGATGGTCTGATTTTTCAGGTAAATCACCTAAATAACTTTGAAGTAAAGGTTTATATAATTGTCTGTATTTTTTCTTGGGATCAAGATTTATAATACGATTTCTTAAGTCTTCTTTTAAAATTTCCATATCCTCGCCTACATTTTCTTTTGGCAAAGGGTAGCCAGTTAAAAATATTTTTTTGGGGTCTACTCCATAAAGTTTTAGCCTATCTCTTACCCACGTGCATGGAGCAAAATACTTAATTTTACTTTTTTTAGGATCTAAAGAAGTCCAAGCTCTAGCAATATCAGCATCGCAAACAACGCAATAAATATCACCTGGGTATTGGAAATATTCTGCCATAAAAGCTGGGGTAAAAAAAGTGCTGATCACTGGCAAAGGATTTTTTTTAAATCTTAAAATTAAATCCTCACCCCATCTTTTTTTAATAAAGGAGAAAAGAATTCTAACATTAGAATCTGTACCAGATAAATCTCTCTTGGGATAATAGTTAAGAATTTTCTGAAACTTTTCAAGAAAAGAAAAAATTATATTACCAATTAAAGGAATTCTCTTGAATCTGGAAATAAATTCATAAAGTAATTTTATTATATGCCAAAATCTCTTATCTTTTTCTGGAATACCATCATAATTATTAGCGTTAATAACTTTTCCTGAAAAAGCCAAATCTCTTAAAGGATGTGCTGTTCTTTGATGGCCATAACCCATATCGACTGCAACAACCCATGCCTTTTGACCACTCTTAATAGCTTCGGCTTTTCTATTACTTTTATCTTCTAACATATAATAAATTATACTATATAATCTTGCTAAAAGCGAAACTATTTAAATGTATGAATTTATTAAAAAAGTCATCGTGTTATTCACAAGACAGCTATGCTTGATACTAATTAAAGTGCGGGATTCGAACTCCTTACTCAATCACGTTAATTTTTCGAGTATTGAGGTCAACCGTTGTTACTAAAACCTGCAATCTAGGCAAGAGCTCTCCAAAATCCTTCTTAATAACACCAAAAGCAATATCTCTTAGATAAAGTGATTTTAGCTTCGCTAAACGAGGCTCTTCTCCTTCCACTTCTCTATATGCTCCAGAAGTTAAAAGAACTATTTTGTCATTATTCAACCTACCTTCGTCTATATTGTACTTAATTAAAGATGCGGCTGTCTTAATTGGCTCTGACAAATTATCTTGCCAAGGGCCAACAATAAGGGCTTTATTTGGTAAATGTATCCAATCAAATCCTCTGCCAACTGCCAATACAGATTCTCGATGGTCTGCCTCTTGCACAGGCCTATCCGATGCCTTAATTTCTTGCACATGCAAAATATTACCTTGCACCAGAGGCACAAAATCACGAATAACATTAGGAGCAACTGTATAAATACTTGGATAAAGTGAAATTAGTAGATTAAAGATGCCGTCCTCTGAAGCATCTTTAATATTAGCAAGATCCATAACTTCATTGCCTTCGCCATGCAATATTAAAGACTCCCAATCTGTCTCTATGCCGACTTGGATGGCAAATAATTTATTATAACTTTGTATCGCCGAACTACGATAAACAAAGTCGAATTCATTCTTCAAATTTAAACTGAAATCAAGCGCTTTATTAGTATCGTATCCATGTCCTTTACATCCGCGATGCTCTGAACCCCGTGAAAAGTGGTAGGTTACAAAAACTACCGAATCTCTATCTTTTGAACTTGCATATTTTTTCCAACTCTCAATAGCTTGCTGGAAAAAAGGCCATCCTAAATGAAATATTCCTCCAAGATTTCTATATGGTTGAATAATGCCCAAGGGAGTTCTAGTTAAATCTGGAAAATGTAGACGGCCATCCATACACTTTAAAGCAGCAAACTCTGTTCCATACATTCTTCTATAAAGCCTTCTTTTTTCTTGTTGTGCAACAAAATCTCTAGAGTTTTTTTCGTTGACCTCAAGCAAGAATTCAATTCCGTTTTTATTAGACATTGTTTTTTTATTTATATTTTAAGTTACTAATATTTACATACTGTATCGCTATTGGAAAAAAATATCAATATGTGATACAATCAATTTTGTTTAAGTTTACTTGGAGTAGACTTAAATACGATAGTTCTTTTACAATGATTGTAGAGAGGGGGAGGAAGTGTCTATATTTGGTTGCGCACTCGACTGCGGTGACGGTAGGTGTCAGGGAGCTAGCAGAAAGTGGCAAAAATTCAATTTCCAATTGAAAGAAATCGACAAAATTACTGTGGCAGGGCTAGTAAAGCAACTTGCTAAAAAAGACCCATTAACAATGACATTCGTTCGGAGTCAGCTTTACATCTACCTTACCAAGCACAATTCAAGCATCGTGACCATTTCGGCACACAGTGACTGTGCTGGGAATAGGACATCAAAGAAAAAACAACTCAGAGCCCTGAGAAAATCGGGCAGGATCATTAGGAGTATGATTAACTCTTTTGATCTTGACCGGCAAGTCGAAATACACTTGCTCTGGATTAATGGGAGTTGGATGCCCGAGGAAATTAATTCACAATTCCTTGCAGGAAAACGCCTCATCAAGACATAAAGGAGAACAATCTCTTTTCCATTCCCTCAACAACAAACCGCAAAATTCGTTTTGCGGTTCTTTTTTTACAAATAATTGTAATATATATAAATATTTGTTATGATTTGATCTATTGCGTTATAGTGTTCTATAACACAAGTGATTCGCACCTTAAAAATAAAAAAGAAAGGGCATCGAAAATGAAAATTCGAAAACTGACTGCACTAATATGGATAACAACAATTTTACTTACAATCTTGTTGCTCTTCGTAAACGATGGTAGTGGTAAAAAAAATCACAACATAACAGAGAAGAACAATACAAAAGAAACTTTTGCTTGTGCAGTAAATTGTATGGATGGCAGAGTTCAAGATGCTGTAAAAAACTACATGCAGGAAAACTACGGAGTAGACTATATTGATGTGGTAACTGAACCCGGACCAAATAAGATTTTGGCGGAAAAAACAAATGCAGTTATAATTCAAAATATCGAAAAAAGAGTGGGTATTTCTGTAAATCACCACGGTTCAAAAGTTGTGGTAATCGTTGGTCACTTTGGATGTGCGGGAAATCCTGCCAAAAAAGAAGACCAGATTGAACACTTAAAAAGAGCCAGAAAAACGATTGAATCGTTTAAGCTTGATGTAGAAATAATTCTTTTGTGGGTTAACGGTGACTGGAAAACAGTAGAGAAAATTGAACCATTGTCGTCGAAAATGAAAATTTTCAATCCGAATTTATAAATTCGGACAAATAGAATGAAAACAAAATAGTTCTCGAAAAAAGGTAATTCGCCCTACAACAGAAACCAAAGCCGCAAAAGTAAAATCTTGCGGCTCTTTATTTATAAAAATTCTGGTTTTTTATTTTTCTGTAACCAATATATCGTAATGCCTAAAACCAAATAAGAAACAACTACCCAAATCCAATGGACATTATTAATTGTTTTTACCGCCCAAGGCTGTGAAAATATGTCTATTACTTTTATAAAATAAGTAAGCAAAAACCAACAAGGTATAGAAATAATCCAACCTAAAAATTGAGACGCAACACCTAAAATAGATGATATAAACCCAAAAACCATCAAACCCGAAACAATCGGTAAAATTAAAAGATTAGCTATAGGAGACACTAAAGATATATTGCCAAAATTATATACCATTATAGGCAAGGTAAAAATTTGAGCTGCAAAAGTTATTGAAATGAGGTCAAATTTAAACAGATTTTTAAAAAATGGATTTAAATATATAATGCCCATTGAGGCCAGAAAAGATAATTGAAAACCAACATCGTATAATAAAAGCAAGGGATTAAAAGCCACCATTATAGCCGCCGCCATTGCAATAGTGCGAGTTGCCATACTTTGTCTGCCAATTTTTTGAGCTAAAAGAAAAAGAGAACCCATCGTTGCCGCTCTTATTCCAGATGCAGGTAGTCCTGTAAGAATAATATAAAGCCAAATAAAACTAATTGAAACATAGAAAGCTTGTCCACGCCACAATCCTAAGGCTAACAAAAAAGACATTAAAATTGCAGCCAGAATAACAATATGAGTGCCAGAAACGGCTATAATATGACGAAGCCCAGTAATGTTTAATTTATTTTTTAAATCTTGAGGCATCGCACCATTATCGCCCAATATTGTTCCTTCGAGAATAAAACTTTGCGGCGGAGAATAATTCTTGCGAATACTTTCTCTTAATTTTTGCTTAAACCACAAAACTCCAGAGAAAGTTAAATCAAAGGGACTATTGACACTTTGACTCATAAATTCAACTTTTGGAAAATCCATTACAGAATAAATACCATCTTTTAATAAATAGTTTTTATAGCTGAACTCTTCCGTTTCAAAAGGAGTTTTTAATTCACCTGTAATTTTTAATTTATCTAAATATTTATACTCTGGATAACGGCCCGTGGCGACTAAAACTATGCCCTTAGGATTCCCTATTTTTATTTTTAATTTTTGATAATTTTCTCTAACATCTGGTTCATTTATGATTTTACCGACTAAAATAATTTCTCCTTTATCATTGAATTTTCTCAACTGATTATTTTTAATATTAAATTCGGAAATCTCTAAGCGGATAATCCCCAATACTAAAAAGAAAAAACAAAACCCAACTGTCACGAAATTATCTCTTTTAAAAAATAATGAGGCAATAATTGTCAAAATACCAAAAAATAAAAAGCCCCACGAAAAAATTTGGGGAATTTTTACTATTGAACTTATAAATATTCCTACGACAAACGAGATACTTAAATAAAAAAGTATTTTTGACGGAGTCATTAGTTATATATTTTGAACAAGATAATAAATTTTAAAACTTAGTTGCTATAACAGTAATTTTTATTTCATCTTTCAAAAGAGTGTTATCTTTTACTGCACCAAAAATTATTTGCGACTTTGCATCAACATTTTTGGTAATAACTTTTGCTGCTTCTTGAATCTCATTTAGAGTAATGTCTTGACCCGAAACGTTAAATAAAACTCCTTTTGCTCCCTTAATTGAAAAATCCAATAAAGAAGAATTAATTGCTTTTGTTGCCGCATCTATTGCGCGATTTTCACCTTTGGCTCTACCCACACCAAAAAGTGCGCGACCTGAATTTTTCATAATTGACAATACCGAAGAAAAATCAATATTTATAATCCCAGGAACTAAAATTAAGTCTGTTATGCCTTGCACTGCCTCTTTTAAAATGTCGTCGCAAATTAAAAAAGCGCTTGATACCGTTGTTTTTTCGTCGATTATGCTTAAAAGCTTGTCATTAGAAATAATTATTAAAGAATCAACTTTTTCTTTAAATTCTTGTAAGGCATTTTCTGCAACTTTTTTTCTTTGCTCTCCTTCAAAAGAGAATGGAGTCGTGACCACTGCTATAGTTAAAATGCCGAGATTTTTTGATATTTCAGCAACAATTGGCGCAACTCCGCTTCCAGTTCCGCCGCCAAGACCACAAGTAATAAAAACCATATCAGAACCTTTTAAACTTTCTGATATTTCTTCTCTTGATTCTTCTGCGGCTTTTTTACCTAACACAACATCCATTCCTGTTCCAAGACCTTTTGTTGTATCTTTTCCTATGAGAATTTTTTTACTAACCTTACAAAAATGCAATGCCTGAACATCCGTATTTGCGGCAATTAATTCTACGCCCTGAATATTAAATTTTGCCATTCGGGAAACCGTGTTAGATCCAGATCCCCCAACTCCTATTACTTTAATTTGCGGGTTCATGTGTTTTTACTACGGGGTCTTATGGAATAAAAACTCTAAACATTTTTACAAGTTTTTTAATCCAATCCCTTAGTAAGCCCAGTATACCTCCCCTATCTGAGCCGTCAATATCCGAACCTGCTAAAACTAAACCCACGACCGTAGCAAGATGAGGATCATCTTGAACTCCAAAAATCCCTTTTGGACTTCCTATACTACAAGGAAGTTTTAATTGTTGTTTAGCTAATTCTTTTATTTTTGATAATTTCGCGCCACCACCAGATAACACAACTCCTCCTGGCAATAATTCTTGACGACCTATTTTTTTTAATTCTTTTTGAATTAAATCAAAAATTTCAGAAACTCTTGGCTCAATAATATCTATTAAACCTTTCTTTGTAAAAGACAAATCTAAAGCTTTATCAATAATTTCTATTTTTTTATTTGGTTGATCTTTTTTTTCTCCGCCTATGCGGACAGATTTACTTGTTTTTACCAAAATACAAGTTCCATACTGTTTTTTAATAGATTCTGCAATGGCAACTTCTGTGCGCAAGCCAATAGCAATATCGTTTGTTATATTTGCTGAACCAATTGGCAATACGGCAAAATGAATCAAATCTCCTTCTTCAAAAACCGCCAAACTGGTTGTGGCGGCTCCCATATCAATTAAAGCAACTCCCAATTCTTTTTGTTGCGGGGTTAATACTGCATCGGCGGCGGCCAAAGGAGATGTAATAATATCATCAATTTGTAATTTTGAATTTAAAACTGCTTGAGTTAGGTTTATGAAGTCAGGCTGAAAATAACAAAGTAAAAGAACCTTTGCTTCTAATCTTTTACCAGTTAAGCCCAAGGGTTGTTTTATTCCTTTTTGGTCATCAATAATATACTCTTTTGGCAAAACATCTAAAACATCCTCGTTTGCAGGAATATTAATTGCTCGAGTTGCCTGCAATACTCTGTCTATATCTTCTTGAGAGATTACTTGGTTCGCGCGAGATACAGAAATAATTCCATCAGAAGGAATAACATAGAGACGGCTTCCACTAATATTCACAAAAACTGAATTAATTTTTCTACCTAAATCTTTTTCAACATCTGATATTAGTAAATGAATATTTTTTGAAGTTTCTTCAACTTTAACAACTGCTCCTTTTCTTAAGCCAAAAGAAGGAATTTTTGCATAATGCAAAACTTCCAACTCTTTTCCTTTTTTTTGAGCAACCAAAATTTTTATAGTGTTTGTTCCGATATCCAATCCTGCAACAATAGGGCTTTTAGACATTAAAATTAAAGTTTAAATTTTTGATAAATAATAATCTTGTTTTTTCTCCATCTCTATGGCTTTTTGCTCCGATTTTTCATGATCATATCCCAAAATATGTAAAATACCGTGCACTAACATTTTCGCTAATTCGTCACCGTTTTTTTTAACAATCTCTGGGCAAATAACAACTTCCGATAAATCTGCCACCCGAAATGGCGAACCTTGCCGATTGAGGGATTTAAAACCTAAAGAATTGCCAAAAGATAAAACATCTGTCGGTTTGTTCTTTTTTTTATACTTTTTATTCAATTTTTTTATTTCAGCAGAACTGACAAAAGCAATAGATATATTTTCTCTTTCTTTATTTTCGCCTTTTAAAACTTTTTTTGCAACCCCCAAAAAAAACTTTTTATCCACAGTAAAATTAGTAAGATTATTTATCTCAATCAT
>ERZ1292625.3490-Hain-H41-01um-R1-3490-length-12735-cov-3_pt1 | contig 12735 bp, 9 predicted proteins | sample MGYA00564400_ERZ1292625 | MGnify/ENA primary metagenome ERZ1292625 (study PRJEB36523, sample SAMEA6512639) | groundwater metagenome | collected 2019-01-08 | study: AquaDiva: Metagenomics assemblies of 32 groundwater samples
GGTTTAGCCTTTCGGATTTCTCAAGGCGTTGTACTGCCTTCGCTCGAGCACGATAGGATTTATCTTTTTGACACGAATGCTTTTATTGCTGCAGTTAAAAATAAAGCTGCATTTGAATCCGAGCTTCTTCATATTTTAAATCAAGCGGTTCGTGCCGGTAATATTATTCTTGTAATAAAAGATTTTCCAGACTTTATTGAAAGTGCAAAAAGTTTGGGCTCGGATATCGTATCCCTCCTTGACCCGTATCTTGCCTCGCCAGTTTTTCAGGTAATTGCAATGGCGAATCCGGGGGCTTTTCATCAAATTCTCGAAGTAGACAGTAAGATTTTACATCGTTTTGAGAAAATTTTGGTTAAAGAGTCCGATGTTGCTCAGACCTTGAAACTTCTGGAACACCGTGCGTTGATCGAGGAAAGTAAGAGTGATGTGTTTTTCACATACCAAAGTTTGGTTGCCGTTGCGGAGGGTGCACGCCGTTACTTTAGTGAGGGTGTTCTGTCGGACAAGTCTCTCCACCTCTTAGACGAACTTGTTCCAGCTGTTCAATCCAAGGGTAAAAAAGTGGTTGAGCGTTCGGATGTTCTGGCTATAATTGAAGGCAAAACCGGCATTAAAATAGGGACGGTAATGGAAGGGGAACGGGACACCTTACTCAGGCTAGAGGAAATTTTGCACGAGCGAATAGTGGGTCAAGATGAGGCGATAAAGGCGATTTCAAACTCAATGCGTCGCTCAAGGTCTGATATTACAAATCCAGAAAGGCCGACAGGCTCATTTCTCTTTTTGGGTCCGACAGGTGTCGGCAAGACTGAAACCACAAAGGCTCTCGCCGCAACCTTTTTTGGTAAAGAAGAATCAATTATTCGTCTTGATATGTCGGAATATCAAACGGATGACTCGATGACGAGGTTGATAGGTTCTTTTGCTGGTGGGAAACCTGGCGTGCTTTCTTCAAAACTTCGCGAACAGCCGTACGGTGTTCTGCTTCTCGATGAATTTGAGAAAACCAGTAAGGATGTACTGAATCTATTTTTGCAAATTTTAGATGAAGGATTTTTTTCCGATATGACTGGAAAAAGAGTTAATGCAAGGAATTTGATTATCATTGCCACTTCGAACGCCGGTAGTGATTTGATCTGGAAAATGCTTGAGGGTAAGTCTCCCGATCAGTCGCTGAATAAAGATGTTATTATAGACCAAATAATCAGTCGCGGTATTTTCCGACCGGAATTGTTGAACCGTTTTGATGGCGTGATTCTTTTTCACCCGCTTTCGGTTGAGCATTTGCAGAAAATTGCTGGTTTAATGCTTAAAAAATTGCAAAAACGCCTGACAGAGAAGGGAATTGAACTTGTGATAAACGACGCCCTGATGAAGGCGGTGATGGCGGCAGGTACTGATCCGCAATTCGGTGCTCGCCCTATGAACCGAGCAATTCAGGAAAAAGTAGAACAGGCAATTGCTCATAAAATAATATCCGGCGAAGCAAAACCCGGCTCAAGGCTTGAACTTACAGAGGCGGAGTTGGTATAAAAAATAGACCTAGTTGCAACCGACGTGCAACTAGATCAGAACTATTGTTTCTCTTCACCACGAAGCTCGGAAACCGTTCGGCCGGGGAATTTCTGAGCGACCTCTTCAGTGAGTTCCAACATGAATTGGCCGACCAAGTTGGAGGGCATACGGAGCCTCGCGACGGCATCTTCTGCGATGTTTCTCATGTCGCGCGCGGGCAGCGTGGCTTCAGCATACATCAGCAGGATTTCTCGCGTGATGGCGGCCGTTGCTTCAGGGGGCAGGAGGGCTTTCGTCATAGGTGTGTTTGGTTCAAGTTAACTTTTTACACCTTACCACAATCCTTTATTTTATCAACAGAATGGGTTTTTCATACATACATAAATATTAAGCGGTCGTGTAAAACTTTTGTATGTATGGAATGGTATAAAAAACACCGCGATCGTTCGATCGCGGCGTGAGAGCCACTAGTCCTGGCTATAGAGGCGGGTCCGCAGGTGCCTTCTTCATGTGGGTGACGAATAATCTTTTTGTCCTAATAGCGCCCATATCTCCGACGGCACTTTCGAGGCTCGTCCCCAAAATAATCAGATTGTTTGTTGTGCTGAAATCGTGGATTGCTTGGAGCGCGACATCAATATTTCCCAGATCAATTCTGTTGTTGCCTCGCCAGCGAGAGATGTAGGAGATGTTTCCCACAGTTCTGATTACTAGCTCCTCTTTTTCTGGAGGAGAAGAGGTCAGTGCCATGGCCTTTAGTTTCATTTGGCCATGGAGGCACAAGAAACCGAGGAGACTCACTATTGCAAGGGCAAGTATCCATTCAACCCAAGTGAATCCGGAATTTGTGGTGGGGCGACGGAGGAGGGATGTTTTCATGATCGGTAGGTTTTATCAACAGTTTTTTGTGGTGCAGACTTTTTATAAAATAACTAATTCCAAGTTAATTGTCAAGGACTTTTGATCATGTTACAATCGCGCCTATGAATATTGGATTTTGGGGAAAATTGCAAAAGCCGATTATGGTATTGGCGCCGATGGCGGATGTTACGGACGCGGCTTTTCGACGTTTGATCGCTAAATATGGTAAACCGGATGTGACCTGGACTGAATTTGTGTCTGCTGACGGCCTGTGCCACCCAGAAGGACGAAAAAAGCTTTTGATCGATTTGGCATACACCGAAAGTGAACGGCCGATTGTGGCCCAGCTTTTTTCGAGCAAACCAGAAAAAATGCGAGAGGCGGCAAAACTTGTCCGCGAGCTTGGTTTCGATGGTCTTGATATTAATATGGGTTGCCCAGATAAGTCTGTAGAGAAGCAGGGTTGCGGTTCAGCAATGATAAAAAATCCAAAAATTGCCCGCGCGGTTATTCGCGCCGCTAAAGAGGGATCGGGAGACTTGCCTGTCTCGGTCAAAACACGCATTGGCTACAATAAGAACGAACTTGAGACTTGGCTCCCCGAACTTCTTGCAGAGGAGCCGGCGGTTGTTACCATTCACGCTCGTACTCGCAAAGAAATGTCAGATGTGCCGGCGAGATGGGAACATTTGGCCGAGGCCGTGGCTATTCGAGATAGATTGAAATCAAAAACTTTAATTTTTGGAAACGGCGATGCACTCGATCTTGCCGATGCTCGTGAAAAAGTCAGATCGTCGGGTTGTGACGGCGCAATGCTTGGCCGAGCAATTTTTGGTAATCCGTATCTATTCAATCCAAAAATTAAAATGACAGATATGCCGGTAGCAGACCGTCTTAATGTCATGCTTGAGCACACGAAACTTTTTGAAGAACTTTTTGGTGGTGTTAAAAATTTTTCCGTTATGAAGAAACACTACAAAGCATACGTAAATGGTTTTGATGGTGCCAAAGAGCTTCGAGTTAAGTTGATGGAGACTGAGAGTTTTGCGCAAGTGTTCGAAATCACTCAAAATTACATTCAAAATATAAAAAAGTAATCCACAGGACTGGTTTGCCATGCATCTTTACAGGTGTACTATTAAGCCAGTAAATCAGGCAAACCAAAAATTAAAACGAAAGGTTAGCTATGATGCTCTACAAACCGTTGGAGAAGCTCCCTCCGTTGGAAGAAAAGCTTATCAAAGCTTTTCCAGCGAGAGTTCGGCAAATCGTTCAGCTCTTCGAGACATTCGGAGATCTCAATTGGCCCGAAGCGCGTCGGCAAATTTTTTGTCGACAGTTCATTCTCAACTGGGTGTTTTTCCAGGAAATGGAAAACGCTGACCATGCTGGAATCACGCCGGAGGTCTTTGTCCAAGCTGTTGAAACCCAAGGCGCTCAACACCCCGCTGTTCGCATGGTGTATGAAAAAGCCAATGGCAACGAAACGGGATCAAATACACCCTGGTTCCGGGTAGTCTTTCAAGCGTTTGTTCGAAGATGTGCTTTCTGGCTTTAATCTCTAATGCTAGCTGATTGTCCCGCGGGGCGTCAGATCTAGCATTTTTCTTTCTGTAACCTTGTATATATCGCAAAAAGAGTCTGTTTTTTCAAAACGGACTCTTTTTGTAATACTTGACTACCCGAGGCCGTCTGGTAGAGTGGCACTAGTTTGACTTACTGAACCACCGAACCCCCATGAAATCATGAAATTGCTCATTGTAATCGCGGTTGCCGCGGTTTTCTTCGCGACACCCCGCCTCCACGCCCAGCCGGTCCAACCCTTTGGGGTGACAAACTACCTGCAGGGCAACCTCCTCTACTTTGTCGCCTTGCAGCCAACGAACGTTGTTTACTCCTTTTGGATGGAGCGTTCGTCGACAAGCCCCACAAGCGGATTTTCCAGTAACGGTTTTACCGTTTTTCCCACACACGTGGACGGTAAACCGGCCTGGGCCGCGCCTAACGGTGGAGTGACCGGTTACTACCGTCTCGGCACCCAGGTGTCAGGCACCAATTACTACTCTACTAACCTTTCCGATGTCTTCAAGGTATCGGTCAGGGTAGTCAGTGGGAATCGAGAGGTTGCCGTCGATAGTCCGCATAATGCTGGCCGTGCCTATCGCATTGAGGCGACAGCAAGCTTACCGCCAAGTTGGTCGTTCGTTTTCTCCGGGATTGCCGGACAAACCAACTTCGTCGATTCCGCGACAGTTAGTCGGCGGTATTACCGAGTTTCTACGGGGCCGTAAGCCCCAAAACCTTCATCTTGCCTCGCGCATACAAGCGCGAGGCATTTTTTTGTAATTTTATTTTTCACTTTACGGAGGAAGGGCGACAGACATTTACAAGATTTATTTTTTGTTTTGCATAACATCTGTGTCCTTTAAAGGACACAATTCCATGTAAAGGACATATAAGACAATACAATAATGTCCTTTATAACAAAAATCTGTGAATCCGCTTTAAATTCGAGACTTTATTTAAAGGACATGTATTTTTCTGTAATTTTTTATGCTAATCAGACGACTATACATTTAGGATGAGCTAAATTTTAGACTTTTTATAAAACAAAAATGTCGAAAAACCCTTTTAATCATTGCTTATTTGGGCGATATTCAGTAATCTGTCTGAACTTAATACTTTATGAATTTATTTGCGAAAAAAAGTTTCTATTTAAATTTTTTCCGAGTGGCAAAAAAAAGCCAACTCATTTTTGCTGTAAATTTTCTTCTAATCTTTAATCTTTTTGTATCTGTATTTGCACCAGCAATTTCCTTTGCTCAAACACCTCCCACGGTATCTACGGTAACATTTACTGGATCTGGCACATGGAATATTCCTACAGACATTACGAGTTTTAATGTAAAAATTTGGGGTTCTGGAGGTAACGGTGGTAATGGTGCCGTGTATGGCTTGGCTGGTTACAACGGTCCGGGTGCGGGTGGCGGAGGAGGTGCTGGCGCGTATGGTGAAAAATTGATTACTGTCACTCCCGGCATGTCTTCTGTTACCGCTTTTGTGCCCGCTGATAATACTGGGACAACCACTATTACAATTGGCAGTATTGTTTTGGCTGTCGGTCCGGGTGGAAATGGTGATATAGGTGCACAACATTCTGGCGGAGGTGAAAAACAAGGCATTGCTTACGGAGGTATCGGAGGCAAGGGAGGAATTGTTGATCCTGCTTCGATTCCGATTTTTGATTTTTATCAAAATGGTGCCGACGGTGTTCAGGGAAGTCCGGGAGGTTATGCAAACAGCATGTCCGGATACGGATTTCCTGGCGCTGGCGGAGCTGGCGCTGATGGATATTCTGCGGTTGCTTCTGGAGGTCTTGGTGGCCGAGATCCTTCGGGCAGTCAATCATATTCTTACGGAAATCATCCAGGTTTGCCAGGTACTGGATTTGGTGCTGGCGGAGGCGGAGGTTCTGGATACAGCGGACAAGGAGCGCTCGGCGCCACTGGTCGTTTTGTTGTTGAATATACAGTTCCATCTGTTCTGCCGCCGCTACCTCCTCCGCCAGTTACCTTAAAAGATTTGACGCTCATCGGACCGCTTACCGATGCTACCGTCCCGTTGTCTGAAAATTCACAACAAGTTTCGTTTACACTCCCCGCCAGTTCAGATGTGATGATTGTTGCGGAAGTAAATGCCGGCATTCCAAACTCCGTTGCTTCAACTCTCACTTTGTCTCTGGACGGTACTGCTGTCGACTTCGCTGTTATTTCGGACGCCGCGATTTCGGGTGGTCGCACTACGTCTGTTGCCACATTGACGGCGCGCAATGAAACTCTTGCCGCTGGCGCACATACTTTAAATATTTCTTTCCCGGGCCCGGGTATTTTGGTTGAAGCGGTGAAGTTTTATGTCTATCAGTTAAATACTGCCGGCAGTCAAGCAACTGCTGACATGGCGATTGTCGGCCCGCTGTCCGATACGGTCGTTGATCCAGCGAGTCAAAAAGTGACGTTTACGGTTCCAACAACAAGCGATGTATTGCTGTACGGTTATGTAAACGCTGGTATTCCAAATTCCGTTTCTGCTCCCGTGCGCATGCTTTTAAACGGAACGGTGGTTGACTCTGCCGTGATTTCTGACGCCGCAATCTCAGGAGGAACAACTCGTTCAGTGTTCACGCTCGTTGCTCGAAGAACGCTTGTTGCGGGAAACTATGAATTAAAAAGTGAAGTAGCCGCTCCAGGTTACATTCAGGGTGTTAGTAAGTTTTACGTACAATATTTAAATCCAACGCCAACCGATGCCAACACTCTCGCGGTGACCGGACCACTTGTTGATACGGGATACACTGGTTATGCGCAAACGGTCCAATTTACTCTCGCCAGTGCTGCCGATGTGCTTGTGCTCGCGTATGCTCCGGTTAAGGTTCCAAATTCCGTCGCCTCAACCATAACGCTGTCTCTCGACGCTACAGCAGTTGATTCAGCAATAATTTCTGATGCCGCGATTTCGGGAGGAAGAACAGAATCGCTCGCAACACTTTCGGCTCGTCGTTTGACCTTGGCCGCCGGTTCTCACACGCTTTCCCTTGCATTTCCAAGTCCCGGAGAATTTGAAGCACCGGCGAAATTTTATATTTATCGCTTACAAGCAAATTCCGTCCCACCACCTCCTGTTGTTTCTTGCAATACCTCCACACTCTCAATCGCAGTTTCCGGCTCAAATTCAATTTTAACTTGGACAACCGCCACCACCTCAACACTTCATTTTTCAACCGATTTAATAAATTGGACAGCGCATCCGACTGCTCCTACGGTGTCAAACGGTTGTAATGTGGTTACCACACCTTCAAACAGCGGATCCGGCCAGCCATTCTTTTTTGATTTACGACAGCCTGCGGGCTCGGGTGGAGGTGCTGACACCATTGCGCCGACTATCACACTCCTTGGAAATAACCCTCAATTTATCGCTCGAGGTGATTCTTACGTCGAGCTAGGTGCAACCGTCACGGACAACGTTACGGCCAATATAACCGCAGCAATTTCAGGTACAGTAAACACTGCAACTATTGGCACTTATACAATTACCTATACTGCAACTGATGCCGCCGCAAATACGCGCACGGTAACTCGAACGGGCATTGTGTACGATCCTCTCGCATCAATTTCATGTGCAGCCGCTGGTAGTTTGCCGACAGTTGCAACCATCGGTTCGAATATTGTATTGGCCTGGCCCGCATCTGACACCACTTCAATTTTGCAATCCAGTTTAGATTTAGCAACGTGGACAAATGTGCCCGGAACCCCAATTGTTATTAACGGATGTAATGTTGTTTCAAGGCCAGCTACTAACCCGGCAACTTTTTATAGAATTACGACACCTCCTCCACCACCACCCTCAGATGCAATTGCGCCCGTAGTTACTGTCACTGGTAGTAATCCGACATTTATTGCTCGAGGCGCCGTGTATGTCGATATGGGCGCGACCGTAACGGACAATGTAAGCAACAATCTTGGTGTTTCCGTTGGTGGGGACACGGTGAACACAGCGATCGTCGGCACTTATGTAGTAATTTACAGCGCTACTGATCAAGCGGGTAACACAGCGACAGCCAATCGTACAGTTATTGTGTACGATTCCGCCACCGTTGCGTGCCCTGCCGGAGGAATATACCCGATAGTCACAAACGCCGGCACATCTAGATTAATCATGTGGCCGTCATCAGACACCACTTCAATTTTGCAATCATCCACTGATTTGCAGATTTGGACAGTCGTTCCAGGCACTCCGGTTGTGGTAAATAATTGTAATGTGGTTGTGCGACCGATTGTTGCTGGAGAAACCATTTTCTACCGATTGTTCCCACCGGGCGGTCCTGGCGGCACGATTGTTCCACAGCCGACTATTTCTTGCACCGCCAACTCACTCTCACTCGCCATTTCCGGTGTCAATTCAATTTTAACTTGGACAACCGCCACCACCTCAACACTTCATTTTTCAACCGATCTAACCACATGGACAGCGCATCCGACAGTTCCTACAGTTATTAACAACTGTAATACTGTCGTTGCATCATCAACTAGTCCGACCGGCCAGCCGTTCTTCTTTGATTTGCGCCAGCCGGCAGGTTCTGGCGGAGGCGGAGGAGGAGGAGGAGGTGCACCAACACTTTTAGTTTCGCTTGTCCCTTCAAGCACAACGGGGGTCGCGCCACTTGGACTAAATTTTTCTGTAGCCATTGCCGGTACCGCGACTGGAGTTTCAAACTTTATTTTAGACTGTACTAGCGACAATACTGTCGATTATTCGACGACTACAGTTGCGAGCACCTTTGTGACTGATGCAAACACCTGTACCTACAGTGCGCCAGGAACTTACACCGCATCTTCGACGCTCACTAGGGCGGGTGTCTCAAGGAATACAACCACGGTGATCACGGTGACCGCACCTTCTGGTGGAGGCGGAGGTGGGGGAGGAGGATCGCCAACACTTTTGTTTACATTGAATCCAACATCAACCTCAGGAACAGCGCCACTAAACGGTGTGCGATTTGCCGTTGCAATTTCTGGCACAGCGACAGGAGCCTCAATATTGTCTGTTGATTGTGAAAATAACGGAACCAACGAATTTTCAACTACTACGACAGAGACAAGTTTTACAACTGAGGGTTCATGTAGCTACAGTACTGCCGGAACATATACTGCTCACGCAACACTTGCTCGTAGCGGAGTTTCAAGTACTACAGATTCAATAATTTCTGTTACGGCGCCAGCTGTGCCACCTCCTCCTGCTCCTCCAGCAAGTAACGCCGGCGGCGGTGGTGGTGGGGGAGGCGGCGGCGGAAATGGTGCACCGATCGCACTCATAGGACCAAGTGGATTTATTCCGCCACCGTTCGCTACCAGCACGGCAACGACGACCATTGTCGTGCCAACTTTCATTGGTTCTGGCGCCGCATGCACATATTTAAATGATTATATCGGTTTCGGCAGGCAGAATAATTCTACGGAAGTTCTTAAACTCCAAGCCTTCTTGAGAGACAAAGAGCAGATGGATATTCCGTTAACCGGAGATTTTGACGTAACTACCGAAACGGCTGTTAAACTGTTCCAGGCCAAGTATGCAGGGGAGATTCTCGCGCCCTGGGGTACCGATATCCCTACGGGCTATGTCTATATAACCACATTGAGGAAGATCAATCAGATACAGTGTTTGAGCCTTGACCCTGCGTATAAATCTGGTCCAATGCCAACTCTAACTCCGGACAGCTCAATACCAATAGGAGTGGGCTCACAGATCGGTCTAAAGGACACGGATTTCAACTTTGCTATCGGAACAAGTTCACCTGACGGCACAGGGATAGCCCAAAGTTCGCCCCCAATAACTGATACACCTGCTAGTGTATTTAGGAACACGGCCACGGTATTCAACTCCATAGCAATAGACTTCTTTGAAGCCATACAAGCACTATGGCGCTGGTTACTGTGGTTGCTCTCAGCCTTCTGGCACTGGTTGTGGCTATAAAGGACATGTCCTTTAGATAATGTCCTTTATAACATACTCACCAGCCGGGCTTCTAAATAAGGTTATTTCTTAGATCTCGTCCAGCCGAGATCTTTTCTCGTTTAGACGAGATTTTAGCGGCCATCTCGGCTAGCCGAGATTACTTGTCAACAGTTGTATAATTGCTGTGAATGTGTTTTCATAGTTAATGACCCGCTTGCTCAGGACTTCGATGTCTCGGGAAGAGGTGGTCGGTTGAACAACAAACCGGGCCCAAAGCCCTAACGAAAGGCAAAGCAATGAAAGTCAATCAGTGGACGATCGGTTTGAACCTCGGCCAGCCTGGCGCCAAGCGCGCTGGCGGTTCCTACCAGTTCTAACCGGGAGAAGTCCTCATCCCAAACACACGCCGCACCCTTCCCGGGGTGCGGCGCTCTCAATTTTCTTGGTTTTAATCTTTTTCCTAATATTGCTATACTACAGCCATGTCCGAAGCTGTTTTGTATCGAAAATACCGCCCGGCGCATTTCAAAGATGTGCTTGGTCAGGATCATATTGTAAAGACTCTTGAAGGCGCGATTAAGCTTGTCAATATTGCTCATGCCTATCTTTTTGCCGGTTCGCGCGGTACGGGCAAAACCACGCTCGCTCGAATTGTGGCCCGCGAAATTGGTGCAAGCAGTAATGATATTTATGAAATTGATGCCGCCTCAAACAACGGTGTGGATGAAATGCGGTTGCTCAACGAAGCTGTGAGTACCTTGCCCTTTAATTCTACGCATAAGGTTTATATTTTTGACGAGGTGCACATGTTTTCCAAAGCCGCATTTAACGCACTCTTGAAGACACTCGAAGAACCGCCAAAGCATGTTGTCTTTATTTTGGCCACAACAGAAGTGGATAAGTTGCCTGAAACGGTTGTGTCGCGATGCCAGGTATTTTCGCTCAAGCGCCCCATGAGAGAAATTTTGAAACAGTCGATTGTCCAGATTGCCAAAAAAGAGGGTTTTAGTCTTGAAACGGGTGTGTCGGAACTCGTGTCACTTTTGGGCGATGGATCATTCCGCGACACCCAGGGGATTTTGCAGAAAGTGATGAGTGCGTCAAAAGATAAAAAAGTGTCACTGGCAGAGGTGGAAATGGTAACTGGTGCGCCAAAGGGAAGTCTGGTGAATAATTTTATTGAAGCTCTGGGGGAGCGGAAACTTGATCCGGCGCTTGCCGCCCTTCACACGGCTTTGTCGGCAAATGTGGATGCGAAAGTATTTTTGCAATTAGCCCTTCAGAAGTTGCGCTTCGTCTTGCTTCTTAAGTATGCAAAGGAAATGAAGAAGGAGATTTTCGAAGAGGTTTCAGCTGAAGATTTTAGTTTTCTAAAAAAATTGGCAGAAGCAGGGGATTCGAGTATTTCTTCCGCACTTCTTTCGGAACTACTCGGTTCTTATGATGCCGTCGGCCGTTCCTATATTCCAGCATTACCAATTGAGCTTGCTTTGGTACGAATTCTCGGGCAAGATAGTGGCAAGCAAAAATAGATTTATTATCTTGGGGGATCGTCTAACGGTAGGACAGAGGCCTTTGAAGCCTTTAATTGGGGTTCGATTCCCTGTCCCCCAGCCAACAAGCGAAGCGCAATTGTCGTCTGGGGGACAGGGAATCGAAGCCTCGTTGAGCATACATTTGAGCCGTAGGCGAAAAATGTATCCAACGAGGGGACTGAACCTGTAAGGTTCGATAAATGTAATCATGGTCCCTACCTCCAGCATAAATGAAAATCTGATATACTTTTGTATATAAGATTTTCATTTATGAATACCTCGGCAAAAATTTTCCTGACGCTAATCCTTGTCGGCACATTACTATATTTTCGTCAGCCTATAAAGGTTCAGATTTTACCTCATTTTGATCAAATTGTTGCAAATGTTCGTGCAACGTTTGCCCCATGTTCCGCACCGATTACATATAAAATTGATACATTTGATACTAAATTCGGAATCTCAGAGAAATATTTTTTGAACGCAATCGCCGAGGCCGAAGCGATATGGGAAAAACCTATCAACAAGGATTTGTTTGCTCATGATTCGGAACGAGGAGTGTTAAAGATAAACCTTCTTTATGATTATAGACAGGACGCTACAGAAAAACTTGAGGCGCTTGACGCTAGGGTTATTGATGGCCGTGAGGCCTATAACGAGTTCAAGAGTAAGTATGTTGGCTTGAAATCACAGTATGCTAGCGTCAAAGCGGATTATGATACTCGTGTCGCTTTATTTGAGCAAAGGCAAAATGCATATCACAACGAGGTTCAATATTGGAATCAAAAAGGTGGTGCGCCTAAGGCCGAGTATCAGAAACTTCAAGCTGAAAATTGGTTCTTCAGGCGGAGTCAGACAAGTTGGATATTTTACTTGCTGGCGTGAACGGATTGGTAAACGAAATTAATTCTACTGTCACGGATTTAAATCGTTTGGCAAGCACTTTAAATCTTACGGTTGAAAAATATAATACTGTCGGCGCGTCTCGAGGAGAATCTTTCGAGGAGGGTTTGTACCAAAGCAGCGCGGCGGGGCAGGCGATTGATATTTATGAATTTAGCAGTAGAGAAAAACTGGTTCGCGTGCTTGCGCACGAGCTAGGACATGCTCTCGGGTTGGGACACGTTGATGATCCGAAAGCGATTATGTACTCATTTAATGAGGGCACAAGTCAGGTTCTTAGCAAGATTGATATTGTGGAGCTAAAGAAAAAATGTGGACTTCAGGAAGCGAGCAGTACTTCTAAATAGAGGCCTTAGATTTTTTGAGCGTAGACTGAGATGCTTCGGCGTTTTCCACCGCTACCTTTGCGGAG
>ERZ1292625.2423-Hain-H41-01um-R1-2423-length-17311-cov-5_pt2 | contig 12726 bp, 8 predicted proteins | sample MGYA00564400_ERZ1292625 | MGnify/ENA primary metagenome ERZ1292625 (study PRJEB36523, sample SAMEA6512639) | groundwater metagenome | collected 2019-01-08 | study: AquaDiva: Metagenomics assemblies of 32 groundwater samples
CAACGATATCAGATTACCGTGTCTACGACGCCGCCATTACCACCAACGACGCGTCAGATCTCTACTACGCCGGTCTGGTTGGCCATTCCGAAAATATTGTTCTTGACCGCTTTGGCGGCGGCGACACCAAAGGTCAGGATCCTTTGGCTGTCTGGCATATGGACGAAGGCTATGGCACCACGATCAATGATTCTTCCCGCAATACCAAGCCCCTGACTGCTTCCGGCGCGACGTGGGAGTCGGGGATTGGCAATACCAGATCCGCCCGGGCGCGTTTTCTTAAATTTGACGGCTCCACTAGTTATTTGTCCCGCGCCCAAGACTCGGGTTTTGATTTTGGCACCGGCAGTTTTAGCGCCTCGGGTTGGTTCCGTCACAACTCAACGGCTCCTGCCTCCGGCACGCATACTATTTTGGCCCGCTACGGCACTGCCGGATTCAAAGTCTATATGAATACATCAGGCTATGTCTGTTTTGGCATTGACGCCGATTCCACCTGGTCGCCCGCCGATACTGCCTGCAGTGGCGCCAGTGATGGATCGCTGGCTGATTCCAAATGGCATCATCTGGAAGCCGTCAAAAACGGTACTACTTCCATATCTTTATATATCGATGGGCATCTGGCCCAAACCACCACCGTCACCGCCACCGGCACTATGAATACTTCCAGTATTTTATATCTCGGTGTGGATTCCACCGGCAATTCCAATTACTGGAACGGCTGGCTGGATGAATTTATGGTCTACCCGTACGCCCGCTCGGCCGCTCAAGTTAAAACCGATCTTCTCGATCCCGTCGCCGTCCTCATCGGCTCCAGCCCCAACGATCCCTTGACACAGGGATTAGTGGGATATTGGAAGATGGATGAAAGTTCCGGCAACGCGGCTGATTCATCCGGCAACGCCTATACCCTGACAAATAACGCCACTGCTACTTTCGCCGCCGGAAAATTTGCCAACGCCGCATCTCTCGCTTCCGCTTCTAGCCAATATTTCAATACCGTCACCAATATGGGTAATATTCAAACCACCTCTTTTTGGGTCAATCCCACAAGTACCACTACATATCTTGCTGATCTCAACGGTACCCAAACTATCACTGCTACTTCCGGCACCCTTGCCGCCAACAGTTTCACCGGATCAACTATTTATGTAAATGGCGCTATCTCTTCGACAATCACCGCCAACGCTTGGCAACACGTGGTCGTGACTTCCACCACGGCTTATGCCGCCTCGGCTTTTGCCGTAGGTAAAGTTGGCGCCAACTATCTCGACGGTACTATCGACGATGTCCGCATCTACAACCGCGCCCTGTCCCCCCGCGAAGTCCGCGACCTTTACAGCTGGGCGCCGGGGCCGGTGGGATATTGGAATATGGACGACGGGAGTGGGACATCAGCTCAGGATATAAGCGGCAACGGAAATACGGGAACTCTCACCAACGGCCCAGCCTGGAGTGCCGGAAAATACGGAAAAGGCTTGGCGTTTGATGGAAGTAACGATTTTGTGAGAGTCACCGATCCTGCAAGCGGCATTTTGGATTTTGGAGCCGGGAAAGATTTCTCCATCGGTGTGTGGGTCAAAACTACCGAGGTTCCGGGATCAAATGAATGGCCGATGATTTTAAATAAGGAGGTGTCCGCAAGTAGAACCGGGTACAATCTCTATTTAAATGCGTCAGGGAATGGCGTTGTGGGATTTGATACCTTTTCAGCTGGCGTAAATAACGGTGTGGCGTATACCACGACGCGAGTTAATGATGGAAAATGGCATTATGTGGCGGCAGTCCGCGACGGAACTACTCTCAAAATTTACGCGGATGGAAATTTGGAAGGCAATACTACGGGAGTTACATCGGGAGATGTTAGTACTGCAGTTAATTTGAGTATTGGTATGGGCCGGGATGGAACACAATTTCCGTTTGTTACTGGGATCGACGACGTCAAAATATATAATTACGCCCGGACCCAAAAGCAAATCGTCTCTGATATGAATGCCGGCGGACCTAGCGTTGGCTCCCCCGTTGGTAGTGCAGTGGGGTATTGGAAATTTGACGAAGGTGCGGACAATACCTGTTCCGGCGGTACCAACGATACCTGCAATTCCGGATCGGTCGGATCAGCTTTGGACGGCCCCCAAACCGGCATGGCCACACCGGCGACTTCCACTTCCGGCTGGACTAACTCCGGCAAATTCGGCAAAGGGTTATTGTTTGATGGAACGGACGATAAAATAGCCATTTCCGACAATAACTATTTTACTCTGCCTGGAGACTTTACTATTAGCGCTTGGATAAAAACAACTGCTGCCGGAGGCACAATCCTGGGTAGTTATACGAATACCGGTGATATTTATTGGCAATTTGAGAACTCCGGCGGTCACCCTCAATTATTGTACAAAGTCACCCAAGGTGGAGCCACCCAATCAATTCTCGGAACCGGTAAACTTATCGATGACGGAGCATGGCATCACGTTGCGGGAATAAGAGATGGTTCCACGCTTTACACCTATGTTGACGGGGTCCTTGATAACACCGCCACCGGCAAACTTACCACTTCAATAAACCCCGTCAATCCGACGAACATTGGAAACAGTACCACTCCGGCGAACTATTTTACCGGTACTATCGATGAAGTCAAACTCTACCATTACGCCCTCACCGCCGACGAAATTAAGCTGGATTACAACCGCGGCTCGGCGTTGGTGATGGGATCGCTTGGAGATAATAGCAGTTATCAAAAACAAGCCGCCAATCAAGAATACTGCGTCCCCGGCGACACCACCTCCTGCGTCACACCCTTGGCAGAATGGAAATTTGATGAGGGAACCGGGACAACCGCTTTTGATAGCACCGGCAACGGAGTGAAGGGCACACTCGTCAATAGTCCTGCCTGGATCGCCGGAAAACAAGGCAAAGCCCTCAATTTTAACGGCAGTAATTCCTACGTCACCACTACCGATCAGGACGCTTTGTTTAACGGCATCACCACCGCCATGACTATTTCTACGTGGGTCAAACCCGCCGCCGGCAGCCTTTCTGCCCGCCGCGATATTATTCAGCGCGCAGGAGCAGTCGGCAGTATCAATGGCGCCACTGCATCCAAAGATATTTGGTGGTTTAATTTGCAAAATTCCGGAAAAATGAATTTTTACATGGGCGGCATCACCGGGGCTTATGTAGAAACCACGACTGCCATTTCCGATAGCGTATGGACCTATCTCACCGTCACTTACGATGGCTCCAATATCCGTTTTTATATCAACGGCAAACTGGACAAAACCTCGGCCGCCTCCGGCACTGTTCAAACCGGTGATAACGGGGTGGGTATTGGGGGCAACCTTTCGGGTGTTTCTCCTGCCACTGTTTTTTCCGGAGGCATTGATATGCTGCGGGTTTGGGGCTACGCCCGGTCGCCGGCTCAAATCTCCTATGATTACAACCGCGGTGGGCCGGTGGCCCAATATAAATTTGACGAGTGTACAGGAGCAACAGCTTACGACGCCTCCGGCAACGGCAATAACGGAACTATCACCGTCGGAGCCAGCGGCTCTCAAACTTCCACCGGCACCTGCGGTACTTCGACCACCACAGAGGCATGGAACAACGGCACCACGGGCAAACGCAACGCCTCTATAAATTTAGATGGCAATGACGATTACGTCTCCACATCGGCTTTTTCGCCGCTTGCGACAGCCGCAGTCACCACCACCAAAGCCTCGTGGGGCGGCTGGTTTTATCCCACGTCCTCGGCCGCTTCGCTTACTCTGATGGAAAAAGCCACGGAATTCCGTCTGACCACTGATTCCAGCAGTAAACCCGTTTGCAGTATTTACTACAGTGCCGCTTTCAACGACGCCACAGCTGGCAGTACGGTGCTCACATTATCTGCTTGGAATCACGTCATGTGTACCTACGACGGCGCCAATATCAAAACCTATCTCAATGGGGTATTAGTAGGTACCACGGCGAATACGAATAACATCACCGCCGCCAGCTCCATTTTGTACATGGGTCAAAACAGCAGCAATGCCCAACGCGTGACTGGCCAGCTGGACGACCTGCGCGTCTACAACAACGCTCTCACCGCCCCCCAAATTAAATCTCTCATGAACGAAGGCGCCGTCCGCTTCGGCCCGGCCACCGGCTCACCTTAACCACCACCTCTTCCCATCGCTCACCACTTCCACGTCTCCGTCCTGATCCGTTCTTAGTATTTTAATTTCTTCATCTCTTAATAACTTTAGGGCTTCTTCTGTGGGATGCCCATAGCTATTCTTCCCTACTGAAATTATTGCCAGCTTCGGACGAACTGCCTCCAGCCACTCGCGGGTCATATTGTATTTACTCCCATGATGCGGAACTTTGAGTACGTCAGCCGAAACAGGAGGCGCAATCTTCCCCGCATCGCTTGTCAATAAAGCGTCAAAATCCCCAAAACTCAACTTGCCCACGATAGCCGTTTCATTCAGGTCACCGCATAGGGTGGAACCTCGTCCGTTCGTATCCGGACAAGGTTCCACCCTGTTCGGCCATATCACGTCGAATTGGAAATTCGCAAATTTTATAGTGTCACCGGCATACACCGCCCGCACTGGGATTTTTTCCAGCAACTTCATCAGCTGTCGATACCCATCAGTATCGTTGGCCACCGGCTCTTTAACGAACTGTAACACTGTATATCTTTTAAGCACATCAATTAACCCATTCATGTGATCCGCTTGTGGGTGAGTCAAAATCACTACTTCGATTCTGTGATCGTAAAACGGCATATGCTCTCCCAAGCATTTCAACACTGAAGAATTAGGTCCCCCGTCCACCAGCATTTGTGTCGTTTTATAAGTCACCAGTATGGCATCTCCCTGGCCCACATCGCATACCACCACATGCAATTTGTTATCAGGAAGCGCCAATACCGCTAACCAGATAGCCGCCGCCGCCAAGGCCAGAATTTTATACATATTACCAATACCAAATAATAAACTGCCACCCACTGCCATGACATTTCCCCTATTTCCCAATTACTAACCGGCCAAGCGGCCACACTCCCCACCACCCACGTCTGAAATCTCAACAAAGGCCAGGCCAAGTAATTTATCGGCCCGATCACCAGTCCCACCGCCGTAATCTGCATAATCAGCGGCACCGTCCACAACAAGGCCGCATTTACCAAGGGTGAAATCACGCTCAAATTTCCGAAGTGATGCAAAATCAGAGGCGTGGTCATGGCCTGGGCTGCTAAAGTCGTGCCCAAATCTCCCTTTGGCGCTAACCACAAAATTCCCCACGTTGCCGCAAACGACAACTGAAACCCAATATCGCCAATCAACTTCGGATTCCCAACCAGCATCACTATCCCCGTGACCACCAACAGCCATTTGGCATCTCTCTCCCGTCCCAGAATCAATCCCACCATTGCCAAGATAGCCATAATTCCCGCACGTATAATCGACGGTTGCCATCCGGCAATCAGCATATAAATTACCACCCCTCCAATGGTTATCCCCAACGCCCATCGCCTAGATAACCATATCAAACTAGCTCCCAGTATCCAACCTGTCACCAAAGTCACATTGTACCCCGATGCCGCTACTATATGTAAGAGTCCCACTCGCCGGTAAGCCTCCTTGGTTTGCCAACTCAAATCCTCGCTCCCGCCCCACAGCATTCCCGCCGCCAATACCCCTTCGTCACCCGGTAGCCATCTTTCCACTCGCATCACTAAAAAATTGCGCCAGTTTTCAGCCCCGACTGGCGGTAAACTCGTCTTTAGCACTTGTAACCAGAGAGTGATAATTACCATACGCTAATCTGATCCTTTATTTGGTCATATATCTTCTGCCCCACTATTTTCCTCTCGACTAGTTCTGATATATTTTGATAGGGACGACCAGCCATAATCTTCCCTGCCATCACCGGCCCAATCCCCGGCAGCGCCTCCAGCTCCCCTTGGCTTGCGGAATTTATATTTACTGTTACTGATTCCTGACTCCTAGCTTCTGACTTCTGCGGAATATAAATTTTCTGTCCATCACTCACCTTAGCTGCTTTATTTAGATACTTTTCTATATAATTTGTATCAGCCCCTTCGGCTTCGCCTCCGGCGGCTCGCAGGGCATCCTCTATTCTGGAACCAATAGGTAATTTATATACCCCCGGCCTAGCCACTTTCCCGCCGATGTCTACTATCAGTTCTGCCGATGTGCTGGATTCGCTGACTCCACTTAATATTCTGACTTCGCTTTCTTGGCCCGTCCTCCCCCAAAACACTCCTGCCCCTATCAAGATCGCCCCCACCAGAGCCAACAGCACCGCCCACCGATGGGCTTCTACCCATTCCCTGATCCAGGTTTCACTCATTTACCACAAAGTTAATTATCTTTCCCAGTACAAAAATAGTGCGGTACTTCGCCCCGCCTATATATTTTCTGACTTTATCACTCTCCACCGCTCTCTGCTGAACATCCGGGCTATCTTCGATCCTATCCCTCACCTTTCCATTCACTTGAACCACTATCAGCCTCCTCTCATCCGCAGCTAACTCCGGATCAAAGGTCGGCCACTCTTGGATATGCACTGATTCTCTATGACCTAGTTTGAACCACAGCTCCTCGGTAATAAACGGTGCTATAGGAGCCAACCCCAACACAAACTCTTCCACCACATCTTTGCCTACTTCCTTCTGATGATCTTTCCACCAATTTATGTACTCCATAGCTGCTGATACTGCAGTGTTAAACTTCAAAGCCTCAATATCCGCACCGATTTTAGTCACCAACCTGGCTACCCGTCGTTTCGCCTCCAAAGAGCTTTGAGCCTGCCTGCCGGCAGGCAGGCTTTGAGCCAAATTCCACGCCCGCTTCAAGAACCGATACACTCCCTCTACCGCAGTATCGCTCCATGCCACCATCTGGGCAAAAGGCCCCATAAACATTTCATATATCCGCAACGTATCCGCTCCATACTTACCCACGATCTCATCAGGGTTAATCACATTGCCAAACGACTTACTCATCTTCCGTCCATCAGCACCTAATACAATCCCATGAGTCCGCCGCTTCATATAAGGTTCCGCCGTCGGCACCACTCCAATCTCATATAAAAACCTGTAAACAAACCGCGAGTACAGCAAATGTAAAGTTATATGCTCTGCTCCCCCTTGATACATATCTACCGGCAACCAATATTTCATTCTCTCTTTTGAGGCTAATTCCCGCTCGTTTTTATTATCCAGATACCGGATGAAATACCAATTCGACCCGGCCCAATTTGGCATGGTGTCCGTCTCCCTTCGCGCGGATCCACCGCACTCAGGGCAAGCTACCTTCACCCACTTTTCTGCCTTGGCTAGTGGGGACTCGCCCGTTCCCGCCGGCTCATATTTCTCCAGATATGGCAACTCCACCGGCAACTGGCCTTCCGGCACCGCCACCGGTCCGCATTTGGGACAATGTACAATCGGGATCGGCTCGCCCCAATAATGTTGCCGGGAAAACACCCAATCCCGCAAATGATACACCACCGCAGGCACTCCATGCTTCTTCATTGATTCATCCGGCTCCATTTCAACAATCCTTATTTTGTGTTTCAGGGCAAACTCTCTATCCCGTTCATCATGGGCAGGTACTCCCATGACCGCCCCGGTACCATAGCTATCCAACACATAATTGGCCTTCCAGACCGGGATCTTCTCACCAGTAGCCGGATTCACCACCATCTGGCCAGTAAATCCTTCCTTGTCATTACTGGCAACTGCCACGAAAGTTGCCCCCGCCAAAGTATCCGGCCGGGTAGTAAATACTTCTATATCATCAAATTTGATCTTCATCCCCTCTTTCTTCCCAATCCAATTTATCTGCTGCCTCTTTACGTCTTCAGAGTAATCAACCGTCCCCAGCCCTTCCAGCAACTTATCCGCATAAGCCGTAATTTTTAAAAGCCACTGCTTCTGTAGCCGCCGTTCCGTCGGCTTCCCACACCGTTCATGCGTTCCATTCGCCAATACTTCTTCATCTGCTAAATTAGTCTTGCACGTCGGGCACCAGTTTACCGGCACCTCTGCCTGGTACGCCAGTCCCTTTTTAAACAACTGCACAAAAATCCATTGTGTCCACTTGTAATACTTCGGGTCTGTAGTATCTATCTCCCGATCCCAGTCAAAAGACAAACCCAAAGCCTGGCATTGTCTTTTGAATGTGGCAATATTTTTAGGCACGACTTGGGAAGGATGCACGCCCATCTTCAGGGCATAATTTTCTGCCGGCAGGCCAAAAGCATCCCAGCCCATCGGGTACAGCACATTGTAGCCTTCCATCCGTTTCTTGCGGGCGTAGGCATCCATCGCCGCCCACGACCGAGCGTGGCCCACATGCAAGCCTGCTCCCGACGGATAAGGAAACTCCACTAACAAATAAAACTTCTTTTTTTTATCGCCATCTACCGCCTGATATAAACCCTTTTTCTGCCACTCTTTGGCCCATTTTCCCTCGGACTTCTGGTGATCATATTTCTCCTCTGCCATATCCAAATTATACACTGTTTACACACTCGGTCTATCGGATAAATAAATTTAATTTCAATAACTATCATCCACGCAATTCAGACTCCTCACGTTTCAGTCATTATGTCCAATTACACAACAGATAGACCAAAAATGAAATATTTGATTTTGTTGATCAAGAGACTCGACTGCCAATCGAAATTTTTTACTTTTACTACAGGGTTAACTGTCAACATCTTGTTGACAATGACATTGGTGCAAACTAAATTTCATAGTATAATTTATATAATTAAAGCTAATTATATTAACCGCATATGGAGGTTGTCCACATTCTCCTTCAGGATTTTACCCAACACTTGACGTCCCAAAATGCGTCAGATAGTACTATAAAAAACTATTTAGCAGACATCGGCTTATTCTTCCGCTTCCTGGAAAATCGCGACCAGCCCGTGTCCCTGCTTACACTTCCCCACCAACTTTCCGACCCTACCATCTCTTCCTATCACCAATATCTAATTGCTCATTTTCCCTCTTCCACTGTTAAACGCCGAGTTTCTTCTCTTAACAAATTTATCTCCTTTACAAAACTCGGAAAGGTTCTACCGACTAATCTAGTAACTAACAACCAACCAACCAGTTCCTCATTGCCATTACCCCTTTCCCCTCCTCCCCATGCAAAAGTAGGCTTTAACTACCCTTTTGCTCTATTTATACTACTTACTGTATCTATCTCCATCATCGGCGGGTTCATCGCCAGCAGACTCACTCCGAAAGCCCCTATCGGTTTAGTCGATCCCGGCGTCTCCCACGTCTTTCCCTGACGATTGCACAAACTCCCGGTAGGTCGTGCCCCGCATCATCCCCAATATCTCCCCCGGTTTCACCCAAAGCACCTCCTCCAAGCCCAGGTACTTGCGGAAGCTAGAATATGGATACTCTTCCGGCTTCGACCCCATCACCGTTTCTACCAGACCATACTTTCTTTTAACCACATTCATGGGGTTTAAATGAATATACCGCGACAAGTTAATCAACTGCTCTTCGCTAATTATCACCACCGCCTTGTAAATTCCCTCAAACAGCACCCCTTTTCGCTCATACTTCCGGTTGAAATACATCGAATAATTAGTGCACACTCGCCGCATCAATTTGGTTATTCCGTCCCTACTCTTCTGCTTCACCAGCAAGTGAAAGTGATTTGGCATCAGGCAATATGCTAAAAGAATCACCTCACCGTCCAAACTCATCTGCTGCTTATGAGTCAAAATTGACGGCCGATCTTTCTTAAATCCCTTCCGCACCTCCCCCGAATACGGCTCCAGATATCTTTTTAAAGTGTACAGAAAAGTCTTATAATCCTGCTCATCGCCAAAAATCTCCCGTCCCTCTATCCCCCGATTATATATGTGGTAGTACCCCCCCTCTACGTATTTCTTGATCCTATTTTTTGCAGGCATCGCTTAGAGGCGGACCCTATACGCTTAGGGTCGGACCCCAATCATTGTGTCCTCTTGACGCCAGCGTGTCAATACCCTTTAATAAATATATGAAACTGGCCACGTCTCTTCACAAAATCGGTTTCATCCTCACCACCGCCGGGGCTTTTCTTCTTCCCCTCTTTTTTCTTCCTCTCACTTCAGAATTTTACGATTTTAACAAGCAGGCCCTAGTTATCTTTTTGGCCCTAACCAGCCTACTTATTCTTACCGCTTCTTTTGTAGCAGAACGCCAAGTCACTCTCACTTTTTCCCCCTTCGGCCTGCCTATCTTAGCCATTCTTGTCTCTCTGGTTCTCTCCACCGTCTTAAAATCCCCTCATCGTCTGGACGCACTCATTGATCCCCTTCAAACCGGTACCTACTTGGGGCTGACTGTTATCTTCTTCTGTGCTATCAATTTTATTCGCACCAGAAGTCAGCTCGATATTTTTTCCACATCCCTCACTCTCTCTGCAGGTCTCTTAGGTCTCATCACTATCCTCTGGACCTCCGGCCTGGCCCCCAAACTTCTTTCTCCACTACTCACCACTCACTACTTATTCCTTAATTCCCCACTTTGGTCTCCCACCGGTTCCCCTCTGGCTACCTTATCTTTATTTTTTGCCTTTATCCCTTTTCTAATCTTTCAGCTTTTGCACGAAAAAACCCTCCATTTAAAATCGTTTCTCTTGGCCGTCAGCCTCGCTCTCATTCTCGTCGCCTCCAGCCTCATCTCCTACCGTCTCTTCCTCTCCCCCGATGTCTCTTCCCGCCCACTTTTTCTCCCCCACCGTTTCAGCTGGGCTATTGCTTTAGAGGCCCTCAAAGTTTCCCCTTTTTTAGGTACCGGCCCAGGATCATACTCGGCCGATTTCACCCAATTCCGCCCTATCACCTATAACCTTACTCCCAACTGGTCCATCCGTTTCACCACTGCCGGCAACTATTTCCTGCATATTTTTGCCACTCTTGGCATCTTAGGCACCCTGGCGTACCTCTGGCTCACCTATCGGGTAGTTCTGGTTTTCAAAAAGTCCTCCAACTTTCACCTTATCCCCATCCTGGTCGTTTTCGCCACCCAACTTTTTCTTCCCGCCTATTTTATCCAAATCGCCTTTCTTTTCCTTTTCCTCATTCTAGCCGTCTCCTCCCTCAAACTCTCCGGTTCCTCTCTCGTCCAAGAATCTACCATCGACATTGTAGCCGCTAACTCCAAATCATCGTTTTTACCCATTATTTCCCTGATTTTAGCCGTTGCCGTCGTTTTTCCCGCAGGCTATTTCTTTGCCCGCTTATATCAAGCCGAAGCCTTGTTTCAAAAAGCCTTGGCCGCTGCCGCCAAAAACGACGGCAAAACCACTTATGACACACTTATCAAAGTCATTTCCACCAACCCTTCCCGCGACACCTACCGGACAGTTTATTCTCAAACCAATCTTCTATTAGCCAATGCTTTAGCTTCCCAAAAAGATCTCACCGACGCCGATAGAAACACCGTCACTCAACTGGTACAACAAGCCATCCGCGAGGCCAAAAATGCCGTGGTCCTCAACCCTACCAAAGTTTCCAATTTGGAAAACTTAGCCGGTGTTTATAGAAACCTCCTCAATTTTGCTCAAGGCGCGGATGTCTGGGCCATCGCTTCCTATCAGCAAGCCATTGTCCTCGATCCTGTCAACCCCAATCTGCGCATCACTCTCGGCGGAGTTTATTTTGCCCAAAAGAATTTGGACGAAGCTATTCGCCTTTTCCAACAGGCCGTCGACCTTAAACCCGACTTAGCAAACGCTCATTATAATTTGGCCACCAGCTATCGCGAAAAAGGCGAATATCCCAAAGCAATCTCCTCTATGGAAATCGTTCTCACTCTTTTGGACAAATCATCTGCCGATTACACCAAGGCTAGTCAAGAATTGGCCGATCTAAACGCCACTCCAGCCACTCCGGCCGCTTCCCAACTTACCCGGCCAGAGCCATTACCAACTCTCAAAATTAATCCTCCTCTCAAACTAGACGAATCCGCCTCCCCCGCCGCCCAACCCTAATGCTAAAATATCTTCACCTGGGCCGTTAGCATAGTGGTCGTGCGACCCGCTCGCAGCGGGTATACGGGGGTTCGATTCCCCCACGGTCCACTTCTTCGCTCTTTGAGCTTCGAAGTGCGCAGCACTTCACTAAAAATAAAATCGAAGAAGTGCTCTTCGAAGCTTTAGCGTAGTAGAGCTATACTAATCTTGTGTTCTACGTTTATATCCTCCAACTGAAAGATCATTCATATTACGTCGGTTACTCGGAAAATCTTAAGACTCGCATTATGGAACATAACCGAGGAATGGTTAAAACAACAAAAAATAAGGGCCCATTAGAACTTGTATTCTATTCAGCTTTTAAATCCAAGTTGAAAGCGGTCAAGTTTGAAAGATATCTCAAAGAAGGATCCGGTTTTGCTTTCAGAAACAAACGACTCGTCTAGCTCGATCTGGAATCGCTGGCTGATCTAATTTATAATCAACTTCGCGGGCCCGTGGTATAGCGGTAACACATCACTATGGCATAGTGAGGTCAGGGGTTCAATTCCCCTCGGGTCCACAACTGGGGGTTGGCGATTTTAGAAGAAAGATAGAAAAGAAAAACGCAAACCTATTAAAACTAAGTCCAAATTAAGTATATAAATTCTATAGTCGATTGCAACTAGAGATTAATGTTGAAGATTTGTTAAAGCGTGAACTAGCTCTTGAAGACTCATACCTT
>ERZ1292625.3493-Hain-H41-01um-R1-3493-length-12720-cov-7_pt1 | contig 12720 bp, 10 predicted proteins | sample MGYA00564400_ERZ1292625 | MGnify/ENA primary metagenome ERZ1292625 (study PRJEB36523, sample SAMEA6512639) | groundwater metagenome | collected 2019-01-08 | study: AquaDiva: Metagenomics assemblies of 32 groundwater samples
TATCCTGCAAAACATTTTATGACTGACCCAACCAAGCACAAAGAAGTTTTTGACCAAATAAAACACGATTTAGAAGAAAGAGTAAAAGAACTTAAAAAACGAGGAAAACTCCTTGAGGCGCAAAGAATTAGTCAAAGGGTAACTTATGACTTGGAAATGATTCAGGAAGTCGGCTATGTAAAAGGCATTGAAAATTATTCGCGATATTTCGACGGAAGGGCACCAGGCGATGCCCCATATTCACTTCTAGACTATTTTACTGAACCTTACGGTAAGGATTGGCTTTGCATCGTAGATGAAAGTCATATGTCTTTCCCCCAAATTAGGGGAATGTACGCAGGTGATTTTTCAAGGAAAACAACCTTGGTTGATTACGGCTTTAGGCTTCCGGCGGCGATTGATAACAGGCCTTTGAAATTTGACGAATTCATGCGCCGAATCCCCAATTTTATTGCAACGAGCGCAACTCCTTCGGAGTGGGAACTCTCAATCGCAAAAACTACAAAATCTAGCCTCAAAAGGGGAGGCCTTTTTGGTTCGGGAGTGGTGGAACAACTCTTGAGACCGACGGGGATACCGGACCCGGAAGTTGAAATAAGGCCAACAAAGAATCAAGTTAAAGATGTCATTGAAGAAATAAAAAAACAATCGGCCAAAAAACAAAGAACGCTGGTTACCACCTTAACCAAACGAACGGCAGAAGATTTATCTTCTTATTTGGCAGAACAAGGTTTAAAAGTGCATTATCTTCATTCGGATGTTAAAACTTTAGACCGAACCGACATTTTAGACGATTTGCGGCTTGGAAAATATGATGTTTTGGTGGGAATAAATCTTTTGAGAGAGGGTCTTGATTTACCCGAGGTATCTCTTGTAGCCATTCTTGATGCAGACAAAGAAGGATTCTTGCGCAGCGACGTAACCCTTATTCAAACGATGGGTAGGGCTGCCAGACACGTTGAGGGGCGCGTAATTATGTATGCCGACTCAATCACCGGCTCCATGCGTCGCGCCTTGAGCGAAGTCGAAAGGCGCCGAGAGTATCAGATAAAAATGAATAAGAAGTATGGAATTACCCCACGCTCAATTGAAAAACCAATTAGAGAGAAACTAATAGAAAGGGAGGAAGAACAGGGTCTTGAAAAACTCTTTGGTAAAAAGGAATCAACCTACGAAAAACTTCCACACATCGATTTAGATGGTCTTACCCCGATGGATAAACAACGATTGGTCAACAAACTCCGCACCGAAATGCACCTCGCCGCCAACGACCTAAATTTCGAATTAGCAGCAGAGATACGTGATAAGATTAAAGAAATTTGAGTATGAAAGCAGTAAAGATCGAAGCATGGAAATTCTATGATAAATGGAGAAATAAACCTCCATATTCTCCCGCCCTTAAGGCAACCATTAGAATCTCTCGTAAGGGCTGGAATCATTTAACCGGAGCTGCTGGTTACAAAAAAAGAGTAGTCGGTGATGTCTATCGAAGACTTAAACTTCTGCCATATGCGGACGAAATTATAAAAACTTCGACAACAATACAGAATATTGTTACCAAAAAGAAAATCAAGTATTACGCTCTCGAAGCGGTAGTAGAAGTAGAACAAGATGGAAAGAAAAGTCTAAGAAAGATTAGAGTAATAATTCAACAAGATAAATCTGGTCAATTTATATTCTTTTCAGTAATGGATAAAAAGCGTAGGAGAAGAAAAAAGAATTAATTTTATGCCGAACGCCTCACGCTTTGGTCTTGTGAACTTTAGCGTCATGAAGGGTAAATACCCTTTCGTTCAGCATCATTATAATAGCCTATTTAGTCATATTTGTCAATTACCGATTTCGCCGCCAACGACCTAAATTTCGAACTGGCGGCAGAGATACGTGATAAGATTAAAGAAATTTGAGATTGAAAAATATGTTAGAAATTAAAATTGCAGGGGAATATAGACCGTTTTACTGGTTGGGTATTGACGGCTGGAATTATGACAAAAAATTGGTTATTAAAACTATTGCATTGCAACCCGCTCCATGGCGGAGTGCTCTAATTAGCAATCTCACGATTACAAAATCGAATAGTAACGAGCAAGAAACAAACAATCGTCTCTTTATTTATGTTGCTTCTTTGGGTGGCAAAGGCAGACAGACCTTAGTAGAAAGCCTGGGAATCTAGAAGTTATAGTATAATGCTTGTTGCCGTCGGTAAGCCGATGGGGACTTTCTATGGATTACATCAAAATTAAGGGGGCAAGACAGCATAACCTAAAAAACATTGATTTAGATATTCCCAAAAACAAACTGGTCGTTTTTACGGGAGTTTCTGGAAGTGGGAAATCTTCTTTGGCTTTTGACACGATTTATGCGGAGGGTCAACGTCGATACGTTGAAAGTTTATCCAGCTATGCTCGGCAGTTTTTGGGGGTGATGGAGAAACCTGATGTGGATTTAATTGAAGGATTATCGCCTGCAATCTCCATAGACCAAAAAACAACCTCGCATAATCCCAGAAGTACAGTCGGAACCGTAACCGAAATCTATGATTATTTAAGGTTGCTCTTTGCCCGAGTCGGACACCCTCACTGTCCGATTTGCGGAAAGGAGATTTCGCACCAAACATTGGACCAGATTGTTGACTCGGCTATCACTTTAATCGAACAAACTGCCAAGAAAGACAAAAAGGCTTGGTTTTTAATACTCTCTCCGATGGTGACGGACAGAAAAGGGGAATTTTCCAATCTTTTTGACAATTTAAAAGCAAAAGGCTTTAGGCAAGTACGAATTGATGGTTTTGTTCGCGATTTATCAGAAGATTTGGTACTTATTAAGACTAATAAGCACACCATTGAAGCTGTAATAGACTGTATTGCAATTACTATATCTACCTTTAAAGGAGTCTCCTTTAAAGGTGAGCTGAAGAGTAGGCTTGCAGACTCCATCCAACAGGCACTTAGTTTGTCAGAAGGAGTGGTTGTATTCGCTCAAGTTCTTGACAAAGAATTTGCACTTCCCACAAACCCTAAAAAGTTTACGAACCACCTTTTTTCTGAGCGCTTTGCATGTCCTGTCGATAACATCAGTTTACCCGAAATTGAACCCCGAACTTTTTCTTTTAATTCTCCTCACGGAGCTTGTCCGACATGTGCCGGTCTTGGAAAAATATTAAAAGTTGCTCCGGAATTAGTTTTTTCAGAGGAAATTTCAATTATGGAAGGTGGGGTTTTGCCTTTTTCTACCATGTTCGAACACGATACGTGGTATTCACGGCTAATTCTTAAGGTTTGTTCCGAGGTGGCAATTGACGCCAGAAAACCCATCCAAAACCTTAGTAAAACTGAAAGAGAAATAATTCTCTATGGAACGGGAAATAAAGAATACAAAGTTGACGGTGAAAATAAACAAGGCAGATTAACTGCCGTCTGGTGGAGTTTTCGGGGCATCGTCAATGAACTTGAAAGAAGATATCTGGAAAGTCAAAGCGATTGGGTAAGAGAAGAGATTAAAAAGTATATGCGTGAAAAAGTTTGTCCGACATGCGAAGGAACAAGACTTAAAAAAGAGGCCTTGGCAATCACAATTAGTAATTTATCAATTACTAACGTTACTTCTTTCTCCATAACTGAAGCGTTGGAATGGGCAAGGCCACTTCAATCCAATGAATCGCCTCTAAACGAGCGAGAGAAACAAATCGGGAAACTAATCTTAAAAGAAATATACGACAGACTTAACTTTTTGATTTCTGTAGGTTTGGAATATTTAACTTTATCTCGGCAAGCAGGCTCTCTTTCCGGAGGTGAAGCTCAAAGAATCAGACTTGCTTCACAAATCGGCTCCGGTTTAACCGGAGTTTTGTATGTTTTGGATGAGCCTACAATAGGCCTTCATCCGAGAGACAACCAAAGACTAATAGATACTCTTAAAAAGTTAAGAGATTTAGGAAATACCGTGGTCGTTGTTGAACACGACAGGGACATGATGAAGCAAAGCGATCACATTGTTGATTTTGGCCCCGGAGCAGGAAAGCACGGAGGGGAAGTAGTGGCAACTGGAACGGTGGCCCAAATAAATAAAAACCCAAAATCATCAACCGGTAAGTTTTTATCCGGTAAAAGGAAGATAGAAGCTGGAAGTTCGAGATTTGAAGATGGAATAATCAAACGCCTGACTTCATTGACCATTTACGGCTGTTCTCAATTTAATTTAAAAGATATCGACGTTGAATTTCCGCTTGGCAAACTGGATGTCATAACCGGAGTTTCGGGAAGCGGAAAAAGCACCCTTTTGGTTGAAACTCTTTATCCTGCCATTCAACGCGAGCTTAATCCCTATTTCAGAGGAGAAGTCGGACTACATAAAAAATTAGAGGGTATTGAAAATATCGACAAAGTAATTTTAATTGACCAATCTCCCATTGGCCGTACTCCAAGAAGCAACCCGGCAACCTATACAGGAGTTTTCGACCCTATAAGGGATGTTTTTGCCTTAACTCATGAGGCCAAAAGTTATGGCTTTAATAAGGGCAGATTTTCCTTTAATGTTCGGGGTGGCCGCTGTGAAGCTTGCGAGGGGCAGGGCCAGATAAAAATTGAAATGCAGTTTATGAGCGACATCTGGGTAACTTGCGACGTTTGCCACGGAAAGCGCTATAACGCCCAAACTCTTGAAATTTCTTATAAAGGAAAAAATATTGCAGAAATTCTTGAAATGACTATTGATGAAGCACGGGAGTTTTTCCACGCTCATCCACAGATTGAAACAAAACTTGAAACACTTTCTTTAGTTGGACTTGGCTATATGCAATTGGGTCAGCCGGCAACAACGCTATCGGGAGGGGAGGCCCAAAGAGTAAAACTTGCAACAGAACTCTCTCGGCGCGCAACCGGCAAAACCGTTTATATACTCGATGAGCCGACTACCGGCCTGCATTTTGCGGATGTTGAAAGACTTTTGAGAGTCCTAAAAATGCTGGTTTCCCGCGGAAATACGGTTCTTCTTATAGAGCATAATCTTGACGTAATTAAAAATGCAGATTGGATTATCGACCTGGGACCCGAAGGAGGAGAAGCCGGAGGCGAACTCGTCTATGCCGGAAGAGTAGAAGATATTTCAAAAAATAAAAGTTCCTACACCGGAATATTTTTGTCCAAAAGCTAGATAATACATTATACTTATTTTGTATGAAGAAATTCTTTTTTTCTCTTTTTGCCTTTTTCCTTTTATTCCTAATTCATCATTCATCATTCGTAATTCCAGTTCATGCCGAGGGCGAGTTTGCAATTGATACAACCGCAGAATATAAAGTTCAGGATTCGGGAAAAACAGTCGTTAGCCAAACAATTACAATTGAGAATTTATTTTCGAATATTTATGCTACCAGCTACAGTTTGGTGTTAGATAATATCGACCCGCAAAACCCACGAGCTTATTCGGGTTCAAAAGAATTGTTTCTGAATTCGCACAGCGAGGGCGATAAGGTCACATTAGACATAAATTTCGACGAAGCAGTGGTTGGCAAAGGTGAAAAAAGAACTTTTGTGGTAACTTTTGAAAATACTTCTTTTGCCATAAGAACCGGCGAGGTTTGGGAAATTTCAATACCAAAGTTGGGCGATACATCGTTCAGAACATATAACATCTCCTTGGCAGTTCCTGATTCTTTGGGAGAGGAAGCATATATTTCTCCCAATCCGACGGATTTTACAAAAAGCGAGGGCATCAGGCGCTATCTTTTCGATAAAGCAACCATTCTTGAAAGTCCGATTACTGCCGGCTTTGGCGCATTTCAGGTTTTCTCATTCAATTTAAATTACCACCTTGAAAATCCGCTTCCCAAAAGCGCGGCAGTCGATATTGCAATTCCTCCCGACACGGCGCTTCAAAGAATGTATTACCAAGAAATTCTACCTTCGCCTGAAAATATTGCCGTCGATTCTGACGGCAACTGGCTGGCAAGATATATCTTAAAGCCGCGTGAACGAGTAGATATTAAGGTTAGCGGCCAAGTACAAATTTTCGCCGGCCCCAGACCATTCCAACCGGTTTCCCGGGAAACTTTAACTAACAATCTCAAGGAATCTAAATATTGGCAAATTACCAACCCAAAAATACAAGAACTTGCAAAAAGTTTAAAAACACCGAAAGCCATTTATGATTACGTAGTTAAAACGCTTTCTTATGATTACGACAGGGTAAAACCCAATGTAGTAAGATTTGGAGCGGTTGAGGCGTTGGCAAATCCCAAAAATGCAATCTGTATGGAGTTTACCGACCTTTTCGTAGCACTGGCTAGGGCCGCAGGAATTCCCGCGCGCGAAGTAAACGGCTTTGCCTATACCGAAAATCCTAAAATTCAGCCGCTTTCTTTGGTTGCCGACGTGCTGCATTCCTGGCCCGAATATTGGGATGAACAAACGAAAACTTGGGTAGCAGTAGACCCCACGTGGGGAAAAACTACAGGCGGCGTGGATTATTTTAACAAACTTGACCTTAGACACTTTGCCTTCGTAATGCATGGGGCTGACCCTGAAAGGCCTTACCCTCCCGGTTCTTATAAATTGGGCGATAATCCCCAAAAAGACGTTTTTGTTTCCTTCGGCCAATTGCCGGAAAAAAAGGAAAGTACGCCGAAAATTTCAATTGATTCGATTGTCACAATTCCCTTTATCGTCAATATCATACATGCGAAAATTGAAAATCCCGGTCCTTCCGCTTTGTATAATTTAACCGTAAGCATCTTTTTTGACGATAAAAATGATAAAAATATAACTATCTCGACGCTTTCTCCGGCAAGTTCCCAAGTTATTGACGTAAACGTACCCTTCAGTTTTTTGGCACGGTCCACACCTTCAAAAGTGAAAATTTCGACTTCCGGAGCCAGTTTCGAAATCTCTACTCTAAAAAGTCAGGTTTTAATGTACAATCTGCTTGTTCTTTTCTTAATTTTTTTGGTGGTTTTGTTCATAATCCTTATTCGTTTAAAAAAGACAAAAATAAAAGAGTTAATTGCAAAATTAAGACATGGAAATACAAATAGCCAAACTCCCGAGAATTCAAATACGCAAGGACAAGTTTAATAAATTACCCGAAAACTGCGGTGTGTACATTTTTTGGGCTAAAAATGAAGCTCCACTGGCTGACGCCAGTGGTATCTTCTCCGCGCGCTTCGTCGGAGCGAAATCCGCCGAAGCGGAAAATTCTTCGCATTCATCCACGAGCTTACGCTCATGGTTTTCTGCGAAGGCGGATAAGGCAATATACATAGGCAAAGCTGTCAACCTTAAAAACCGGCTGCTTTCGTACCTCCAGATAAATCTTGCCCCCAAAACCAAATCTATGATATCCGAAGCTTGCGATGTTTCATTTATAAAAGTTAATTCGGAACTTGAAAGTCTTCTTCTGGAGGCGCATCTCGTCAGAAAAAATCAGCCAAAATATAACGCCACCCTAAAGGACGATAAGCACCCGCTTTATATCATTATCACAAACGAATATTATCCCCGCATCTTATGTGTCAGAAAACTAGACGCCAAGAACTATCAGCCAAAAGCTATTTTTGGTCCGTTTCCAAATTCAAAAAATGTATATTCTGTTCTTAAAATGCTAAGAAGAATATTTCCCTTTTCCGACCATAAATTAGGCAGGCGGGGCTGTCTTTATAACCATATCGGCCTTTGCAATCCCTGTCCTAATGAAATAGAAAAAATAAAAGATGAAAAATTAAAAATAAAACTAAAAGGAAAATATTTAAAGAACATAAGAAACATTAAGTTGATTCTCTCTAGAAATATACATTCGGTAAGGAGGAGCTTAGAAAAAGAAATGAGACAGTTTTCAAAAGAAGAAAAATTTGAGGAGGCGTTTTTTGTCAAAAAGCAAATCGAAAACATAGATTACATAACCCAACCAATATTACCAACTCACTATTTTGTCGAAAATCCAAATCTATACGAAGACCTGCGAGCCCAGGAATTGTCCGAATTAAAAAAAATTCTTAATTCATACTTCATAATTCATAATTCACTCACCCGTATCGAGTGTTTTGACGTTGCTCATTTGGCAGGAACCAATCCAACAGCTTCAATGGTAACATTTATAAATGGCGAAGCCGACAAAAGGCTATACCGGCATTTTCGAATAAGGAACAGGAAGGGAAATGACGATATTGCTTCTCTTTCCGAAGTTGCCAGGCGTAGATTGAGGCATCTTTCAGACTGGGGTAAACCTGATTTAATTATTGTCGATGGGGGAGTCGGTCAAGTTCATGCATTCACTTCAATACTGTACAGTAATAAAGTGGATATACCGGTTGTGGGAATTGCAAAAAACCCGGATAGATTAATTGTAGGCGGCAAAAAAATCAGATTAACAGGGTCGGTACTAAACCTCGTTGCAAGAATCCGCAATGAGGCTCACAGGTTTGCAAGAGCTTATCACCATAAACTTGTTAAAAAAAGTTTGCTACAATAGATATGATAGAAGTTAGCACACAATGAAAACAATCTTGCGGCATTACGTAATAGACACAGTGGCTTTATTTTTAGTTTCGAAAATTGCCTCTGGCATGGTATTTGAGCAAGGTCTTGCGACTATACTTCTTGCAGGATTGGCACTTTCTATTGGCACTCTTTTAATTAAGCCGCTCATTAACATTCTTCTTTTACCTATTAATTTGGTAACCTTTGGCCTTTTTAAATGGCTGTCAAGCGCCATTGCTTTTTATATAGTCACCTTGATAGTTCCCGGTTTTAAGATAATAAATTTTAATTTGCCGAGTTTGGCTACGGGCTGGTTTGAAACCCCGGGTGTTAGCTTTAACGGAATTTTTGCCTATCTTGCCTTTTCATTTCTTCTATCTTTGATTACCTCTTTGGTTCATTGGCTCGTAAAGTAACCTTTTTTTGGTATAATTAAGGGATATATGAAAAACGTAGTACTTTTAATTCAGATAATAGTTTCACTGCTTCTTGTCTGCGCAATTTTGGTCCAAGCTAAAGGAACCGGTTTTGGCAGGTCGCAAGGGTTTTCTTCTTCGTCTTTTACAAGGCGGGGATTAGAAAAATTAATTTTTAAGGCCACTTTTGTCTTGGCCGGTATTTTTATTCTCCTTGCTATCTGGCAAATTCTGGCCTAAAAAATATTTTTAATGTTGCAATTTAGATACATTTTAAGATTAACATTCGCTTTTGTGGCCAGATTTAAAGTAATTCTGGCAGCGGCTGCAATAGGCGGAATTGCTATCTTTTTTTTCCTTCGCTTGCTTGCTCCGCTTATTTTTGGCGGCCAAACTCAAAAGATTGGGGTAGCCGGAAGATTTAGAGTTGACACGCTCCCGACGGCTATTCTTAAGGAAGCAGGCGAAGGCTTAACTTCGCTGGATGAAAACGGAATTGCCCAACCGGCTCTAGCCAGCACATGGGAAACTCCCGACAAAGGAAAAACTTGGATTTTTCATCTTAAGGACGACAAATTTTGGCAGGACGGAAAGAAAGTGGAGGCAAGCGAAGTCGTTTATGAGTTTTCCGATGCACAAATTGAGCGAAGTGATTCAAAAACACTAATTTTCAAGCTTGAAAATCCTTTTGCCCCGTTCCCGCAAGTTGTATCTCAACCCGTATTTAGAAAGGGTTTACTAGGAACTGGCGAGTGGAAAGTTACCAAAGTGGTGGTTGCGGGCAGCTATGTAACCGATATGACTTTGCAAAAAAAGGATAAAACGAAAAAAATCTATAAATTCTATCCTACCGAAGAAAGGCTCAAGCTCGCTTATAAATTAGGCGAGGTAGACACTATATTAAACATATTTAATAAAGAACCGTATTCTGCATGGAAAACTGTAAATATAAATATCGAGGTAGATGAAAATCGCTATGCGGTTATCTTTTTTAACGTCCAGGATAAACTTACCGGTGAAAAATCAGTAAGGCAAGCGCTAACCTATGCAATAGATAAATCTAAATTTAACGGGCCGCGGGCAATTAGCCCGATTTCTCCGAATTCCTGGGCTTATAATCCGCAAGTTAAGCCGTATACTTACGACCAGGAACGGGCAAAAGAGTTGATTGCAGATTTACCCAAAGAACTTAAAGAGGTACTGAATGTAAAATTGGTTACCACCCCGCTTCTTCTTGCTACGGCAGAACAAATTGCAAAGTATTGGGAAGAGGTCGGCGTCAAAACTACCTTGCAGGTCTCTTCCAGCATCCCGACTGATTATCAAGCACTTTTGGCAATATTCGACGCTCCGGCCGACCCCGACCAATATGCAATCTGGCACTCAACCCAAGAAACTACCAACATCTCGCATTATAAAAACGATAGAATTGACAAACTTTTGGAAGATGGAAGAACCGAATTAAATCTGACGGAAAGAAGAAAAATTTATTTGGATTTTCAAAGATTTTTAGTCGAGGATTCGCCGGCTGCCTTTCTTTATCACCCGACAACATACACTATCAGTCGGAAATAAAATTGATTAGCTTTTCTTGCTGACCTGTATAGACCGCCTCCTTAATTGTGGCAAGACTAACAAAATCTACCGGATTAAGTCCCAATTCCCTTATTTGCTGCGGAGTAAGCGTTCTTGCTCTGTCTAAAAACATCTGGTTAGTTAGACCCAAGGAGCTTAATTCCAAAATTTCAGAATCTTTAAGGGCTTGAGGGGGTGAAATTCTTTTTGCTGCCCAGTTACACCAGCGGTCTAAGTAGTAAGCAAGATTTTCCCCTTCGGTAGTTTCAATTAATCTTAGCAAACTTGGATTGACCACTAAATGCTCTTGTCCCTTAAACGGAGGGCACCAATACATTTCAGGAAGCCTTGAATGAAGTATCGCAGCCGACGAAAAGATGGTAGTTTGGATTCCCTGCATTCCAGCAAGATAAGAAATAATTGAAGTACCTTCTGCCGTTGCAAGCGGTGCAAAAATTACTAAGTGCTTGATATTGTGACTACCGTTATTATTCTTGCTGATTCTTGCCAGATGTTCTTCAAGAGCTTTGCAAAGCTGCATTCCCGAAGCGAACGGGTCGCAGAAAATCAGGGTGTCGCATCTTTCAAAATCAATTCCTTCCAGTTTCAAATTATCGCTATCCAGTGGATATCTTCCAAAAGGATTATCTTTTTCATCGGTATTTACGTGGTGAACGTCTAGTTGTGTACGGGGAACTGTTCGTAACGTTAATTGCCAAATAGCTTCCTGCAATTTAATTCCCGGGTCTCTGATTAAATCTGTAATAAACATTCGAAACTCTAGTTCATGAAGTGGATTCAGAATAGCTGAAAATTGCGGCAGTTGTACTAATTGTCTGGTTAATTCACCAATATCGTTTTGTACCGGAACACCCGTATCTAGCCTTGGGGGAATAAAGAAGATGCTGCCATCCTCCTGAACTTTCCACCTGCCGGCCAATAGGGCATAAGACTCCGGAGACTCTATTGTTATTATTCTGGGAAGAATTACGTCGTTTGGAAAGTCTGGTAAGCGAATTTCGGATACCATTGCCCTTGTCGGCTGTTCCCGTCCTAACCTTCTGCTAACTTCCAGAAAGGCTCCTGGTTTCCCGTTTATCGGGGAGTCGTGGGGCTCGAAGTTGAAACGGGTAGAACTTATTCTTTCCGGTAAATTTTTTATTTCGATTACTCTCTGGGCTAGTTCAAAAAAATGCGTTCCATACCTTTCCGAAAGCCTTTTACCATCAAATTCGACTCTTGTATCCGTTTCAGGAGGTACTTCAGCGGTCATATTTATCTACAACTCTAGAAACTACAAGTCAAAGCAAATTAAGTCAAGCCCCAGAAATATCTCCCAAGAAGTGGTATAATTGGAGTGCTTGATAACAAAAATAACCTCAAATCCGTGCAGCAGATGCGGCAAAGAACGGGTTGTAATTAAGAGCTGGAAAAAGCGTGTCGGCAACAGTCTTTTAACTTATACAATAACCGAGTGTCCCGACCCCGAGTGTCAAAAAAGGGTCAGCGGCGACCTTCGTAAAGAAGCAGCCAGAAGAAACGCACAGAAAAAAGAAGCTGAAGAAAGACTGAAACTCAAAAAAGAAAACCTCATAATGTCACGAAGCGGGATGTAAATGTCGGTTAATAGGAAAGAACGATTCGGCCGTTTGATATCGAAACCAAATTTCCGTTTAAGCCCTTAATCTGAATTCTCACGACCAAATCGCCGCTAAAGAAGTTAAGAGCGTCGGATTTAATTTGCATAGCCGTGGTTGCGGTCGAGGTAATCTCGCTTCCCTGGACGCCGATTCCGTGGGTAACGTCAAAAAGCCGCGCGTACGCCTTTCGGTCTTGGGCATCAGTTCCTAAATTGGCTAAAAAATACATTTTCTTGACCCCGGGATAATTGGCTTTATTAAAAGAAATTTCCGAGCCGGCAAGGCCTTCCCAATCAGTTTTGGTTGTCGTTCCGGCAGTTGAGATGGGAATTACGACTTCTTTTGCCAAAGATTTAGTTCCCCGGATCAAATCGACGCAGGCTGTTGGACAAGCATTGGCGGTTGCCGAGAGAACTTTTTCGTCGGATTTCCGGCTGAAAACAAAAAAATCTAAAACAATCAAATTTAGAAAGATGACAAGAAGAAGGAATGGGGTAAGATTATTCTTCACAATTCATTCTAGCACAACTTACGCGAGTGGGGTTCTAAAATTACACTGCGTAGGGTGGGCGACGCGATTCGAACGCGCAACCTCAAGCTCCACAAGCTCGCGCTCTG
>ERZ1292625.3494-Hain-H41-01um-R1-3494-length-12718-cov-4_pt1 | contig 12718 bp, 14 predicted proteins | sample MGYA00564400_ERZ1292625 | MGnify/ENA primary metagenome ERZ1292625 (study PRJEB36523, sample SAMEA6512639) | groundwater metagenome | collected 2019-01-08 | study: AquaDiva: Metagenomics assemblies of 32 groundwater samples
TTACTTCCTTTATTGAGATAAACATCAATAATCTTGCCGGTGTCCCTTCCATCATCTACGGTCTTCTCGGTCTGGGCATATTCGTACGTCTCTTCGGTCTCGACAGGAGCGTGCTGTCCGGCGCCCTCACGCTCTCGCTCCTTGTACTCCCGGTGATAATTCTAACCACACGTGAGGCTCTGCGTGCTGTGCCCAATTCCATCCGCGAGGCGGCGTACGCGCTCGGTGCAACGCGGTGGCAGACGGTGAGCAGACAGGTGGTACCCGCAGCGATGGGGAATATACTCACCGGGCTGATACTAGCCATATCCAGAGCGGTCGGCGAAACGGCACCGCTTATCACCATCGGCGCGCTCGCCTACGTCGCCTTCCTTCCCACGCCGCCCGTTTCCATAACAACGACAGCACCGTGCGTCGCTGTGAGCGGTCAGGGCTTCTTCGATTTCTTCACTGTCATGCCCATACAGATATTCAACTGGGTGTCGCGCCCGCAGAAGGGTTTTGCCGAGAATGCGGCCGCGGGCATCATCGTCCTGCTTCTGCTCACGCTCATCATGAACGCAGCGGCGATAGTGATACGGTACCGCTTTCAGAAAAAAGTACGCTGGTAAGGAAGGAGTACGCTCCATGGATACACAAACGACCCCGACACCGGAAGTAACGGTGAACAACCTCGAACTCTGGTTCGGGGAAAGCCATGTCCTTCGCGGCATCACCATACCGATGTATAAAAGACATGTCACTGCCGTCATCGGCCCCTCGGGCTGCGGGAAATCGACCATGCTTCGCACGATCAATCGCATGAACGATCTCATCCCTACTGCGCGCACGAAAGGCGAGATACTCATCGACAATGAGAACGTGCTCGCGCCGCATTACGATATCTATGCGCTGCGAACGAAGGTCGGCATGGTCTTCCAGAAGCCCAACCCTTTCCCGAAATCGATATATGAGAACGTCGCATTCGGGCTCAAGCTCAAGGGCATTCACAATCACAGCGAGGTGATGGGCATCGTGGAAAAGAGCCTCCGCGATGCCTGGCTCTGGGACGAAGTGAAGGACAGATTGAGATCGTCGGCGCTTTCGCTTTCCGGCGGACAGCAGCAGCGTCTGTGCATAGCACGCGCGCTTGCGACCAGCCCCGATGTCATGCTCCTCGACGAACCGACATCCGCGCTCGACCCGCAGTCGACGAACCGTATTGAAGAGCTTCTTCTGGAACTGAAAAAATCCGTGACCATAATCATCGTGACACATAATATCGGTCAGGCAGGGCGCATATCGGATTACACCGCCTTCCTCTATCTCGGCGAGGTGATAGAATACGGCCTCACGGAAAAAGTATTCACCGTGCCTAAGGACAAGCGGACGGAGGAATATCTGACAGGGAAATTCGGATGAGGCAACACACTACATTCAGAGAACAAGGGGGCATGCCCCCTTGCTCCGACAATAGAGAGGAGTTATCATGATAAAAGAACGAATTCTCGAACTCAAGGAAAAGCTCACCGCGGAGAACGCCCTCGTCAAGAAGATGATCGAAGAGAGCGTTCAGGGTCTGATCGAACGGGATGCGGCGAAGCTCAGCACGGTCATCAAGAAGCATGAGCCCAATGTGAACTGGATGGAGGTGGACATCGACGCAGCCTGCACGAACATCATCGCGCTCTATCACCCGGAAGCGAAGGACCTGCGCACGGTGCTCATGCTCCTCAAGATGAACAACGATTTCGAACGGATGGGCGACGCCGCGGTGAACATGTGCGAAAGCGCCATGTTCCTCATCGAACGCCCGCAGCTCAAGCCCTTCGATCATATCCCGAAAATGGCGGAAGCGACGATCACCATGCTCAAGGACAGCATGCGATCGTTCATCGAATCCGATGTTGCCCTTGCGCGCGCGGTCTGCAAAAGCGACGACATCGTCGACGATTATGCCGAGTCGATATTCAAGGAGCTCGTGGCTCTCATGACATCGGACCCGACGAGCATTGAACGGGCGCTCAATATCATACGCATTTCACACAACCTTGAGCGTATCGCCGACCTTTCAACGAATATCGCCGAGGATGCGATCTTCATCACCGAGGGGAAGGTCATCAAGCATCATGTCGAAGACGGGAAAGATCCGCACGCTCGCAGCTGAATCCATCCCGCTGTCGATCTGTTGCTCTCATTAGATCAGAAGAACGATCGCATTTCGCTGCGAGGGGATCTATTGCGGCAGCTCGTCGTGCGCTTCTGGCAAACGCATGAGTGACAGCTCTGGAAATTGATCGATAAGCCGGCGCGCAAGACGCTCTACACCGGGCAGTTCGGTATAGGTGTGGCTCCCGACAATGAGATCGATACATTTGAAAGAGGCGTATTGAAGCGTGTACAGCACCTTCTCCCCGGTAATGTATGCATCGCAGCCCTTTTCAACCATTTCGAGCATATCCGCCGTCATCTCACCCGCCCCGGCGACAAAACCTATGCGCCGAACCGAACGGGTATGATTCTTCCAGGAAAGCACCTTCTCCTCACAGATCGCACTGACTTTTGCGACAAGATCCTCGAACGGGAGCGGTTCGCTGAACTCAGCGATCCTGCCGCAGGAGAGACCCTTATACGCCGTCGTTTTCCCGACAATACTCGCGCCAAGCCGTTCGACGAACGTCGCGCTCGTCCCGAAATCGGCGGCGTCAAGAGGGAGATGTACGAAAAAATGCGACAAACGATGTTCACGAAGCAAAGAACGGCAGCGCACATCCATGCCGTATATGAAATTCCATGCATTATGATGCGTAAGAATGAGATCGACATTCCGTTCCGCCGCAGCGTCGATGACTTCCGGGGTTAAATTCGTTGCGTAGCCGACGGCATGTATCGTTTGTGCATGGGCGGCAGTGAGTCCCATCTCGTCGGGCATCGGTTCAAAAAGTCCTGTGAGGAATTCTTCCGCTTCATGTATATTCATTCATCTTCCGTCTATTGGAATTTATATCCGACACCGCGTATATTGCGTATGCGGTCGCCGACCCTGCCGAGCTTCGTGCGGAGATTCATGATATGCACGTCCACCGCGCGGTCGGTGGTGGCCTTCTCATTGCCCCACAGATGATCGAGTATACGGTTGCGCGAGCACACGGCACCGGGACGCTCAGTGAGCAGATCGAGTATCTTGAACTCCGTTGTCGTCAATTCTATCCTCTTCCCGGCAGCGCTTACCTCGAACTTCTCGGTGTCTATGGTTATATTATCCACGGTACGGACTATGTTCTTCTCTTCAGCGAGCGCGCGCCGACGGAGCACCGCCTTCACACGCGCGGTCAATTCCCTCGTCGAGAAGGGTTTTGTCATGTAATCGTCCGCACCGAGCTCAAGCCCGAGGACTTTATCGCTTTCCTCAGACTTTGCGGTAAGCATTATTATGGGGATATTTCCCGTACGCTCGTCGCTGCGCATGCTCTTGCATATATCGATGCCGCTCATATCGGGGAGCATGAGATCGAGAATGCAGCAGGCGGGGATGGCCGTCCTCAGATAACGCATGAAGTCATCGCCGTTCGCGAACGGTTTCACGGTAAAATTCGCCTTGGTAAGCGTCATATCGACGAGCTCGCGGATATCGCGGTCGTCTTCAACAATCGCTATTATCGTACCCATATCGTCTCCGCGTCATCGTATATCGGCATTGCCCCAATGGCAAGCGCTGCGACGAATCCTCGCTGCGAAAATACAGAACAAGGGACATGTCCGTTACTCCATCATTGTAACAACATTGTGTTAGTTTTGTGTAAATAATGGAAAGATCGAATCAGGGATGAATTTACGACGAAACTCACAAAAACAACGAAGTGGGATACCCCGTCCTGAAAAATTTTTGCATTTTCATTTCGTGCTTTTCGCGATTTTCGTTGTTGACATCTATTTTCAGCCGGCGGGAATGGTTACCGTGAACGTCGTCCCTTTGCCCACCACGCTTTGCACCGCGATATCGCCGTTATGAAGATGAACGATATGCTTGACGATGGAAAGCCCGAGCCCCGTCCCGCCGGCCTCGCGCGAGCGTGATTTATCCACGACATAGAAGCGCTCGAAAATATGCGGCACATCCTCCGCGGGTATCCCTATGCCGGTATCCTCAATGCGTACTGCAGCCGTATCCCCGCCCGAAATACGCACGGCAATGCCGCCCTGTTCGGTATATTTCACCGCATTATCCACAAGATTTATCACAAGCTGTTCCAGCTTGAAGCGGTCGCACAGAATAACAACGGGAGCCGGTGCGTCAAGCGTTATCGTCAGCCCTTTTTCCAGGGCTCGCTTCTCGAATATCGAGAGCACGTCCTTCACTATCTCGGTCATATCCATACGCTCACGGTCAAGTGACGGCGTCTCGCGTTCAAGATCGGAAAGCACGAGCAGATCGCGCACGATGTTCGCGAGCCTCTCGGCGTTCTTCCGGATGATGTCGACGAATTTAAGCCGCGCATCGCCCGATAATTCGTCTGCGAGCGTTTCGGCGTATCCCTTTATCGACGTAAGCGGCGTGCGAAGCTCATGCGATACATTGGACACGAGGTCGCGCTTGAGTCGTTCGATGTCCCTTTCCATGGAAACATCCCGGAGCATTACGAGAATATACCCGCGCGATAGAAGCGCGCGCGATGCCACCGCGAAGGTGCGCTCTGCCATGCGCATTTCGCGGTGAACGAATTCCCCCGACTTCGCCGACCGCACGACGGTAAGGAATCCATCTTCCGGCAGTACATCCCAGTACGTGCGGCCTGTGGACGCAACGCCCGCAACGGAACGGAACGCATCGTTCGCTATCACGATGGTCCCCTTCGCATCGATGAGCACCACCGCTTCCTCGATGGCCGCGAACACCGTGGCAAGCTCATCCTTTCTCGCGGAGAGCTCATCGATAAGGCCCTTGAGCGACGCCACCATGGAATTGAAGTTATCAGCAAGCGGTTTGAACGCGCTCGTTTCGCTCACATACGCCCGCGCGTTGAGATCGCCGGATGCGACACGCGATGACGCCTCGGACACGACGGCAAGCGGATGACCGAGTGTACGCGATACGACGACGGCGAATAGTATCGCCGCGGCAATGCCCACCGCCGCCGCAATACCGATGACAAGAAGCGCACGGCGCATCGTATCCTCGAACGTCTTCGCCCTCATGCTGGTGCGTATAAAGCACACGGGCTGCCCGTCGACGGATGCCGTTACCGCAAGATACAGCATCGATTCCTTCAGTGTTACGCTTCTGCGCTCCGATTCGCCAGATCGGTATGTCTGCGCGGCGACTATCTCCGGCCTGTCCGCATGGTTCTCCATGGTCTTCGGGTCATGGTCCGAATCGGCCATGACGACGCCGTTGAGCGCAATGACCGTTATCCGTTTATTGAGCGTCCGCGCGAGCGGGCGTATATATCGCTCAATGCCCAGAGCATCTCCCCGCATGGCATACGGCAGCACGGCCGCCTCAACGCTTTTCGCAAGATCATAGAGCTCACGCCCGGCTGACGCCCGGCCGCTGTCGCGGACAGTACGTAACGCCAGTATGGTAATGACCGACATGAGCGCGATGATGGTAAGGAAACCGGCGAATATGCGTATGAACAGTGAACGTTTCATCGAGGCCTAGAACGACATGACCCAGCGGCCGTTCTCCCTCATGAGCGTGAACACCTGCGGTTCCGTATCCTCGCTCTGCTGTTTCCTGTCATGCACGGTGGTATACGCCTGCACAACGGCGGTATTCCCTTTTATCACGACCTGTTTCACGCTTACGAGCGTGGTCTGAAGCTCGAAATCGACCAATGGCTGGGACTTCACATAGCTTGCAGCGCTCGTTACCGATCGTGTCTTCTCGAGTTTTTCCTTATACTTTTCCGAGAAGAACTCCTTGTACGCGGTGGCGATATCCTCCGGCTTGTATTCCAGCGCGAGGAATTGGCGGAGACGCTCTATCACGAGCTCCTCCTCTTTGCGAACGCTTTCGGAGGATGCCGACCCGAAGCGGTCACATGACACCATACCGATCATAAGTGATGCGAGCGTCAATCCGATGACCAGGAACCGTTCCATTGAAAACTCCTTATTTGAGATGTTCATATTCCTTCGGCCCGTCCCCGAGTATCTCGGTAACGGTGACGAATTTGTAGCCGCGTTTTCGATAATGCTCGATGAACCGGGGCACGATATCGATCATCTTATCATATTCACGTGCCGACCCGAGATGGCAGAGCGTTATCACACCGTTCATGCGCATCGGATCATAGTTCTCCATGGCGATAAGCCGTGAGAGCATCTGCTTTGATGTATAGTAGTTGCTGTTGCGCACCGTCACCGCTTCCGCCCTATCGGCGTTGTAGGAGACCGTCGTTGCTCCTGATACGTAATCAAGAAAATCAACGGTCCAGTACACATGCACCGGGTATCCGAGCGATGCGGCGACATTGAGTATGTCCTGATCGACACTTCCGTACGGAGCGCGCCATATCTTCGCAAGCTCTTTGCCGGTCACTTTGCGGAACGTGTCCTCCACCTGCTTCAACTGTGCGGCGAACTCCTCGCGCGAAAGCGGATAGGTCGAGTAATCGTTGTGAAGCACACGCTCCTTATAGGATGTCTCATAGAGCGAGCGCACAAGCTCGAAATGGCTCCAGGTATGATTGCCGAATTCACAGCCGAGGTCCGAGAGGAGCTTGATATACCTGAGGTTGGCCCCGCGCAAGAGCGACCCCGCGTTCTTTCGCGGCGTCTCGTTCGATATGAACACGGTCGCTACGACACCGTATTTTTTGAGAATGGCGTAGAGACGCCCCGCATCGGTGCCGGTACCGAGGTCGAAGGTTATCGCGATGCGTTTGAGCCTCGTCGTGCCGCGGAACACATTGCGCCCGGCATTGGTAATGCCAGAAGTGAAACGAAGGAGATTTCGCTCGACCATCTCGCCCATGTTCATATCGCGTATATTGGCGATGCTCTCTTTGCGCGCGCGTATGCGGTAGCGGTCGAACTGTATCTTGTAATCGAACAGGAGGTTCTTCTGTATCTCCTCATTGTCGCGGAGTACCGCGATCTTCTGCTTATCGTCATCGACCTTCTTCGAGAGGTCCTGTATCGTATCCACGCTCGCGCGGAACAGGTTCGGCAGCACAAAGAGATAGAACAGTATCGACAGCGCGCCGATGGCGGGGAGCGATATCAGTATGATGCGCCGTACGCGTTTGCCGACACGGGACACCGGCGTCTCTTCTATCTCGACCTTCGAAAGGGCGAATATCTCTTTCGCTTCGAGAAGATCGCGCTCCTCATCGAGGTTCGCCGACGATGCATCATGTTTTGAACGCTGTTCTTCCGCCTTGATGCGCGCTATCGTCTCATCAACAGGGAGCGTCCCGCGGGAGCCCTTCTTCTTGCGTTTTTTGTTCGCAGTACGCGCCACCGTCACAACCCTTTGAGGAGCGAATCGCGGTCGCCCGAGGCGTTATCGCGGCTCTTTCGGAAATCCGCCGCGGTATTGGAGAGCACCGTGCGTTCGAAGTACTTCACCGTCGACGGGCGTTCAAGCGCTATCTCGCGCCCGCTCTCTTCCCAGACGACGGTATTATTATCGCGGTAGCGGCCCTGACCGTATTTCGCGGTGAGCGCGTTCATGAGATCGAGGAAGGTGAACTGCTTTTCCTGGAATGCGAGACGTATGCTGAAGAGCCTGTCGCCCTTGAAGAGGAAATAGCCGCTCTTGAAGTATTTGTTCTCCGCGAGATTGACAAAGGTATCGCTTTTTTCTCCGATTATATCGATGTCACGCTCAACGAATTTCGACGGGAGTATCATGAGATTATCTTCATAGATAGCATCGATAGCCTGCTTCATCGTCTGCCCGAGTCTGATAGTACGGAAGCCGCTTATCGCGGTCAGGCTTTTGCCGCGGGAATCATAGTCGCTTCCCGCGGTGCGGGCATTGGTGATACCGCTTGCGGCCTCGCGGCTTGCTTTTGCAGGTGCATTCGTCTGCCCGTAGAGGTCATGGGCCGACGCGGCGTACAGTACCGCACCGATAGCTATGAGAACGCTGAATTTCATCTTTTTACATTAATTATCGTCAATTGTGAGTTTTATATAACGATTTTTATTGACAGAATTCATCTTTACTTTATACTACCCCGGCAATGTACCGCTGTATCCCTGCACTCACCCTGGCCCTTACTGCCGGCCCCCTTACCGCGCTTTCTATCTCCCGTACCGATTTTGCCACTATTTACCGGTCCGGAAAGGCGATCAGCGTCTATACCCCCACCGTGCTTCTCGCGAATGACGGCCTGCGTTCCGGGGCTACGATATGCGAGACCGCCGACACCAATGGGCCGTATGCCTATCTCATGCCGCGGGGACGCGGTATCGTAAAACGCACGAACGGCACCAATGTCATGACCATCGACGAGGGCGCGCTCGTCACGGCCGATGCACGATTACGATCGAATTCCAATGCCGTCGAGCACACCAATGCGTTCCGCATACGCTCGAGCGTATCGGAATTCCAAGCGGGCAAACCGGCGATATTCTTTCTCGTCTCGCAGCTGCCCCTCTCCAATGTCCGCGCCGAGATGTTCATATCGGATTTCGCCTATGATGTGGTGTTCACACCGCAAAAGCCGCAGGACGGACAGTATCTCTTCCGCGCCGTGACCGGTTTCGACTGCGAATGGCGCTCGAAACGGACCGTGCTCAGGGTGAGCGCCGATACCGCCCCCGGCATACGGCTTTCGGTAGGCGCACAGCTGCAATTCACGAACACTTCGCCCCGGATCGGCGTACCGCAGACGGTGCGTAATTTCGGGCAGAACCTTGTCTCCATCATGTACGACCGACGTGCTGTTGACGAAGGTGCCCGCCTGCGCACGAATATCCTCAATACGGTATCACCCAAAAATCTTCTTGATGGACCATTCCTCGTGCCCGCCGACGGCGACTGCACATCGGCATTCGGCATACCGCGTGTATACACGGCACGCGACCGCTCCTATCACCGCGGCATGGATATCGGCAATGCCGAGGGAACGCCGATACGCGCAGCGAACAGCGGCGTCGTGCTCCTCTCCGAACTCTTGTATGTTCGCGGTAATTGCGTTATCATCGACCACGGTGAAGGACTGCTCTCCGAATACATGCATATGTCGAAGCTTGCCGCTGCGGCCGGCTCCTTCGTACGCAAGGGGGACATCATCGGGTATATGGGTGCCACAGGACTTGCAACAGGACCTCACCTGCACTGGGGCGTCCGTACCGGCACGGTGTGTGTCGATCCGCTCGCATTCACCAACAATGTGCTCCCGACTATCCAAGAAGCACGATCGGAGGTCTATTGATGGACGAAGAAATAACGCGGTTCCACGACCCGTTCTACATAACCTACCTGGGGCATATGCTCGGCGTTGCGGCATTCCTCCTCTCGCTCTTCATCTTCTTCACCGGCACCCTCGGCGATGAATACCGCATTGTCAACGCGTGGACGAAATCCGCATCGGACAGGAATTACCTCGAGCGCGACACAAGCGTGAGCATTACGGGCGATATGCATGTCAACCATATCACGCTCGGGGAACAGTTCGTGCACTATTTCGAGAAGAACGGCGCCACGACCTATTTCATGAAGCTCGGCAGGAACGATTTCGCCGCCTGCGGCAGGGACAATTTCATCATCTATAATCGTTATGGCGATAAGATATCATGTTACGATATCACCGGCAGGCTCCGATGGATGCGCGAAACGAAGACGTATCCTGAATTCGCCGCTGCTGCGGGATCGATCGCGCTTCATACAAGCGAGCACATGAGCTTTTCGCTCATCGATGACAACAACAATGACGTAAGTCAGCAGATACGGGCGGGGGAATTCATCACCGACAGCGGCTTCGCACGGCACACCGGCGATTACGCTGCAGGATACATCAACGGCCAGTTCTGCTACATCTACCGTACCGGGAAGATGAGCTTCCTCACATCGAGCATCCTGAGCACGAGGAACGTCGTCAAGGCGATAGCGCTCTCCGAATACGGGAGTTTTGTCGGCGTTATCAGCGGTCTCTTTCCGGAATACATATCCGTATACACGGCCGAGGGGCGTCTCGTCTGGTACAAGAAGACCGATCTCATGCGCCGTCGCACCGTATCGCTTACGCTCAATGAAACGGCGAACGCGCTCATCACCCTCCGCGATTACGGCATCGCCGTCTACGGGCTTAAGAACGGGCATGTACGCTACTATCTGCCGCTCAATGATGCGGGTATGGAATTCGCGACGTATATGAAAGCGGATATCAGCGGCAACAATGCCCTCGCATCGGTATGCCGCGAGGGCTCGAGCAGGATATTCCTCATCGACTATAAACAGCAGTATGTGGCATGGAAGAACACCATCGATACATGGACATACGATGTCGGCTTCTCGTCACGCGGCGACGAGTTCGTCGTCACTACGGATAAATTCATCTACTGCTATAAACGGCTGCAGCTGTGAGCGTCACGCCGCGAAAACGAACGGCACATTTCCGATGGTCCCGCACGGTGTTCGAGAAAGCGATACTCGATGCGCTCAACGAGATACCCGCCGCACTGGCCAATGCCGTTGAGAACGTGGAGTTCATCATCAACGATGCGCCCGCAAAGCCGGGTTCGAAGAATTTCCTCCTCGGCTTGTATCAGGGCGTTCCTCTCAATGAACGCGGGCTCTTTTATCAGAACGCATTGCCGGACACGATAACGCTCTATCGCGCGAACATCGAACGGACGGCGAAGAACAGGAACGAGCTTGTCGGGACGATACGGGACACGATAATACATGAAGTCGCCCACTACTTCGGCATGAACGACCGCGAGATACGCAAGCGCGGATTCGGGTAAGACCATGGACAATGAGATACGTTTTATCCGCCCCGTACGATCCCCCGTGCGCGTACCGGTGTTCACCTCGATGCGCACGGGCGGCGTAAGCGAGGGCCCCTATGCGTCATTGAACACCGCATATCATGTCGGAGACAACGAAGCGCATGTCGCAGAGAATCGCACACGTCTGTTCGATGCTATCGGCATGCCGCTCGCCCGCGCAGTATTCCTCGATCAAACGCACTCGGCATCCTGCGTCATAGCGGATGAGAGCCATGCCGGGCGCGGCGTACGCGCTCATGCAGATGCCATTCCCGCCACCGCCGCCGTCATCACAAAATGTACGGGCATACCGTTGGTCATACAGACCGCGGATTGCCTCCCTGTCGTCATCGCCGATACGGAAAAAGGCGTCATTGCTGCCGTCCACTGCGGATGGAAAGGGATCGCCGGCGGCATACTGCAGAACACCGTGTCCGCCATGCGTACCGCCTTCGGGTGCCGATCGGCGGATATGCATGTATTCTGTTCGGCCGCCATCGGCGCTGCATGTTATGAGGTCGGCACCGAGGTCGCCTCGTTCTTCCGATGCGTGACGAACGTTGACGGCAAGCTCTTTCTCGACATAAAAAGCGAAGCGGTATCGATACTGATGACGCTCGGCGTTACGGAAAGCACTATCGAGGTCGCACCGGAGAATACGTTCACCGATGCGGGGCTTTTCTCATATCGGAGGGACAAGATATGCGGGAGAATGGCTACAATAGTGATGATACGATAATGCATGCATTAGGAGAATTGAACCACGGATGGCGCAGAGAGCACAGAGAAAATGTGATTTTGTATTCTCTGGCTTATCTCCGTGACCTCGGTGGTTCAAATTGTATCTTACCCGATATTCCGTTACGGTGCATCCAATTGACAATTCCCGGCATTATTGTGTAATTATCGCAAGGAAAAGCAATGGTACTGTTCATCGACAATTATGACTCGTTCACGTACAACCTCGTGCAGTATGTCGGCGAGAAGAACCCCGACGTGCGCGTGGTCAGGAACGATGCGGTAACGCTCGATGGCATCGCGCAGATGAAACCGTCCCATATCATCATATCGCCGGGGCCGGGAACACCTGCCGAGGCAGGGATATCCGTAGGCATCATCAAGCGATTCGCTTCCGCGATACCGATACTTGGTGTCTGTCTCGGGCACCAGGCCATCGGCTATGCACTCGGCGGCACGATAGTAAGCGCGCCGGTGATAATGCACGGCAAGGTAAGTTCCGTTTCGCATAACGGCGAAGGGGTATTCGCCGGCATCCCATCTCCGCTCATCGCCACGCGCTATCATTCGCTCATCATCGACAGAAAGACATGCCCCGCCGATCTCGTGATAACGGCGGAGGTCGACGGCATCATCATGGGCGTGCGCCATCGCGAACACCCGCTCTTCGGCGTGCAGTTCCATCCGGAAAGCATCGCCACCGAGCATGGCAAAGTCATGATTGCAAATTTCCTTGCAGTGAAGGCGTGATCGATGAAACGCGCTTTTCAACGCACTTCGCTCGCGGCGATAATGCTCGCAGCAACGTGCTTCCACCCGCTCTTCGGGGCATCATCGGGAACGAATTGGCGCATCGACGATAACGCGACCGCCATTGAGATAGTCAAACTCGGAATGATAACCGCAGTACCGATAGCGCTTTTCCTTGCGGCAGGCTTCGGTTCGCCGGAATATCGGCTGCCGTTCATCATCGCCGGCTCGGTAACGTCCGTTCCCGCCATTGCCGGGATAACGCTCTTCACCATAGACATCATCAATTATGATCCGAACA
>ERZ1292625.3498-Hain-H41-01um-R1-3498-length-12710-cov-12_pt1 | contig 12710 bp, 9 predicted proteins | sample MGYA00564400_ERZ1292625 | MGnify/ENA primary metagenome ERZ1292625 (study PRJEB36523, sample SAMEA6512639) | groundwater metagenome | collected 2019-01-08 | study: AquaDiva: Metagenomics assemblies of 32 groundwater samples
TGAATATCAAGTATTTGGCTGGTTTCGCTGGAAGGTGTGCTTACCCGTTTACCCGCCTATGGAGGGCTGTCCCCGGAATTTGCGGAATTTGCTGGAATTCCGGGGACGCCTTACTCAATTCATACTTCAGCCCGCTATCCCCCGAATTCCTTATCAGAATTCGAGGGACACCATAGAATAGCACATAGTTAAGGGGTAACAATTCCCTTATTGTCATTCTGAGCAAGGCGAAGAATCTCATTCCAAGCACAAATAGAGACCCTTCGCTACGTTCAGGGTGACATTTTGGTCTTAAGTATGTGCCATTCGGGACACGATACCTAATCCCATCCGGCCATTCCTTCCGGCTAAATCGGGCCGGGACTGCCCATAAATGCTCATTCCAAAAGCATGGACAAATTTATCTGCTTTCCAATGCTTTAAGTTTCTCCCGGGCAAGATTATAATTGGGATTAATCTTAAGCGCTTTTTTATAGTCAGCTTTGGCCCGGACGTAATCTTCTTTTGACTCATAGACCAACCCGCGGTTATAGTAAGCGTCGGCATCCTTGGGGTCAAGCTCAATTACCCGGTTATAATCCCCGATAGCCCGGTCATAATTCCCTTTTCTACCATAAGCTATCCCGCGGTTATAGTAAGCGTCGGCATATAACGGGTCGAGTTCAATGACCTTATTATAATCTTTGATGGCTAAGTCGTAATTGCCTTTACTGGCATGGGTGACGCCGCGATTATTGTAGGTCAGGATATCCTGGGGAGCCAGCTTAATCGCTTTATTATAATTTGCGATGGCCCCGTCGTAATCGCCTTTATTAGCATAGGCTGCCCCCAGGTTAAAGTAGGCCATGGGGTATTCCGGATTGATGTTAATTACCTCTGTATAATTTGCAATAGCCCGGTCGTAATCGCCTTTATTGGCATAGGATAACCCGCGGCCGTTGTAAGCGCGCGCGTCCCGGGAATTTAATTTAATCGCCTTATCGTAATTTGCAATGGCCCCGTCGTAATCGCCTTTAGCGTTATAGACCAATCCCAGATTATAGTAGGCCAGCGGGTCCAGCGAATTGAGGTTAATCACCTGTGTATAATTTGCAATGGCCTGGTCGTACTCGCCTCTCCCATAATAGACGACCCCGCGGTCGAGATAAGCATTTATATACCCGGGGTCGAGTTCAATGGCTTTGGTGTATTCTATAATGGCCCTAGTGTAATCTTTTTCGTCGAGATAATCCGCGCCCCTATCGTAGAAGTCAGCGGCCAGTTTGGATTTCAATTCTAACGCGCCGGCACCATTGGGCTTCAGTTTAAGGGCGTTATTAAGCGCGGCTAATGCCTGGTCAGTCCTTTTCCCAGCCATCAGATTCTTCGCCTCAGTAATCAATTTGTTATACTCCGGCTCGATGTTCTTGTTAACGACCGACGTTACCGGAATGTCCGGACGGTCTTTTGATACAATCAAATAGATAACCAGCCCGGCCATAATAACCAGGCTGGCGGCTCCGATATAAACCAGTTTCCGCATTTTCCGGTCTATTTTAACGACATCGGAGGTTATGGTGGCTTCGGATACCGCCTCGGCTTTAGCCCGGCCGGTATGTATCTGGCTTTGCTTGTGGCGAAAGGCATCCAAATCTTCCATTAATTCATTCGGATTAGCGTAACGTTGATTGGGTTCTTTTTGAAGGCACTTTATAATAATAGATTCGAAACCCGGCGGAATATCCGGATTCAACTTTGAAGGCGGTATGATGGTATCATAAATATGATGCCGGATCATGCTGATGGCCGTATCGGCCTTAAAAGGGATTTGGCCGGTGGCCATTTCATACATGACCACCCCGAGTGAATATATATCAGAACGGATATCAGCCGGATTACCCAGGCCTTGTTCCGGGGAGATGTATTTGGGCGTACCGATGACCGTGCCGGCCATGGTGGCGTCCAGGTCGCTGGACGCATGAAACTTGGCCAGCCCGAAATCCATTACTTTAATCCGGGCTTCTAATATATGAAGGTCCATCGCGGCCATGCTTTCTGAAACGCCGCTTTTTTGGAGCGGGGCGATTAACGAGCTGGAACATGAAACCATAATATTAGAAGGTTTAATATCGCGGTGGATAATTTTGGCCGGCGATTCCCAGGCGGTCTTCAATGCCTTGGCCACCGACTTCGCCACATAAACTATTTCATTGATGGAGAATTTGCGGCCATTTTCAATAAATTTACTCAGCGGCTGCCCCTGAACCAGCTCCATTACAAAATAATAGGTGTCTTTGTATGCCCCGGCAGAATAAACCTGGATGATATGCTCGTCGACCATCTGGGCCAGGCAGGCCGACTCGCGGCGGAAACGTTTGACAAAGTCCTCGTCAACCGTCAGCTCTTTCTTGAGGATTTTTATGGCCACCGGCCGGTCCAACGATACCTGACGGCCATGGTAGACCTCGCCCCAGGCGCCTTTGCCTATGAGGTTAGATGTGTCTAATTCAAATTCGCCTAATAATTCTGTACTCATAATTATGCGGGAGATGCGCTCTACGATACATCCGGCCGGCTGCTCCGTCAAGTAAATCTTTCCTTTTATGCACAGACGAATAGATATCTATTTCTTGTATCTTCCGGTTAAAGTTTTATTATTATATCAAACAATCTCAAAATCATGCTTAAGAAAGAACAGATATGAAAACAAGAATAACCGGATGGCTAATCTGCCTGTTAGTGTTTTTCCTCTGCTGGTCAGCCGGTTCCTGGGCGCAGGATTCCGGCAAGGCAGCCAGCGCTAACGAATTAATCCAGCAATTGAATAAAGCCATGAGCGTGAAGGACAAGATTACCGTCTTAAAGCGCATCCAATCTGATAATTACTGGTTTAGCAAGGAAGAAAAGAAGAAACTAAGTAAAACTGTTGCGCCTTTATTAAAGGATAACAGTACTTTAGTGCGAGCGCAAGCGATAAATTCATTGGCCGAATTAAAGGCCGCAGAAAATGCCAAGGATATCGCCCTGCTGCTAAACGACAGCGATGCCATGGTCCGCGCCTATGCGGTCGCCGCCTTAGGCAATCTGGGAATAGAGGAGTATGCCGAGGATATTGCCGAACTTTTGAAGGATAGCGATGACACGGTGCGCGAAAACGCGGCCAAGGCGCTGGAACAACTGGGGGTAAAGACGACTGTTCCGGCTATAACGGACCAGACCTATACGAATGCGGAACACGGACTTAAGATTACCTTCCCGGCGGGATGGAAATGGCAGGATAAGAATTTAGCCCTGAATCTCTCCGGCAGTATAATAGAATTCCAAAAGGGAGCTCCGGCTTGGGGGGTCTGCGGCTTGGGCTCAAAGGGAACCGACTTGAAGGTATACGCAGACGCATTCATCGGCGGACTCAAAGGTGAAAAAGAAGGATTTAAAGACCTGGGTGAAAGCAATCTGGCGCAGGGCGGTATCCGCCACGATTGCCGGATTGAATCAAACGACGACGTTACTCATTATGCCAATGGTTTTTTTATGAATCAGGAAAAGATATACTTTATCAGCATCTGGACAACCGATTCCGACTGGAGTAAATATGAAAATGACGTCTCCGCTATATTAGACAGTGTTAAACTTTTCGAAGGCGGTAAACCCGATAAGATTCCCGCCAAGGAATCGGGAATAGAAGGCAATACCTACACGGACCAAAAATACAAATTGCGGATTACGGCTCCCGAGGGATGGACTGTGCGCAATAAGAATTTCACCGTACTTAAGGATGCTCTCGTAGAGTTTGAAAAGCCGGACGTCCTTAAAGGATATCTGGCCTGCCAGGCCGGACAGACTGACCCCGAGGAATCCATGAAAGAATTCCTGCTGGAGTTAAAAAAAGGAATGGAAGACCTGGAGCAACTCAGCGAAACTAAAATGGTCTCTGGCGGTATGCGCAGGGATTTTCAGGGAAGCATGAGAGATGTTAACGTCCATTATACGGTCGGATTCGTCTCGGACAAGAAAAATGCCTACTGCCTTGTTATTTTTACATTTAAATCCGAGTGGAATAAGCATAAAGATGAAGTTAACGTCCTTTTTGACAGTTTCTCCTTTCTTGAAAAAGACGAGGCCGAACCAATCAAACCGCCGGTTAAAAAGTCCGAGGTAAAAACCTGGCGGAGCGAGCAGTGGGGATTTGAAATCATTCTCCCGGAGGACTGGGAAATGACTATTTTAGATAAAGCCAGCGGCATCAAAATCGCAGGATTCCAGGATAAATCCCAGGCTATCAATGGAATTATCGCGTTGGAGGAATTTCCCGGAGCGTGCGATGAGTATATTAAAACCGTTATCGACAGTATTGATAAATCGTTGGACGCCCAGTTATTAATTGAGCCCACCGGCGAGATAGAGGCCTCGGCTACCTATACCGCAGTTACCGGAGACGACGGCAGCAAGACTCAGTATTATATTAGGGTGATTGATATCTCGGGCGCAAAACTGCGCTTTGTTGCCTGGGTTAAGGCAAGCAATTACGATGAATATAAAGCCCTCCTTAAAAAGCACGCCCAGACACTTAAGGGATATAGTTCACGGGAAAAATAACGCACGGGCATTAATGCGATTCTCCCCGTTAGAAAAACCCGTCCGGGAGTAATCAGTGGGATATTGGGATTTATACCAATCCCATAAAATTATCGCCTCTTTTGTAAGAGTAATTATATAGGCGCGCACAAGCTCGCACGCCATAACTTATTGCATGAAAATTTACCCTCATTCATTACCAAAAGAGGCGGAAATTAATTAGAAATAGCAGCGCTTACTCGTTATCTGATTCCGGATTAGAAGGCGCCGGCGGCGGCGTACTGATGGCATTTTCCAAATCTTCCGCCAGGAGTTGATTCATTCTTTTAAGCATCTGTTGTTCCCGGCGCGCCAATTCGCTATCGCCGTTATCATTGTAGGCGATGCCCAGCAGGTAATGCCCCTTATCAAAATCCGGTCTCAGGCGAACCAGTTTCTTCAGTACCTTGATAGCGGCCGGGTTGTCATGCATCTCCAGATAAAGCGAAGCAAGATTCAAATAGGCGTCGGTGAATCTCCAGTCAAGACGAATAGATTCCCGGAAGGACTCAACGGCTTTCTCCGCATTCTCGGCTTTCATATAAAGCAATCCCATGCTGTTATGGGGCTCGGCGAAATCCGGATCCATGTCAATAGCCTTGTTAAAGGACTCAATGGCTTCGTCAAATGCCCCTGTTTTTATTTGGGACTCTCCCTTTTCATACCAGCCCTCGGCCAACAATTTATAGCGGTAATCAGCTAACGGGGTGGCTTCGGTCTTCGTAATCTGCTTTTTGACCAGATTGATGGGGATTGCGAAATTGAGATTCTGGGCATATTCCAGAATAATCACCATCTGCGCGATACCAATCTGTTCGCCTTTGGCATTAAAGACCGGTCCACCGCTGCTGCCCGGGGAAATCTGGGCCGTAATCTGGATTTTATTATCCCTTTTGTTACTTACCAATCCTTCGGAAATGGTGTTCATGGTATTTAACTTTTCTAAAGCTGTGAGCAGGCGCCCCTGGAGTGGGCTGCCGATAACTACAACTTTTTCACCCTGCTTGACCGCATCGGAATCACCCACGACAACAGTAGGAAAGTTAAGGTCTTTGATTTTCAGTAATGCCAGGTCTGCCCGACGGTCGTCAAAGATAATACCTTCTACTTCATACTGAGCATCTGCGCCGTTCGTAGCGGTTATATCCCGCATGACTTTAATAGTATTAGCTCCGGCAATGACATGGTGATTGGTCAGAATCACGCCGTCGCGGCGGACGATGGAACCGCTGCCTTGGCCTAACGAACGGCCGTTTTCATCATAAATATAAATCAGCACCACCGCATCATGATTCCGTTCGTAAATAATCTGGCTGGTATTTGTCTGGGATATGAGATTTTGCTGTATGCGGGCAATAGCATTTTCGGTTTTACTGGAAGCGCTGAAAACGCCGGTCAGCAGGAGGACTATAAATAGCGCCGCAACCAGAATGACGCCGCCGACAATCGCATAGTTTAATTTCTGCCGGGTAGTCGCCACGGTATTAACGAAATTTCTATACTTGACTATCTGGGAACGGGTAATCTGCAGGATGGACTCGGACATCTTCATGGCGCCGGAAGCATGGTAAGAAATCCCCTGTCCGGTTACGATGGACTCAACATATTTTTTCACCATCGCTTTTGGAGCCAGAACGAACTTAATGTCTAAATGGGTGCCGGCTTTGATTTCGTTAAGTTTGGCTTCGTCCGGCACTTCTCCGAGTACTATTGTTAATACATTTCCCGTAATGCCAAGCGGGATGAAATGTTGTTTGTTAATCAATCCCACAGTAACCTTTTCCACCAGGCCGGGTGGCAGTATGACGTTATTTAAGTCTATCATCTCTATTTTATCTTCTATCATATTCATTATCCTTCCCTTTTCTTACCCACACCATTCTGGTGCAGTGACAGTCTAGATATCTTTCTTATCCAAACAATGGTATTAAACCCAAAAGGAGTTCACTCGTACTCGGCTTTGATGACGCCACAGCACAATCCACGAATCCTGACTGATTCTTCCCTATGCCCTGAGGGACCTCTGGACGAGAACCCCGAGGGGTTGAGCAAGAACCCGAAGGGACCGCGTATAGCGAACCCGGAACGGGTAATTTATGCGTCAGGCAGACCCTTCTTAATTATTTATCCCTACGGGAGGCCATTAGGCTCTTTCCCCGGATTGCCGGCACTATACCAAAATCCGGGCTGGGATGCAAGAAAGATGTGAACCACCCCGATTAGAAACCCCGGTTTCTAACGGGGCAAGCAGATTTACATAGATTAGGATTTTTGGAGTTTGGGAAACGCCATACTTAACTAACAATATTAACCAGCCGGCCGGGGATAACGATGACCTTTTTGGGAGCGCTGTCTTTGAGAACTTCTTTGACCTTGGGGTCGGCCAGCGCGGCCTTTTTAATCTCTTCTTCCGGCAGGTCGCTGGATATTGTGATGCGCGAACGGACTTTACCGTTTATCTGGATAGCCAATTCCACCTGCTTCAGTTTCAATGCCGTGGGATTATACTGGGGCCATGGTTCGGCCAGGATACTGATCTTCTTGCCTAATACCGACCACATTTCTTCAGCCAGATGCGGGGCAAGCGGAGACAGAAGCAGGACGACCGTCTCGGTGGCCTTCCTGAGCAAGCCCTTGAATGCCGTATAGTCCGCGGCCCGGGTGGGATGTTTCAGTAATGCCTTGACTTCATAGATGTGATTAACCAGTTCCATTATGGCGCTTAGAGCCGTATTATAATGCAGGGCCTCTATGTCCTCAGTCACCTGCTTAATAGCCCGGTGTATCCGGGCATAGAATTCGTCCATCTGGGACATAGCCACCATCTTCCGGGTGTCACGGACATCTTCCACCGGGAATTGACTGATTTCCGTAACCATCTGATGAACCCGATTAAGAAATCTCTGAGCGCCGATAAGTCCGTTCTTGTTCCAGAGTATCTCGGCCTCGGACGGCGCGGCAAAGAACATGGCTACCCGCCCGGTGTCCACGCCGAAATCCTCTATGATTTCGCGGGGCGAGATGGCATTGCCCTTGGATTTGGACATGACCTCGCCGGTTTCGTCCAGGACCATGCCATGGTTAAAGAGCCGCTTGACCGGCTCGTCAATCTTGAGATAGCCCATATCGCGCAGGACCTTGGTGATGAACCTAAAATATATCAGGTGGCCGCAGGCATGCTCGGCCCCGCCGATATACAGGTCCACCGGCAGCCATTTATTGACCGCTTCTTTAGTGAAGGGCTCTTGAGGGTTGCGCGGGTCGGAATAGCGCAGGTGATACCAGGCGGAGCAGACAAAGGTGTCCATGGTATCCGGGTCGCGCTGGGCATCACCTTGACACTTGGGGCATGTGACATTCATAAACGACGGTTCGTCAGCCAGAGGCGAGCGTCCCTTGGGGATATAATCCTTGACTTCAGGAAGCAGAACAGGCAGGTCCTTTTCCGGCACTGGCTGAACATTGCATTTGGGACAGTGAATCATGGGAATGGGCGCGCCCCAATAGCGCTGGCGCGAGAGGAGCCAGTCCTTGAGCCGGAAATATATCTTGCGGCTGCCTAAGCGCTGCTTTTCTATATGCGCACTTATCTTGCTGATGCCGTCCCTTGACGGCAGTCCGTTAAACGGACCACTGTTAACCATTATGCCGGGTTCAGTATATGCTTCGGCTAATTCCTTACCTTCATTGCAGTCGCAACCTAAAGGTTGCGGAAGTTCGGGCCGGCAATCGCAGAGCGGTTTAATGACAATCTTAATCGGAATATTATATTTTTTAGCGAACAGGAAATCGCGCTGGTCGTGGGCCGGAACGCCCATGACCACGCCGGTGCCGTAATGCAACAACACATAGTCGGCCACCCAGAGTTGGACCTGCTCACCCGAGAGCGGGTTAACGGCGAAACTGCCGGTGAAGACGCCGTCCTTTTCGCCGACCGATGCTCGGTCTATCTCGGATTTGGCCGCCGCCTTAGCCGCATATTCAGCCACCTGATTCTTCTGCGCCGGGGTGGTCAGTTCCTTGACCAGCGGATGCTCCGGAGCAATAGCCATAAAGGTCACGCCATAGATGGTATCCGGCCGGGTGGTGAAGACAGGGATATGCGATGCGCGATTCGGGATAGAGAATTGGATTTCCGTGCCTTCGCTTCGGCCAATCCAATTCCTCTGCATGGCCTTGATGTTTTCGGGCCAACGTTCCAGATTATCCAGGCCGTCCAGTAGTTTCTGGGCGTAGTCCGTAATCCTGAAGAACCACTGTTTGAGATTGCGCTTGGTGACAGCGGATTTACAGCGCCAGCAGACGCCCTCAGCCGAGACCTGTTCATTAGCCAGCACGGTCTTGCAGGCCGGACACCAGTTGACGGCTGACTCGGCCTGATAGGCCAGTCCCTTTTTGTAAAGTTGCAGGAAGACCCACTGTGTCCATTTATAATAGTCCGGTTGGCAGGTCAGAACCTCGCGGTCCCAGTCGTAACTGATAGCCAAATCCTTGAGGGTCCGGCGCGAGGTGTTGATATTACTGAGGGTCCAGTCGCGCGGATGGAGTTTATTCTTGATGGCCGCTTCCTCAGCCGGCAGTCCGAATGAATCCCAACCAAATGGATGCATTATTTCCGCGCCGCACATCTTTTTATAGCGCCAATATGCGTCGCCCACGGTGTAGTTGCGGAAATGGCCGATGTGCAGGTCGCCGGACGGATAGGCGAACATCTCCAGGAGATAGAATTTCTTGGTTGGGTCAGGGTTGGCTGGTGTTTTATAGGCGCCCTGGGATTCCCAGTACTTCCGCCATTTTGATTCTATTGATTTAAAGTCGTACATAAATGTGGAACCACAGATTAACACAGATAAACACAGATGTCAATAAACGAAATGTAATAAAAAAGGGGGCGTTGCAACCCGCAACACCCCCTTTAGGGTTAAACCAGATTATTTAGCCGGGACTGCCTTGGGCGCATCGGCACAGACCAACATCAAGAAGAAAATAAACCCGATAAAAGGCACCAGTGTAATTATCACTCCCCACCAGAAAACATAGAGTGCCGGTCATGGCTCCCCGCAGCCATATAATCATCTACTCATTAGGGTAATTTTTGTACCATGAAGATGGTCTGGCGGCGGTGTTGATAATAGCCCAGATCCAAGCAACAATCCACCAGATTCCGCAGGTCAGAATACTTAACGCCAGATTTAACCAAAATTTCCATGCATCTTTTTGATAGGTGTATACCCATGTCCAAAAGCTAAGGAAAACCGCAAACAACACAGCAATGGCCTTATCTTTTGGCTCTGGAGCAGGAACCTTTTTTATCGGCACACCGCAAAAGACACAAATTACCGCCTCTTTTTTAACCACCTTACCGCAACTTTGGCAAAATTGCTCATCAGCCCCTTTGCTCGCCTTTTGTTCTTCCATAAATACTTGATTACTCTTAATGAGGGATAGGGTTACCCTAACGAAGGAACGGGTAAAATCCGAGATTAATCAATACATTTATTTAACTTTGATTGCACATAGGTCACATAAAAGACGTTTACAAAAGGAATCAACACCAACAGGATAAGTATACCTGCGCTAGTTTGAGGTTTCTTCGCTTTAGCTTCCACCTTATTGACCATCGTGGGCACCTTGGAAAATAAAAGCAACAACGCCCAGATAAAATTAAAGAACGGGATAAGCATAAATCCGAAGACCTTACCACCCGAAGGAATTGAATTATCTCCGGTATATTTCCGGGCTTCGTTAAAAGTCACAATCCACCAGTAAATTCCGTAAATACCAAAGGTAAGGATTGGCAGGAAAAATACTGCCGCTAAACTTCGCTTTGTCATATTCAACTCCTCTTATTCTTGTTAACAATGCAGAAATTATTTATTCATAGTAGACAAGTATCTGCACTTAACTTGTCGGACTATACTAAAAGATTACCTCCTTTCTAATGAGTGCATTAATTGGGTAGTAACAATATATTCTGATTTCCTATTATTGGCTTTATACCACAACCGACTACAATTATCAATAAATTAGATAAATATACTTATTTGGTAAACCGTCCCACGGTCTTGGCGTCCAACTTTAGCACCACCTCGGTAATCAGGCGGACGGTATTATCATAATCCGCCTTGTGGATAATGCCGGAGTGGCAATGGATATACCGGGCCGGGACGCCCAGATAGATGCAGGGCACGCCTTGGGCGTTGATGTGAATCGGTCCGCCGTCGGTTGAGCCGCCTTCCAGGGATTGTATCTGATATGGTATCCGTTTCTGCTCGGCTGTATCAATAATCAGGTCGCGCAGGCCCAGGTTGGGAATCATCCCGCGGTCATATATAGTAATCTGGGGTCCTTTGCCGAGCACGCCCACGTCTTTTTCACCGCCCGGGGTATCCTGGGCAATGCCGACCTCGCAAACCAGGGCTACATCCGGATTAATCTTGCGCACGGCCGTGTGTGCGCCGCGGGTGCCGACCTCTTCCTGGACCGTGCCTACACCGTAGAGCGTATTGGGATGCTTTTTACCTTTAAGGGCTTTAATCACGTCGATAAACAGGGCGCAGCCGATGCGGTCATCCCAGGCCTTAGCCATAAGATAATCCGGATTGGCCATCTGGGTAAACGGCGCTACCGGGATAATCGGGTCGCCGGGCCGGACGCCTATCTTAGCCGCATCCTTATTGTCCTTGACGCCGATATCAATGAACAGGTCTTTCTTATCCAGCACCTTTTTGCGCTCCTCTTCGGACATCAGGTGGATGGGCTTGGCGCCGATGATGCCCGAGACGTCGCCCTTGTTTGTTTTGATTATCACTCTATGGGCCGGCATATACTGGGTCAGCCAGCCGCCCAGCATGGTGAATTTAATGAACCCCTCTTCGGTGATGCGGGTAACCATAAAGCCGACCTCATCCATATGGCCCGGGAGCATTATCTTGGGCGAGGCGCTGGAGCCCTTTTTCTCGCAGATGATACTGCCCAGTTTGTCGTAGGAGAAAGTGGCCAGACCGGCTAATTCCTTGCGGATGACTTCAGCCACTTCTGATTCATAACCCGGCACACCGCTGACATCGGTCAGGCGCTGGAGCATCTCAAATGTTTCTTTGTTCATATTACAACCTTTCTTTAACCACGGAGGCACAGAGTTCACAGAGAAATTCTTTGTGGTTGATAATTATTTCTCTTTGGCTTCTTTTATTTCGCCCTCCGGCACGCCGAGTTTCTTTAATGCTTCTTCGGCAACTTCGCGCACCCATCTGTCTTCATCTTTGAGCGTTTCTTTTATTAAAGGAATAGCTTCTTTGTCGTCTAATTTTTCTAAGGCCTTAATAACTGAGACACGCATGTTATTCATTTCGTCTCCGATAAATTCTCGTATATAAGGAATTAATTCCTTTTGCCCGGTTTTACGGATGGCATCAACAAGATCATCAGGTATAAAATCTTTAAAGAGTTTTATTATTTTGTGTGTTTCGGCAACAGATCCCTTGTCGCCTAATATTACAAGGGATAGAGCAGCCCACCTGCGTACCCACTCGTCTTCATCTTTGAGCAGTTCTTTTATATTAGGGATTGATTCTTTGTCATTAAATGCAGCCAACGCTCTAATCGATTGTGAACGCACACCAATATCTTTATCTTTAAGTAATTCCCGGATTTCAGGTGCGGATTCCTTACTCTCAAAACGGTACATAGCGTTAATTGTATAAAACCGCACATATCCGTCTTTATTTTTCAGCAATTTGCGTATTTCGGGTACGGACGCTTTATCTCCCAATGCTTGCAGGGCAATAACGGCAAGGCTCGCGACTTTATCGTTATCATTCAGCAGTTTGCGTATTTCTGGCGCGGACGCCTTATCTCCTAATCGCCATAAAGTTTTGATAGATGCTATACGAATATCTTCATCTTCATTATGAAGCTGTTGCCGGGCGGTTATGATTTCAGGACTGGCGAGATTGGTATGATTAGGATGCCACATTATCCCCGCGGCGCTAATAATCAGGGCGCAGCCAATGCCGACAATAATTAATATGACCTTATTCATATTCTAATATATCAGTGGCTATCTACTTAATTCCCAGCAGATATGGGCCAGTTCGGGCAGTAATAATTTATTA
>ERZ1292625.967-Hain-H41-01um-R1-967-length-38248-cov-8_pt4 | contig 12705 bp, 11 predicted proteins | sample MGYA00564400_ERZ1292625 | MGnify/ENA primary metagenome ERZ1292625 (study PRJEB36523, sample SAMEA6512639) | groundwater metagenome | collected 2019-01-08 | study: AquaDiva: Metagenomics assemblies of 32 groundwater samples
AATCTTCTTTTTTGCTATAATAAGACTCGCGAGGGGCTGTAGCTCAGTCGGTTAGAGCGCTTGCTTGTCAAGCAAGAAGTCGCGAGTTCGAGTCTCGTCAGCCCCGCCTTCGTCTCGCTGAAGCTCGACTTCGGCGGGGCAATGCCCGCCAAGAAGTTGAGCGAAAGCGGATACATAATAAAAAATGTACTACGTCTATTTTCTCCTTTGCTCGGACAAGAAAACTTACATCGGATGTACAAATAACCTGAAAGACAGACTTAAAAGACACAGCAACAGTGAGATAGCGGTCACAAGAGAAAGATTGCCTGCAAAATTAGTTTCTTATTTCGCTTTCTCCAACAAATACACTGCCTTCAATTTTGAAAAATATTTAAAATCAGGTTCAGGAAGAGCATTCATAAAAAAACACAGATTGGTTTAGTTACCTTTGTTATACAAATCCCGCACAAACCCTCTTGACTTTCACTCACGCTTCGTCTAAATTCAGCCTACATTTATTCTGCCTTGTCTCGCCGAAGTTTAAAACGAAGGCGGACCCTACCCTAATATTGTACAGCGAGGCGAAAGGCGGTGAGCAAATTGGATTTAAAATCTATTCTTAAAAGTCTAAAACTTAACGAATCAAATATTAGTATGGTTTTGGGAGCTTTGGTTGTGGTAGTTGTCGGAGTTTTGGTAATAAATTATTTAAGAGAATCAAAAGTCGGCAGTCCGTCTTCAGAAATAAGTAAGACCGGTGAAGTATCAACAAAACACGTAGTTGCCGAAGGTGAAAGTCTTTGGTCAATATCCGAGAAATACTACAGCGACGGTTATAAGTGGGTTGAGCTGGCACAAGCTAACAACATTCAAAATGCCGGATATATCGAGGTAGGCCAGGAATTGACTATTCCAAATCTAGGCACAGAAGTTACAGCCGACAGTGTGAAAACAACAACCGTTAATAAGGAATCAATCACTGGAGCAACCTATGAAGTTGTGAAAGGAGATAATCTTTGGGATATTGCAGTACGAGCCTACGGAGACGGTTATAGATGGAGTGAAATAGCGCGTGAAAACAATCTGGCCAATCCCAATCTTATCCACTCCGGAAATATATTGATATTGCCGAGGTAGGCCGGTGTACTTAACTTAAATACTGTACAGTATTTAAGTGGACTATGTAGCGGACTAAAGATATAATCAAAGCAGGTTTTTGGTCTTGCGGGCGTAGTTTACCGGTAAAATGCGTCCTTCCCAAGGACGAGTAGGCAGTTCAATTCTGCTCGCCCGCTCAACAAGAGAGTCAGAAGGTCGGGCGCTGGAGGCGTGCAAACGGGTAAGTTCAGAAAAGACCGTATCAAAGCCCTTTTTATACACTGCCGTCAGATGCCGGTCTGTTAAAAAGTAGTTCGAGCCGATGTTTTTTCCGATGGATGCTAATTCATCGGAATTATTTTTTGCGAGAGCGATTTTTCCGCAATTTTTCGACACATTTATGAATTCCCTAAGTGGTTCGAGCCAAACAGAACCACTGGTTCTAATTTGGCCGATTTTCTCCTGAAGCTTAAGTTTTTTCTCAAACAATTCATTTTTCTTTGCCTTATATGTTTCTGCGTCTAAAGTGCTATCCAAAAACCCGTCCAGAAGTAGATTTAGTTTTTGATCGACAGATTCTGATTCTTTTTCTAATTTAATAGTATTCGCTTCACGGTTTTGAACATCTAATATTTCATACTTTTCAATTAATTTCTCCCATTTAGGAACCCAACCGACAGGAATTGCAACATCGCTGGCAACTCTTCTAAATTCATTGGCTAAATTCTCCTGATTAACATACTTTTGGGAACAGGGACCCAGCTTTTTGGTACAGCGGTAATATGTAAAAGTTTGGGAATTCCCTTTACGTTTATAAACTCTGTAATGAGCTTCAGATGTAATTGAGGCCCCACACTCACCGCATTTAACCAAACCCCTGAAGGGGAAATTTTCTTTTCTGAAAGCTGATCTTTTTGTTTTATCTAATTGCTTTTGGACTTTGTCAAAAAGAGCTTTTGAAATAAAAGTTTTGTGAGTTCCTTGATATAATTCTCCTGTAAAATAGAAAAGGCCAATATAGAACTTGTCGGTAAGGATTTTTTCAACTGTTGTAAGACTAAGGACACCACCTTTCCTCTTTTCGATTCCATTAGCGAACAAAAACTTTGCAATTTCAGATTGTGGAGCACCTTGAGAGTATTTTTCAAAAGCCTTTTTGATAACTTTGCTTTTAACAGGATCAACTTCATGGAAACACAACTTTTCATTGTAGAAATATCCTTTTCTGGCTCGGGCAGGAAGAACTCCTTTTCGAAGAAGATTTCTTTGACCACGCCTTACATTCTCACTTAAATTATCTACATAGTATTTAGATTGTCCAAAAGCAATATTGAGTACAAATTTTCCTTGTGGTGAGTTCTCAAACCAAAATGAGGGAAATTTTAGATCAATTAGCTTTCCAGTATCTAGTAAATAAATGATTTTACCTCCATCAATACTATTCCTGGCTAAACGATCAGGGTGCCAGGAGACAATTCCTTGAGCTTCTCCTTTTTCAATTCTTTTAAGAACACTTTCAAATAAAGGACGGCCAGGAACTTTTGCAGTTCTGGCTTCAGTGATGAAATCTAAAATTTCCAAGTTTTGGCGAGAAGCAAAATCTTTAATCTCATTCACTTGAGATTCAATGGAGAGAATCTGTCTGTCAGACTCATCTGTACTCTTTCTGCAGTAAGCTATGTATTTCATAGGCAGTTTGTGTCTCTTAAATTTTTGCGTTTTCGAGTTTGTTCTTTTTAATTCGGCATCTTTCCGCAGACTATAAAAAGGGCTTTGATACGGCTTTTTCGGAGCTTTCCCCAATTCGCGCCTCCGGCGCTCGACCTTCTGACTCTGATTGTGAGCTGATCTTTGAAAAAGTTAGAACTCGTTTTTGCGAACTCTGACTGCGTCGCTCCGGCTCGGCCTTTGACCGAAGCCTCCGCAAACATCGGCTCGAACAGTTTCCTTGTGTTCAAATTCGAAAACACAAAAATTTTTTAGTTAACTTCCGCTTTTTAGCTTTGGCAATTCTCTTCCACCTATTTGTATAAAATCGTAATGTTCTAACTCAACCGTGCCTCCTGTAACTATTTCTCCAATTGATTTTCGTACAGTTTGGATATTTTCATGAATCGAGTGATATAATTTTATTCTTTCAATCCATACTCTTTCGTGATCTTTGACTTCACTAACAAGTAGTTCATATGCTTTTCTGGACTTCTCAATTGTATCGACCATATTATTTCTGAAATCTCCCGACTGCATATACCGAAGTATTTGGATACCTTTTTCTTTAGCTTCATCTTTAGTTAGCTTCATTTTATAAATATCGATAAGCGAAATTCTTAAAAGACCAGCTAGATCTAAAAGTCCAATTGGATCGATAACAATAACATTTTCTTCTATAAAGAATTTTGATTTCCCTTCCTTTTGAGCATGTGTGACAATAACGGCATAATCAGCCCTAGCGACCTCCTGATGCCTTTTTATTTCTCTAATAAATAAGTTGTCATATTTCTCAGTCTTCTTGCATTCATATAAGATATTCCCGATTTCAACATTGTTAAAGGATACAAATTGGATCACATCTCCTTTTTTCCCTGTTGGAACGATTCTATCTTCCGGAAATGTTTCTGAGAGCATCCGTTGAACTTCTTTTTCGTAATCAAACCCAGCGGTTTGTGGTGTTTTATTTTCTTTTAGCTGTTTTTGTAACTCCTCAATCTTTTTATTTTTATCCACAATAGTTTTTAGGTTGTTCTGGAGCATCTTGCTCATACGATCTCTTTCACCCTTTTCCTTTTTAACACCTTTTTCAATCCCTAGCTTTTCTGCCTGTCTTGTTGCTTTAGCAATTTCTAATTTAGATTTTCTTTCTGCTTCCTCTTTTTCCTTTTTGTACCTTTCTAGCAGTTTTTTTGTTGCGCCCCGTTCTTTCTCAAACTGATCCCACTGACCAGTAATTTTTACCCATTTATCACGGACGAGAATACTTCCGCACAATGGACATAGAAAATTCTTAGTATTTGTTTCTACTTTAATCATTTATCTTAATGGTGAAAGTTTATGCATCTGAATACATTTCTTTTTAAGCCGTTGCAAACACTTCCGGACTGTAATTCCCATATAAACTGAAGGCTTGCTCAAAAACTCTATTTGTAATCTTGTCTACTTCCTCAAAAGAATATTGATGTTGCAATAAAATCAATCTAATATCTGTTCTAATTCTAGCTTTCGTAACTTCTTGACTAATCCAATCTATTTGAAGATCTCTCCTAACGGCTTTTACTATCTCTTTAACAAATTCCTTCATTTTCCCATCTTTCAATGCGCTTTTTCCTTCTGAAAGAGCATCATAAAAAGCCATTTCTTCAGAAGTTAGGCCCAACTCGTCACCAGCTTTACTAGCTTCTTTTATTTCTCTAGCCAATTCTATTAACCTCTCAATAACTTTGGAGGAACTAATAATATTGTTCTCATATTCTTCGATAATTTCCTCAAGTTTATTTAGAAGTGTTTTGTATCGAAGAATGTTAGATTTTTCCCGCAATCTCAATTCGTCTTCAAAAAGTTTGTGTACTGCTTCGATAGTCAAATTTTTGAAGCGAGAATTTTTTACATCTTCCAAAAACTTGTCATCTAATATAGATATATCAGGTTTCTCTTTTCTATATTGGGCAAAAATATCAATTACTCCCTCAGCTGCAATATTCCTGGAGATTAAATCCCGAATCGCCGATTCTGTCTTTTTGTCAATGTAAATGGGGTCAACTATCGTATTTTTAATAATTCCCCGTCTTACTCCTTCAAAAAATTCAACTTCGTCACGAATCTCATTTGCCTCTTTGTGTGGCATAACTAAAGCAAAAAGTTTATACAGCCGCCCAGATAGCTCCAAATATTCTTTTTTCTGATTTTTCGACAAGATCAAATCAAGCGCTTTAGGAAACAGTTTAGCTTGTCCTCCCGCAGACATTTCCTTCCAATTACTATAATCCAAATCTACAAAAAAAGTTTTAACTTTTCCATAGTATTCCATTAACTTTTTGACAATTTCTTCTATCGGGATTAAGGCTTGTTTTTGGATATCGGAAGTGTAAATTGCCAAAGCCTTCTTCAAATTTTCAGCAATGCCTATATAATCAACAATAAGTCCGCCTTCTTTGTCTCTATATCTTCTGTTAACACGAGCGATTGCCTGCATTAGAGAATGCCCTTTTAATGGCTTATCGAGATATATTGTCTGCAAACACGGAACATCAAACCCAGTCAGCCACATATCACAAACTATTACTATTTTTAGTGAGTCCTCGGGATTTTTAAACCTTTTTTCAATCTCTTTATTGTCAAGTTCCTTTTGAATTTCATCCTTAAAGTCCCCATTTTTGGATATAACAACCGCAACTTCAGGAGCATTTTTCATTTTTGAAATAAGCTTATACATTCCAACAGCAATGTTTCTGCTCATGGTCACAATTAAAGCCTTGCCCTCAACACCCCTGTTAGTAAAATGGTAAACAATGTCGCTGGCAATCTTTTCGATTCTCTCCTTTGAACCGACCACCTGTTCCAGTTTTGCCCACTTTTTCTTCAAAGCCTCAGTCATATCCTGGGGGTGTTCCGCTACCGAACCAAGCAGATCAAGTTCTTCATCGATAAGATTATCTATTACATGGAGAGGAATAAGTCTTCCTTCATAATAAATAGGTACAGTAACTTTATCCTCAACTGATCTATCAATCGGATACTCACTTATATAATCACCAAAAACCAGTCTTGTGTTTCTGTTATCAAATTCGATCGGAGTCCCTGTGATACCCATGAATGACGCATTGGGCAAAACTTTACGAACGTTTCCGGCAAGGTCGGCATACTGGGAACGATGAGCCTCATCAGAAATTAAAATAAAATTGTCCCTTTCTGAAAGCACCTCATTGATTTCAAACTTCTGAATCGTGGTAAATAAAATCTCAGCACCAGCTCCTCTTATTTTATCTTCCAACCCTTTGATACTTTCGGCCTGCTTAGCTGTCGGGTAACCCGTACGAAGAAATGTTTTGTAAAGTTGTTGGTCTAGATCGTTTCTATCTGTCAAAAATAAAACAGTGGGTCCGTTTAATTCTTCCAACTTTCTAATTTTATTTACATAAAAAACCATAGCCAGAGATTTTCCGGATCCCTGTGTCTGCCAAAAAACTCCAATCTTTTTATCTCCTTTCACGGCACGAACCGTGTTATCAACTGCTTTATTTACACCATAATATTGGTTATACATCGCCATTTTCTTAATAAATTTAGTTGCATCTTTTACTGCGTCTGCCTCAAACACAATAAAGTTTTCGATGATATCTAAAAGTCTTTGCTTCTCAAAAAGACCCTTTGTTAAAAGTTCCAATTCGGATTCACCTTTATGGTCTTCATCCTCACTATTAATTCCTTTCCAAACACTAAAGAAGTCCCAAGAGGAAGAAACTGTTCCATGTTTGGCGTGCCATAAATCACTAACAACTAGGACTTGGTTATAGAAAAATATTTTAGGAATATCCCTTTTATAAATATCGTGAAGTTGTCCATATGCATCCGAGATCGTTGCGTTTTCTCTTGTTGGACTTTTCAATTCAAAAATGGCAATTGGAATTCCATTGATAAATACAACAAGGTCGGGGATTCTTACGACTTTTCCTTGAACAGTGAATTGATTTACGACTAAAAACTCATTATTTTGAAGATTCTTAAAATCAATTGGGTAGACTGTTTTTCCCCTTATCTCGCCATTTTCATCCTTAACGTCAACTTTAATTCCAAGTGTAAGCATCTCATACGTCTCTTTATTTCCAAGCTCAATATCCGGGTGTTCGTATTTGATAATTTTCTTGGCTACTTCGTCTAAACCCGCATCAGAAATGTTGGGGTTAATCCTTTTTAAGGCGCGTCTTAGTCTTCCTTCCAGAACAACATCATGATAATCTCCACGCTCCATAAAAGCCCCGCCCGGAGCAATATCCGGGCTAAACAGAGTTTCGTAACCAAGTTCTCTCAACCAATCAATTACTGGTTGTTCTGCTAATGTATTTTCATTAAGTCTTGTCATTTAAAGCTAAGAAATAAACTAATTATGCTTATAACAAGTGCCAATATTGACACAAAAATAGCAATTCTAGAGTTATTAGCCTCATCCTTCTTTAAAAGTTGTTCTATAATGCGTTCCCGGACAACTCGACCGCCGATACCGTAACCACCTATTTTATATTTGGCTGCTTCCAACTCAAGTTGATGGTTATCCATTTTGTAATATTTATTTACAAACAAGAACTCTAAGATTCTTTTCATACTCTTATTTCTCCTTTCATTAATTTCGGCAAGAGCAAATCCCGCATTTTTGTTAAACTTTGGTTCTCCATCTCTATTAAATTTTTCTTTTTAAATATAGGCGTTACAACTGATTGAAATCTTTCAAGAATTTCTTTGTTTGGTAGAGCAAATTCGTAAGCTTCGATAAACTTTGTGCTTAAATGGGCAACATTTGTGCCACCAGCCGAACTTGCCATCAAATAAGAAAAGTCTTTTTTGAGCATCAAATAATATAGAAATTCAACATAAATGCTTTCAGTTTCTATTGAACATACGTCCAGCGATACTAAAATTTTGTCCCAATGTGAATATGAGGGCACCCGTGCCGGATGTCCGATTACTTCTCGATTAGAAGTTAAATCTGTCATCGCAATTACTATATCACCAGGTTTTACAAGATTAGACTCCTTGAATCTCCCTTTATAAAACTTGACGCCTTCTACATTAAATCCACCACCCCTGAGAAAGTTTGCTAAATTAATCATAGGAAGGCCTCCGGTATCAGAAATATCTTTTGAAGCATAGGAAATTCCTTTGTTAATTTTTGCAATATCGCTAATTTTTTTAGTTCCCCAGTTAGGCCTTCTTTTGTTTACAAACCATTCTTTGAAAATCTCCTGAGCCATTTCTTCTAAAGTTTTGGCAATTTTATTATTTACCTCAATCTTGTCATCAAAAGCAGAAGCAAATTTTCCTATTCTCTCTTGTTCCTCTTTGCCTTCAGGGACTTCTGTTTCTATCTCTTTAAATACAGATTTCGAAAGCTCAGGAAAAGTAGACCCAATTGCAATTTGGTTTAAATATTTGCCGTTACTCTTAAGCCAATAATAAAAAAAATCACGATCAACTTCCTTAGGTTCGACATTAATAAAGCCCTGATTAGTAGCCATCGGCACTGTATTTATAGTGACATTTCCAATGGTCGCCCTACTAGTTAATAAAATTGAATTTTCGGGCATAATTTTTGCAGAAGAATTTTTTAAACCCGATTCTGTTATAGACGATGCAGTTCCTGCAATAAATCTGCTGTCATAGTTTGTTAGTTCAGCTGGTGTTAACCAAGGAACATTGCCGTTCCAATATGTTTTGACTTGAGTAGATGGAGTACCCCCACCATAAACATTAACAATCTCACCCAACTTCACTTTTTGCCAATTTTCTGGAATTTGATTTTGCATTACTTACCATCCCTTTCTTCAATTTGTTTCTTCTTTAAATCTGGAATTTTATTGTAAATGACATCGATCTCTTTTGGCTCTGTAATCATTTTTTCAACGATAAAGTTTACAAGTTTGAATAATGCTACTGCCGTTTTGACATCGTCTTTTAAATCTAGTTGTCCTGGATGAACGGCTTCGTTACCAATCACCCTAAGAGAATCTAAGGACTGCTGCACTTTTACAGGAAGACCTTTTTTGACTAGATTTCCTATGTCGGTATTAATATTTTCCCCATTTTCGCCAAGTTCCTTACAGAGCTTTTGAATAGCCAATCTAAGCAAAGCTGCCGCTCCGCGTGGAGACTTTTGTATTATAGAAGACGCTTCTTCATAATCTTTTTTAATATCCTCGCTTAAATCTTCGTTCGGGGGTTCTATCCCCGAAAAATCAGGGTATACCATAACTTCTTCCTGCCAGATAGAGTATCTATTGCAGTGCATGCAAATACAGATATCTGTATTTGCCAAAGATTTTATACTTCCACTTGAATAATAATTTACGGCGCGCCAAACTTGATCTGCGAAAGCATTACAAAAAGGACAGTTAAATGCTGTTTCTTTAAATTCAGCTGACTTATATGGTATTTTATTGCTCATATTTTCTTTTAATTTGACTTTTGGTCATTACTTTATATAAACTTCTTATGCAGGTGCTGGGTAGGTTTACCTACCAGCAGAGAGGCATAGATTGCATCTATACCCTCTCAATCCTGCTACTTTTACTCCAATCTACAGGCCAACAATTAAACTTCTTTGGTCCTACTTTGTTGCTAATTTCTAGAACTCTTTTACTTATTGCAGTTTTGTTGCCTTCTTTATCCCCTGAATCTTTTTGCAACGAATAGAGATAACCTCCAAGAAGTAAGTCAACTACTTGAACTAGTAGTAAACCATGTGATTCGGCTTGTAAAACGTCATTAACTCGGTCAATATCTATAGCAATAAATTCAAATAGTTTTCTTGATTGCTTTGGTCTCTTTTGATAATCAGCAATTAACGTAGTTCGCTCTCTTCCCCATAAATTTTTTCTAATTAACATCTTTGAGTACTGAACATATGATTCCCACAATCCAATGGGTGGAACAGGAGGTTTATAGCTTTTATCTCTGGTATCAAAGTAAAGACAATTAAATTCCCAATCAAAATCCTGTTGAACAGCGTCTAAAAATTTTAAATCATATTCTATACTGGACTTTGTTGTCGATTTGAAACTAAATTCAACTCTTGTTTCGTCTTTTTTTAAAGCGTCACATAAACCTTCGTAAATTGGATGCAATTTCTCAATTAGTTGAATGGGGCGGGTATGCTTAAAAATTCCAATTCCATAAAAGCTTCTTTTCTGGCTTTCTATAGGTATTAACGCCCCGCTTTCATCTAAAAAAGTAAATGTTTTTATAATATCCATATTATTAGTAATTAATTTTCTTTAAGTTTCCAATCATTTCTTTTTCCAATCTTTTACTTTCTTCGAAATAGTTTTTCAGATCCTGCTCCAATTTACCCATTTTTGTTGCGAATGGAATTCCGTCATCAACTTCGTCTGGAACACCTACATATCTTCCGGGAGTTAAAACGTAACCATTTTTAGCAATTTCTTCAAATTTGGCTGATTTACAAAAACCAGGAACATCCTCATATTTGCCTGCTTCTTTTTGCCCACGCCAGGTACGTACTGTGTTTGCAATTTTCTGAATTTGTTCATCGGTAAAAGTAATTTGTTTTCTTGATATTTGCGTAAATGTTTCACGAGCATCAATAAAAAGTGTTTCTCCTTTTCTATTCCTAAATCTTCCCGATTCTTTATTTTTAGTTAGAAACCAAAGGGAAACAGGAAGAGAAACATTATAAAAAAGTTTTGGAGGACAGGCGACGATAACGTCCACCAAATCTGCCTCAATAATTTTTTCCCTGATTTTTCCTTCTTTTCCTCCGACAGCAAGTGCGCCGTTAGCCATGACAAACCCCGCCATGCCATTTGGTGCTAGGTGATGAATAAAGTGTTGTATCCACATAAAATTTGCGTTACCAGCAGGAGGAGTTCCATAAACTATTCGTGGATCTTTATCGGAAATTCTGTCTGGATCCCATTCCGCGTTAAATGGAGGATTTGCCAAAGTAAAGTCTGCCCGCAAATCTGGAAATTTATCTTCATAATAAGTGTTACCAAATTCGATCTTTCCAAAAACTCCGCGAATGGCCAAATTCATTTTACATAACCTAAGAGTTGTGTCGTTGCTTTCCTGTCCATAAATGGCAATCTTGTTGGGATCCTTGTGGTGGTCTTTTAAGAAGTTACCTGCCTGAACGAACATTCCACCACTTCCTGCAGCCGGGTCTAAGACGCGGCTATTTTCAAAGGGTTCGAGAACCTCGACCAATAGTTTGACAAGTGGTCTAGGCGTAAAAAATTCTCCACCACGTTTACCCTCAGCGCTTGCAAATTGTCCCAAAAAGTATTCATAAACTCTTCCTAGCATATCTTTTTCTTTTTCTTCATCTTGGTTAAATTCGATCCTGGAGAAAATATTTACAAGCTCTCCGATGACATAATGTTCGAGTGGGATCCGGACAAAATTCTTCGGAAGAACATTTGCTAACTGATCGGGATTTTCTTTTTCTATCGCCTCCATTGCCTCTTCTATGTATTTGGCTATATTGGGGAGTGCTGCCTTGCTTCGTAAAAATTCCCATCGCGCAACCTCCGGAATATAAAAAACGCTTTCACCTTTATATATCTCTTTGTCTTCAAGCATTCTCTCTCGAGCTTTTTCGTCTTGAATATAATATTTCTTGTTTGAGGAGTCACCCATCCACCTTTTAAGTTTTTCTCTTTGCTGATAAAAAGAGTCGGAAACGTATTTCAAAAAGATTAAACCAAGAACAATGTATTTGTATTCAGAAGGGTCGATATTTCCACGAAGTTTATCCGCTGCGGACCAAAGGTCTTTTTCAAAATTTAAATCTTTTTGTGGCTTTTCTACCAACTCCTTGGCGTCCTGGGCTGCCTCCTTCTGAGCTTCCTTATAACGTCCTTTAATTTCTTTAGGAAGGGAGCTAAATTTGATAAGATAAGTCGTTCCCTCTGTACGCGTTTCAATAACTCCGGTATTAATCTTTCCCTTAAGCTGTTTGAGCATTGCCTGCCGTGATATACTCAACACGTTGGCAAGCTTACTAACTGTAATAAAATCTTCACTCATGAGCTAAAGTATATCAAAAGAAATCAGGGTTGTCAAGTGACAACCGATTCGTGCCTATTTTATCACCTTCTTAATTAAGCGAAGTGTTATTCAGCTTTCTTTCTGAAGTAGAGAAAAATTGCATTTGTCTTTGTTTTTGCATTGGCGCTTTGCGCGAAGCGCATTTCCTCCGACCACGCGCGAAAAGGGAAAAAATAAAAGCGCGGGGGCGGAAAAAAAGGAACGCCCCCCGGAGCGAGCAGACTTAATAGAAATATTTTTAGATGAGGTGAGGAGCGTGCGAAGCACCTTAATGGTTCTTTGCTCCGAGCCGAGGAAGATACTGAACCAACATTATAAACTAGGGAAAACTTTGGCAAGGCGGCCCCTAGGACGCCCTAGCGAGCGAAGAGGGGGCAGCGCCAACTCCTTAGTTGGGTGGGTGGGATATGAAACGGGATTACAGAAAAACTTTTCTGGTATAATAACCTTGGAGTTTGTAGTTTGTTTGAGAAAAATCGCGATCGCAAAAAAATAAGCGGAGGCGAGGCCGAAGGCCGAGCCGGAGCGACGCAGTCAGAGTTCGCAAAAACGAGTTCTAACTTTTTCAAAGATCAGCTCAGTAAAAAACTTATGGCATTGTATAACATTCGGCGCTGTTTAAATTGTAATTCCAAAACCCACAGTAGACATTGGAGAGAAAACAAAATTTACCCTATATGTGAATCGGCTTCAGGTTTTCATGAAGGTAATCACGGAGGGCTAACTTTGGAACAAATGCGGTCTGTCAAAGAAAAAATTTTACAAACCGTGCAAGCAATCGAAAGAGAAAGAACTTAAGGAGGGTCTTACTTCTCAATCTGTTTCTTCAGAAGCTGATAGGTATTTTTCTTG
>ERZ1292625.3499-Hain-H41-01um-R1-3499-length-12699-cov-6_pt1 | contig 12699 bp, 15 predicted proteins | sample MGYA00564400_ERZ1292625 | MGnify/ENA primary metagenome ERZ1292625 (study PRJEB36523, sample SAMEA6512639) | groundwater metagenome | collected 2019-01-08 | study: AquaDiva: Metagenomics assemblies of 32 groundwater samples
GTTTTTTGAAATATTGAGTTTTATAGAACGGATGTCGATAGTCGACGCTGCGCCCAAACCAGAGAGATCGGTAGCCGTTTTGAGTGTACCGTGTTGCGGCAAGAAGGCATTCTCTGCTGTGTATGACGGTGTGAGGGTGGCTGTAGCTCCTATCTTCGAGCGAAATGCGGCGGTGAATGTACTGAACTTCGCGATGGCAATATCAAACCCGAGAGATTCAATCATCGCTAGGGCGTACTTGTAGTCCTGATTAGGGTCGTCAACAAAAAGGGTAAGGGAATCGTGTTGCGCGTCCTGGCCTACAGAAAAGGTATGGGTGTAGACAGTCGTTTGAGACGGACCCGATGTAGACACTGAACCGAGCGCGTTGAGAAGCAAAAGCCCAATAGACTTGTCGTAAATGTTCCCCTCGATTTCTCCAGCCGCCAATTTGCCTACGACAACAGCAGTCGGACTATCCTCAATGACGCCGACTGAGCTTTCGTCGACGACTTGCATAATCTCATCGTCGTAAGAGAGAGAGAGTTTTGGCAGATAGTATGTCGCGGCAGTTTCTGCCGTACCGCGCACGGCTTCTTTTGCGAATCCTACATCGGCTAGTCTCCCAATAAACTTGCTCATATCTCCTTTTTGTTATCTAATTTTGCTAATAGCTCTTCGGCCTCCTCGCGAGTACGCGCGCGAATAGTTATCGGTGGCACGTGCTTTGGAAAAGAGAATGCAATATCATCGCTTGATTGCTCAACATTCATTGCTCTATCTCTGTATTGCTTTGTCATAAGAAGATTATAGCACCTCAAATTCCACTAGGCGAAAGTGAGCTGTACATGTTCCTGTGCGGATATTTGAACCACGACCATGATGAGGTCTTTTCCATTGTGCTGAAACGGCGCTGGTGCGGAAGTCAGAGGGTTCATACCACCAAGGGCAGTACCGCTTAGAGTTGGGTCGTTATCGAACTTGTTGAGAATGCCCTCAATCATCATCTCAAGCTGTGTGGTTGACGAAAGGTTTTCGGCGTTGAATAGGACCATGATGTCAAAGATATAGTTCCGGATATTCGAACGATTATCTGCTGCGGTGCTCTCAATAGAGGGCGGCATGAGGTACGCGTGGGGAAAGCTGGGGATGTCTGCCGATAGTGGGTCTTTCTTGATGTCAGTAATGGTCGCGCCACCAAGAACCTCAGCTACAACGAGCTCGTCGAGGTTTGTTTTGATGGCTTCTTTTATCAGTTGAATGCTCATGTATTTGCAAGTGCGGCCACAATTAGGTCTGCGGCCTTTTCGAAGTGGGTGTCTACGTTCGGCTCTGCGGCTCGGGCGATGCGGTCCATGTAGTAATTTGGTCGAATACTGCGGGTGCCGAAGTACACAGATGGTGCGTAGTGGACGGTGGGGCCAATCGATGCGCGTAAACCGTTACGTTCAAACCTGCGACCGTGGGCAAAGGATAGCGAGAGCATACCGGTACGTTTGATGCGGGGTGTCTTGAACTGAAAGTTGGAGTCGATTGCCTGCTTCTCAACCTCAAAGATTGCGGCCTTGGTAGCGGATGCAAGATACTTGAGCGTGAGCGCCGGTGCCTTCGAGAAATTGGAACGGAGCGCGTCCAGGTTCTTGATGTTTACGCTCATCGTTATCATAAGCTGTAGCCACGACGGTAATTTTTAATGGTCGCTAGGTTCTCGGCGTTGAACACATTCTCATGCCAGGTGATTGAACTCTCCTGAAAGCTCTCCGAACTGCGTCCTTCACTATCACGGCGTTTGAAGAGGCGTGTTACAACCTCCTCGCAGACCTCTACAAGGTCGGCTGGGAGATAGAGGTCGCTGTCACCGGCTGCATTCTCGCGCAAGTAGTCAACTGCAATACTGCTGAATGGCTGAAAACCGTTCAAGATTGTGAATGTGGCAGTACCCACGGTGAATGACACGTTTGAGGCCGCGAGACGCACCCCATCAGCGTATACGATGATCTGAGTGGCATCCTCGGCGATAGTGAATGTGGCATTCACGCCATCTACAGTTCCAGTCGGTGTCACATTGAAAAACCAGTAATTGTTTACGCCAATTGAATAGCCCGAAAAACCTCCGGTATACGTGATGCGGATGTTTCTTTTCCCTTCAGGGAGTGGATTGTTGAAGTAGAGAAGTCCTGCATCATCATCGAGGTCGTAATCATCCTCTGAAAACGGATACCAGGTAGGGCTTGAGTTTGGTCCAGACTTGTATGAAACGCTTGTGACTGTCTGCACCGGTGCGTTCTTGGCCACGAGAATGCCACGCTTTGTACCATAGAGGTCTGAGCCATCGTGGAGTTCATCTGCGTAAGTACCCTGAATGAAGCGTCTGCCACACATTTGTTCAATGCGTGCTGTGACACTCAGTATCAGATTGTCAAATAGGTCATCAAAGGTAGTGGCCGTTATCTGGAGGCGGTCCTTTATGCGTATCGCAGTAGTGAGAGCATCTCCGTACATGATTTCATTATACCAATCGGACCCCCGATTTCTCGGGAGCCCAATGGGACAACGATTAGTCGTTGTTCACAGGACCAGTGACTGACTCTCCGAGGAGAAAAGTTACTGAGAGCGGAATTGACGGAGTTGTACCTCCGACGTTGAGCACTGCGCGAAGGTATCGCTTGCGCGTTACATTCAGTTCGCGGATGCGTACGAAATCCACCTCGTTGTCGGCTGTGATAGTCACATCATGGCCGGTAACATCGGTGAACGCTGAGTTGTCGTCAGACTCCTCAAGCTCGATAACGTACGTTTCATCGGCGTTCGCAAGGTCAATGTCTCCGGCAGAGACAAGCATGACGGCATCGCCATACCCTTGTGTGTCAACACCCGTTCCGTTGGCATCTGCTGTGCGAACAGCAGGTACAAAGGAGGCGAGCATCTTCACGTTGTCAAACAATTTACGCATAGAGTTACAAATTTAGTGATTAAACTTCCTCGGCTTCCTGGAGGTGAAGAGTGATGCGCTCAACAAGGTCTGAATTTGAGCCAGTCGTCTTGAGACCCAACTCTTTGGCTCTCGCGACGAGTTCCTTGTTGGACATATCCTGGAGCTCCTTTGGCTCTGCCACTTTTTCCTCCTCTACATTGGTATCGTCCGCTAGGACGAGGTCGCCAGCGTAATTCGCTGCCTCCTTGGGAGAGATGTCGAGCTCGACACCCCTCTCCACACGGCTACCTTTGTAGCTAATTGGGCAAGTAGTTTTGTAGAGCATAGTCGAATCAAGTTAGCTGTTAAGAAGCTGCTGTCTTGATTACCACTGCTGCTGTTGGAAGCATTTGAGCAAGTGCCCAACGCTTACTGATTCGGTACGCAGTCTGGTTTGCTGTAAACAGGTTCTTGCCTCCGACAGTTGCATCTGAGGACTTCGCTACTTCCATAGGTCCACGGTCTCCCATGGCAAGTGCCAATTTGAGGTTACCGAACACTGCGAACTTCGTACTCACAGCAGATACTGAGAAGGCAGGAAGCACGTTGGTTGTGAACACTGGGTAGCCAAGGATTTCACCGGCTGGCTGGAGTCCATTCTCGCGTCGTTGTGATGCGAGGTTAGACTGGCCGAACTCAAAGACACCGCTTGTAGAACGGGCACGAAGTTTAGCCCATACCGTAGGGTGCATGTAGAATGCAGCGTCTGCAAGTGCTGATGTTTCGAGAAGTCCGATTACGTCAGACGCTTCTGGGAGCGTCAGTTCGTTGAACTGGTCGTTACCCGTTGCCATTGTGTGAACGGTAGCGCCGCTGGCTGTAGCAAGGAGACCAACGAATGGTGACCCTGCGTATGTGCCTCCGACAAAGCCCTCACGGTCCATGCGGTATGCAAGACCTTCTGCGATAAGAGCGAGAACCCACTCAGCAACTGCAACATTCGAATCTGCGAGAAGAATGTTTGAGAAGCGTAGAATGCTCTGCCAATATTTCGCGCGAAGGTTTGCGAGGCCAAGGTCATTCTGACTTTCAGAACCCTCTGTATCCTCACCCTGGAACGCACCTTGCATTACTGAGCCGGTGTAGATAGGGAGCTGGAGTTCATCGCTTCCCATAGGGAATGAGCGACAATCACGAGCAATAATACCCACTGTTGCCGCAATGCGCATGATTTCATTGTGGACTTCGGTTGGAATAAGGTAGCCGCCGGTCTGGTCACTTGAACCAAGATACGCAGCTTTCTCATTTCGGCTGATGGCACGAAGGTCAGTGACGAATGCCACTTTCTTTTCGTTCTCAAGACCACCACCATTCAAAGCAGCGTCAATGCGCGCCATTTTTACCGCGTCCGCAACGCGTGTGGCGACTTCGTCCCCTACGATAGTCTTGAGATTTTCTTGGACGGCTCCTTCAATTGTTTTGAGGATTTCCGTCTTTAATTCTGGGGGCATAGATTAGATTTTTAAGTGCCGATTATTTTTTGGCCTCCGCATGCTGGCGAGCTTCGGCTAATACCTCACCAATCATGGTTGCTGCCTGTTGAAGAATGTGGCGCTTGTTGGAAAATTCCTTAAACGCCTTTTCCTCTTCAGTGTCAGCATCGGCCTCCTCATCACCCTCCGGTTCCTGGTCCTTTACCAGCGCCTCTAAGGCAATAACTATTGATTGAATGTTTTCTTTTGAAAGCGTTTTTAATGCTTCGTAATTTTCTCGAACTGTTCTCATCTCAGACGGTGGCTTCACATTCTTCTCGCCTGCCGAAACTTTCTTGAGAAGTTCCACCGTTTCATCTAGCAACTTTCTGAAATCGCCCACTGGCACTGATGGTTCAAAGTACACGTTCATGAACGCCCAAATGACGTCGTCAACTGCTTGAAAATTTTTCCATTTTTCCTGCCGAGCTGCCACTGCATCCTGTTCTTCTTGCACAGCCCCTTTTTCAATGAAAATGAAACCTTTTGTGACCAGCTCATCAACGGAACGCTGGTTGTCTAGAGCAAGTGCAAGCGCGTAAGGATTTGCTGGGACCGAAACGAACGAAAACTCGATGAGCTCACATTTGGTGATGAGATTGCCCTCACGCTCCTTCTCAATGAATCCTACAGAGGTCGCACGAAGCATCCCGAGATCGTAAAGTTTACGGATTTGCTGGGCAAACTCATGGGGAGCGAACTTGCCTGTCGCTACAAGCTTCCCGTCCTTTACAACGACAGAGGTTGCCATACCAATAGGTAGTGTCTTGTGGTCATGGCCCCAGAGAACTACTGGGCTCTTGAGGTAGTGCTCCAACTCCCAGGCGTCGAGCTTGATAACTTCCCCGTAGCGATCAACATTATCTGTGCTGATGACCACTTCGAATGTTCCAGTCTCATCCCCTGCCTTTTCGGTCGCTTCAAGGGCTTCACGCACCTCGGGAACCATAAGGCGAGTGACAATCTCCTGTGCAAGCTCAGTTGTAAACTTTTTCATTGAAATTATTATAACACTACTAATTCCCCACTATGTGACCTCGATCTTCTCCGGTCGAATGAAGCAACGACAATTCGTGTGAAGTGGTGGCACGTCCATGGCGCGATAGTCGAGACTCATAGTACCGCCAGCGGCGCCGGTGATTACTGCGCCCTTGGGGTAGAAGGTCTCATTGACACCAATAATCTTTCCATTCTCTGGACCACAAAACTCACAAACCGCTTCATCCTCTGCGGTGTACCAGCGCAATGTCTCCACAACTCCGCTCTGCTTGTATGCCTCTTTGCTCCCCTCGTTTGCAATGTAGAAGCTCTCAGAGCGCGCTACCATGTCAGCACGTACGGCGTTTGAGAATGCATATACCTCGTTCACTCGTACTGCTAATTGCGGGAGACTATCACCGGCAGTGATCCCATCATTGAGAGCTTTCTTGAGCAAATTCGCTGTGGTGTTGTTGTATGATACCCCGAGACGCTTTGCAGCAAGAGCTACCGTCTTTCGAATTGAGTCTTTGCCAGTGTCAAATGTGCCATCAAAGTCCTGTGCAAGGTACTCGTTGATACCCTGTTCAGTGAGTAATCCTCTGAGAAGCGGAGACACAAAGTCAATCATCACATCTATCTCCCCAGCCATTTCAAAGAGGTCACCCTTGTTCACATCCTTAGTAATTTGCTTGAGGCGTTTAATCACATCTTGCTCCTGACGATTGTTGAAATCGCGAACCTTTGCAGCAACGAGATTGAGATAGTCCTCGACTCTCGACACAAAGCTCTTATGGGCTGAGGCATCATCAATCATGCTTTTGTTTGAGAACGTGAACCCTGCCCTGGATGAAGCGTCTGAAATTTTTTCTATCATATCATTTAGAGCACGGTCTTTTTTGAGCCCTTTGCGCACGTTGGCCGGTATCGCTTTTGTTGGCGCGTCATCATCTTCATCGTCCTCGGGGACAGGTTCTGGCGACGCTGTAGGGACGCCAAGTGGTGCCTGGAACGGACTGCCATAAATAACGTCACCACCTTTGGCTGGGGGTAGACCGAGCTCGGCACGCACTTCATTCACAGTCTTGTATGGCTGGCGGTTGAGAGCAATCTCGCGCTCCTTGAGCTCAATTTCCATGTTGACCGGCACGAACTCTTCATAGTCGAAATAATACTTCCTCGTTGTGTCAAGGAACGGCGCAACATTATTATTCAAAAACTCAATAAGGTCGTCGGCAATTGGCTTGATAGTGTACTTCGCGTAGATGTATTCGCTTGCCTCCGCTGACGCGCGATTCACGTCCGTGGTGAGCCCCACGAGCGTCTTTGGTACGCCAAAGCCCGAGAGTATCTTGTCTCGGTATCGGTCATCGGTAGCGCCCATTTCCATATCGGACATATTCGCAGTGGTTGGTGAGAACTTACTGCCCTTCGGGAGCACTGCCATCTTGTGAGCGTTCTGTACTCCTACGTGGTCATTCGCGAGCCCCACCTTGATGAGCTTAATTCGCTCCTCACTTTCCTCCTCAGTCTCAATGAAGCCGCCAAACTGCGCACCATTGATGAAAAATCGACGCAGGAACTCGTTTGCAAACATAGATGTATCAACCCAACGGGCAATGCGTGAGAGCTTGCCTACACCCCAATACGGCTTCTCTGGGTCGACATAACGGTCATGCAGGATGTTATCCGGCATGATTGTTCGGGGTGTTGGACCATCGGTATACTTAAACGAAGTGATTTTGCCACCGTCCACTACAGGTGTCACGAGTGTGGACACCAGGGGCTTGAGCTTCTTCCCATCACGTTCCCAAAATGCGTTGCCAGTGAGCTCTTTGTATGCGGTGTTGAGGTAGATAAAATCCTTGCCGGTGAACTGAGGTGCTGGGCTATCGAGGAAATCCACCATTGGTCCCTCAAAGACTTCCTGGTCGTCACCATTGGCCTTGTACCGCATGACCTTGAAGCGGATGCTTGCGACGCTCTTTGCAATCTTGTCTGTGGCGATAAAGACCCACTCCTTGTTTGAGGCGAGAGCGTTACGCTCAACTTCCCCGCCAGTGAGCACAGTCCATTGCGCCGGATTGTAGCTTTTGGATGTGGCTTTCGAAAGTAACCGACTGACGAAAGAAGGAAGGAATTTCATTACAAAAAATTATACCACGGCTAAATCCACACGACTCCAATGTTGCTCCCCTCGGTTGGTCTTGAAAGTGTGAGCGCGAGTGCATCCCCTACGTTCGGAGATGCCACACCGCGCTTCTTCATATCGTCCTTGCTCTCAAGCTGCATCTTCCCCGAGCTTGTGATCTTATATTTCGGATTTGCGAGTTCGTAGAAACCCTCATGCTTTTCGAGGACTGCATCACGCAACCAATCTCGCACATTGCACCATGACTCCACACGGATATTGATAAACTCTGCCTCATCACGTGCCTTGCTCGCGCTATTCACACCGTACACACGACCGGCAATCTCTGGCAGCTCCTTGAGCCGGTCGTAAATTCCGCTCCCGAGACCAATGATGTCAATGAAGAGCCGTGCGTCTTTGTGTTCTTTGAGGTATCGCACACACTTCCCTGCGAGCTCCATCGTGTTGTTGCCGTTCACAACTTCGAGCACCTTTGCATGATTGCCAATGCGATGTACGAACGCACTGTCGTCGTCACCGAAACGTGCAGGGTCAAGGCCGATAATTTCATCCTTCTTGTTGATACGTTCCCTGTCTGAACCAAAACAGCGCTCGACTGCGTCAATTGAAATGAGAGTATTCGATGCATTCATTGGGAACTCTCCCAATGCTCGAACCTTGAAGATGTCGCTGTCCTCTCCGTACTTGAGCGCGAGCTCCTCAACCCATTCGTGGGTCACGAGCCCAGGTATTACTTGCTTGCGCAGCTTTACGTTCGGGACGTCAAACGCAGAGATGCGGATTTTGTTGAATGTCGGGTCCTTGAAAGCATCAAAGAAAGGGCCACTGTTTTGGGTGGCATTGCCAATAAGTACAAACCGAACAATCTTGCCACCGGCCATGGCCCCGAGCGCTGCTTGATAAATCTTCGGTGAGATGCCTGATGCCTCATCAAAAATCACCATCATGTTTTCGGAGTGCCAACCTTGAAAGGCCTCTATACGATGTTCGTCGTTCGCAAGTCCTATCGCGAACCAATTCTCCTGAATATTAAGCTGTGTCTTGAGAAGCTTCCCGCCGAGTGGATAGATGGATTTATGGTAGGCATCGCGGAAGTAACGCCAATACTGGTTCTCGATCTGGGTCCAGATGGGAGCAGTGTTGATGACGACCGAAGGGTAGTACGACGAAAGAAAACGCAACCCCTCATGTGCTACGTGGAACGTCTTCCCTGCCCCGTTGCAGGAACGTACCGCTGTATTGCGATGGTCACGTATGCTGTGACTGATTTCTAACTGGCGTTCCCAGGGCTCATATCCGAGGACCTGGTTGTAAAACCACTCAGGTTCGTTTCTTATTTTTTCTTGGAGCTTTAGCAGATCGCTTTGCTCCACTAGGTTTTGCATTGGCAGTTGCGATTAACTCAAAAAGCGTCTTGCCTCCTGTGCCAAGGTCAATGGTATCTTTTGGCTTTCCGTGGATGCGGTCGTTGATGTCTTTATAGAAAAAGAAGTCGCCTTTGAGTGCTTTCGTGATACCCGCTGCGTGCATGATTTCTTCAATATGGTCGGGGTCCATGCCCTGTGCTTCGGCTATTCGCTCCATGGCGATGCGGTAAAGAGTGCGATAGTCTCGCTGTCCCTTGGGTCGACCTTGGGGGTTGCCGGATTGACCTGGCTTCCACAGAATGAGGTTTGTCCATGCGGGCTTCTTGCTTTTTGGCAATACTGTGTTCTGGTCTGTGTTCTTGGCCATAGTTTTTTACATAGTCAAAGCAGAATAGACGATTACACCACCAACAAAAATGAGGGGTGAAAAGATTATCAGGGCAATGATTGTTCCCACCGCCTTGGACGCTTCCTTGCGCTTCTCGATTGCGAGTAGTTCTTCTGTAGTATTCATATGAAATTGTTATTGGTGCTCCGCCCCAGCCAAAGGGCTAGAGGCAGTATCATCATTGTCCCATCTTTCGATGAGGCGGAGCGGGTACTAGACAGCTCGTCCTTATGCGCCACTGCATGGACTCAGTGGATGTGGAGGCACACGCCGTATGAAAAACGTGTGCTCATGTAAAAAAATTCACAGGAGGAGTCGGCATTGTATCGCGATGCCGGTCTGTCTAACACCCACGAGTACTATACCACAAAAAACCCTCTCAAAAGCGAGAGGGGGTGGATAGCGTATTCAGTATTCCGCCAATTCTACCATTCCGAATTGAGCATGAGCGTCAATACCCTCTTGGTAATATCTGGGTTGGCTGGGTCGTCACTCCCATACTGCATAGTGGGGTCATAGTATGAAATTTTGAAGAACAGCTTCACACCATCCACTTCAAACGCACCAAAGTCATGTTCACGGTGTGGGTCGTTGTCTGGTTTGAAGTCGTTGTATTCGCGCATGGCACTCATTGCTTTTGCGCGTATTTCGTCTGAAAGAGCATTGAAGCCGTGAGTGAGCATTATCTGCCCACCTTGAAACGTTGTGCGTAGCAGGTCGTTAAGCTCCGCAATTTTTGCTGCTGTCATGGAACACCTCCACGACCAATTGTAACAAATGAAAAACCCCACACTTGGCGGGGAAACAGCTCATGTACATTGCAAGTCATCGGCTCTCAACACGGCTTCAACCTTCTTAAAGAAGGGTTCCCTGACCGCGCCAGCGTGCCTCGTCGCTGCCCTGGGAAGGTTCGCACCGAGCTGCTCCAAAGATTATTGTACCTCACTATTCAGAGCCGTGAGCCACCCGACGCTTAGCCATAATAAATATCAAAAAAGAAGCGAGACTATGCCCGCTTCTTGTGCTTCGTGAGTGGTATGACGTTTGATTGTGAGTAGTGCCAGGTCTGGGGCACTTTGCCCTCGTGAATGCCGACGTATCCGGCCAGAGAGCCATCTACAAGTCGAACAGGTACGCACACGTGGCCTTTAAGCAGCCCCTTGTTGGTGTACCCGATACCTAGCGCTTCGGCGTCTACGGCGCTGATGCCGATGTCTTGCACCATGTCGTGTTCAAAAATAAGATGTGAGAGAGGTTGGAAGTCAGTCGTTGCCTGTGGCTTCGTCCTCTCCTCATTCTTCTGGGGAACGGTATCCTTCTTTTTCATAGAGGACTTTTCGAGGAGGAATTGTGCTGCATCCTTCATCGATATGTCTTTGATGTGGGCGGTCAGACTGATTACATCGCCGCCCTTTTTCGCGGCGTGGCAATAGAACGCGCCTTTTTCTGGGGTGATGATAAGGGCACGACTGCCTCCGTCCTTGCATCTTGGGCACTCCCCTCGATATGTTCCTGGTTCGGCCACCTTCATCTTGATGCTCATGTAAATCATGGCATGTTCGATTGTGACCGTTTTCTTCAAGTCGGCGAAGTCGATGAACAAGATAACCTCCTATGGTTAAAGTCCTATGGTACATTGTACCTTAGACAGCCAACAAAAGGAGTAATGGTCATGTCGAAAGCGAAAGGCGCGAAGCCCGATTTCATTGCGAAAGCAAAGCAGTCTGAAGATTCCGATTACATGCACATCCTCGGCGCTGCCTGGAAGTGGAAGAACGGCGATGGCTATGTTGTGAAGCTCGCCACTGTCCCTACTAATTGGGACGGTTCATTCATCCTCACGCCACCAAAGGCCGACGAAGAATGAAAATATACCCCCACCAGCAATGATGGGGATTTTTTTGTATTGAGAAATGAATAAAAACTGTGCAACTGCGTCTACATAAGTCAAGTTACAGAGTCATAAATAGCGCCTGAGTTTCCTATTGAGGATTTTGAAATAAACCCAACGATACCACTTAGGCACACAACGGCATGTCCAGACGCTAATATATCGATACTTCGTGAAGTATCCATTGTCGCATTCGTTGTATGTGAGGCATGGTGTGGGAAGTTTCACGGCACGTTGATATACACAGAAGGACGCCCTGCTCTAAACCACTCACAATCCCAGTTATCCAGCGAGACCATTGGCGCAGGATATGTCTTGCCCAAGAACCGCGTATCAGTTCTGAACAGCATGTAGTTATTCCCTTTGCCCTCAGTGAGCTTGAGCAGTATCTCCAGCGCATTACGCATCTGTTGCTCATTGACGAATACAAACAACACAAACGCACCCTTATCGGTCTTGAGCATATCCTTGTAGAGACCACCGCCGATGAACTCGCGGTACTGCCTCAGTGAGCGCTCCATAGTTTTGCGTGCATTGCTCACACCAACCCTCACCTCAGTGCCCCTATCCACTTCGAGAAAGTAGTGTCTAAACTTTCCAGCATAATCGATGGCAAAGTGGTCATCGGGGTGAAGCATCAACTTGAGCTGATTTGTTCCGTACCTGCCTACCTCGTGAATCGTAACGGGATAGGCGTGAGTCTCTTTGTGCAGTCTGTGACGCGGTATGAAGGTGTAGTCACGGTGCGCGTAGGTGCCTATCTCAATTTCCGCAGTGACAACAGATTGCATGAGTTGGTGTTCATACCACCCACCACGAGTGTACCCATCATGGTATCGATTGTTTTCCTTCAACACGGCAATAGCTCCATCATGGAGGGCGTATACAAGGTGATGATTTGGAGGAATATACCCACCGGCCAGATTTGGAAACTGTATTCTTGGCCTGTCAAGGTATCTGCCCCCATGTGGGGTATCCGGCTCCTCCGATAACAGGCGCAAACGGCGTTGCAACATATCCTTGTGCTTCCGGCCACACTCCCCATCAAAATGAAACAAGTGGTCTGTGGGAAGTGGACCATGCCAAAGAAGGCGTTCAAACATGTACAGGTCACACGGTCGAGCACTGACACGTTGCCCTACGGGTTGCATGGAGTTCGGTGAACGTCTTTTGGGTACATCAGATTTCATAGAGAGAAAATACTGGACAGACCGGCAATTAGTCAGTGCCGTATGTTACCAGTCTATCATCTTGCGGATGTGTCAATGTCATCAATGGAGGGGGATGGCAGCAGCTCACGCACTGGTGGAAGCACCTCACCCTCAAGCGGTCGCTCTGACGGCGTTTCACGTGGCACAATGCGCTTCGGTGCATTCTCCATAACAAAAAAAGGAACCTCAAGAGAACGAGAGCCACCACGTCTGACGTGATAGAGAAAATGCCGTTCCGGTTGATTGAATAAGGCAGGGTCAAGGCCAAGACGCGTCGCGAGCGATTT
>ERZ1292625.3502-Hain-H41-01um-R1-3502-length-12695-cov-5_pt1 | contig 12695 bp, 11 predicted proteins | sample MGYA00564400_ERZ1292625 | MGnify/ENA primary metagenome ERZ1292625 (study PRJEB36523, sample SAMEA6512639) | groundwater metagenome | collected 2019-01-08 | study: AquaDiva: Metagenomics assemblies of 32 groundwater samples
CCCGAAAGGCCCTGTGTCCTTTTTGTGGCAGTATCAGCAACCGCGACCGAAAATTGTTTCCCGTTTACCACCACGCTCCCCTCGCCGAAGCTTGGCTCGGGAGCTCGACGAAAAAACATATATGCTCCCCAGGAAAGAAGCACGAGTCCGAAAATCACGCCGAGCGCAGAAGCAAAAAGTATCATGGTCCTTTTCTTGTACATCTTCTCATAATTATAGAGAATCCCGAAGACGGAAGGCCATTATCCCGAAAGCGACCGAAACATTTAACGACTCCTTCTTTCCGCTCATCGGTATTTCGCAAATCCTGTCTGCCTCTCGAAGTGCTTCTGGCGAAACGCCCAAAACTTCGTTTCCGAGGACGAGCGCAATTTTTTGTCCAGAAATTTTCTTTTTATAATCCATCGCTCCCTTATGCTGTTCAAGCGCGTAGATTCTCCAGCCTTCCTTTTTTAATTTCTTTATACATACCGTTGCGCGAGAAACCTTTTCCCACGAAACGAATCTTTCTGCTCCAAGAGATGCCTTTAAAAGCGCCGGAGGAGTTCTTCCAAGGCGATCGATGGGCTCAGGCGTAATTCCGCAAAGATAAACCTTTTCGAACCCTGCGGCATCTGCGGTCCGGAATATCGACCCAACATTGTGTGCGCTTCGAATGTCCTCGAGAATCACGACAACGCGCTTCTTCTTTCTTTTTGTTTTTTTGTTTCCTTTCACGTGTTCTTTATATCACAACGGGTCATTTACAGAATAACTCGACCGACCGGACAAAATAAAAACCGCCTCCCCTCACAGGAGACAGTTTTTATTTGCAAGAAGTATACCACAATGCATAGCCGGGATGGCAATATGCGAACCTGTGGAAAACCCTATTTCTTCCCTTCGGTATGCTCGCGAAGCCTCGCGATGAGGTGCGCCGCATACTCTTTTCCGCCAAGCCCGAAGGCGAGGCCGCCGGCGATTGCAAGCATAGCCACGAATCCCATCACGAGGGCGTTGATCACTGTCGGAGCAACGTTCAGCTGGATGAGTGCTGCGAAGAATCCGAAAAGCACGATGGACCACCATGTAAGTGTTCCCAAGAAATGCGCTCCGGAAAGTTTTGCGCTCATGACCGAGCCCTGCACGAGTCTTCTCGCGACGTTTCCGACAACCGCCGCGGCCAACATGATAAGCACCGCGATCACGACGTTCGGAATATATACCAATACATCGCGCAAGAACAATGAAAGCGTCGAAAGTCCAAGAATGTCAGAAGCCGCAAGAAGAAATGCGACTATCAAAAACCATTGGGCAACCTTTCCAAGAAACCATGAACCATGAAGCTTCATGTTCGCTCGCTCGAAGTAAGGCTCGAGTCCAAGCTTTTTCAAGAACTCATCAAGCCGAATAAGCGAAAATGCTTTTTCGACAAGCGCACCGATGCCCGACGCAACAATGAGTCCGACAACAAGGACGATGAGTGCTCCCAAAAACACCGGCACAAATTCGACAACACGAAGCCAGAGGTTCTGAAGCGAATTTACGATGACGTATGTCCAAGATTCAAATGTCATAAATTTTTTCTCTTACGACCTTTATGTGGATATTATACCAATACCTGAGTTTTAAAATAGAAAAAGCGGCGTACGCCGCTTTCCTTCATATCTTATTGGGGTTTCAGAAATGCATGTTTTTCAAGGTAAATCTTGGTTTCCAAACGAATCTTCGTCCTGCACCCCTTGGGGTACTTTAGGAACTCGCAGAAGACCCTTTTTGGTCCACCGTTATACATCCCCGCAAGCCACTGCATTAGGCCAGGATCCGAAAGAGCGCTCGCGCCCCGAACCTCCAAGACTTCTTTCAAATTGTTGTCGTATAGAAGAATCGCAGCCATCATCCCAACGATATGGGAGTGAATCTTCGAACCCATGCCCGCCCTACAATTAACCGGAAGGACTTTTGGATATCTTTCCCGAAGCAATCTGCACGTTGGTGGCCATATTTGATAAAGTCCCTGCGCACCTGCCTTGCTTACGGTTCCCTCAAAAGCATCTTCGCCCATCGCGCCAAGAATGTAGTGCGCGCGCAGCAACGGGTTCATCGTTACGCTTCCGGAAAGGAACGCAAGGAACTCCTGCGGGTCAGCGTGCTCAATCTGCGGAAGGAGAGCGATGTCTTCTGCGAAATATTCTCGTGCCACGTGAGCAACCGTCCGTCCAGGAAATGCGCGTGAGGCAACTTTTAGGCGGTCAAGTTCGGCAAGAGCCGATTCGAGATCAGCCTCAAGGTGCTCGTAACCGGCAAGACGAAGGTACGGAAATTCGAGATACAAGATCCGCGAAAATGGCGCATAGAACTTGTACTCTTTTCTGTCCGAGTATGCGATCCAAAGATTTCCGACGACAACAAAACGCTTGTCCCCAGATGAGACAACCTCATATGGAGTGTTGTATCCGTTCCAAATAGTCCCGTAGGAACGACCTTCGACTCGAATTTCTAGGTCTTCGCTCTTGTCGTCCAAGACAAAGCCACCCTGAACGATGCGTCGAAGAACCGTGTGCTGCGTAAGCTCGCACGTCGAAATATTCATAAGCACGAGGGGAATTTCTCGCCAAACGTACTCGCGCACTGGTCGCTTCTTCGTTCCCGCCCAACGGGCTTCTTTCCTTTCCTTTCCGTTTTTGTCGGTCGAAAGATAGACCTGATAATAACGCGAGGATTCCTTGCTGTGACGCGCCTCGACACCTTCAAGCATCTCTCGTGCGCTCGATACGGCGACTCCTATGTCGCATCTTGAGTAGGAAGAAAAACTGACCAGCCGAAAACCTTGAGTCTCCTCTGCTTGAGGAGGGGGTTCGGCCGCGAGACTTATCCCGACGAGAAAGAGTCCAACAAGAACACAAGGCAAAACCTTCATCCAGTACTCCTTTCTATTACTATCAAACTTCTACATACACCCTAGCAAAAACACGCGATGCACGCCACAGGCAAGAGGCAATCAGAAGACGCCCTCTACTTACTCGATATTTTTTTCCACAAGAAAATAAGGAGAAAAACCCCTACGCCGGTCCACACAAGCCACGTAAGGAATCCGAAAAATCCAAAACCGTCGCCAAACCCCATCATCCCCCCGAAACCATAATTCATCATAGATGTAGTATACCAAAACCGTTATTTTTTGGCGCGTCCGCGACCCGCTTTATCCAGCCACCTCATAATCGCAGACGTCATCTCCCCCTCCTTCCCACGAAATCCATGATTGGCATTCTTAACGATCGCGCCCGAAAAGTATCTTCCTGGAATCTCTTTCTTAAACCGCGCAAGAATTTCTCTTGTCGGTCGGTCAGCGAACTCGTCCTTTTCTCCTATAATCACACAGACCGGCACCTTCACCCTCTTCGTCCACAAAAACTTTCTTTTTGATTGATAAAATGGAAACGTATCTTCGTTTGCTCCCTCGCGCGCGATGCTCCAAAATCGCCTCGCGGTCCAGAACTGGCCCCCCACAAGAGGGAGCGGCAGAAGGCTTCCTCCCTTACCCGCTACAATCATTTTTCTCGAAAAGGCAAGCGCCTTCGCATAGTTCTTTCCAAGCTGCTCTTTGATCCCTGGTATGTCGCTCATGGGACTGACGAGCGCAAACCCTTGGACGCCGCGGCATCCGCGTTTCTCCATAAAATAAGCAAGCTTGTTCGCGCCGGTCGAGTGTCCTGCAAAATATATCTTCTTAAATCCTTCCCGCCGCAAGCCTTTTATCATCGCTTCAATATCAAGCACGCATCGCTCGAACAACTCCATCGCTTTTCCCCCTGGAACGTACTTCCCTTTTTTATTTTTGAAAAATGAAATAGCCCCTGCTCCCCGGTTTTCGAAAGCGGCGTAGGCGACATTGGCTTGTCCGCATACACGCATAAGCGCGTTATGTCTCGCAGAGCCGCTCGAAAGGCGGCTCCCGAGCCCGTAGACCCACACGAGCGCGATGTCGGCTTTTCGCCTCGGAACAAAAAGAAGTCCCGTAAGCGCAATGCCATCTTTTGTCGTCGTGCTAAGAAACGTTGCTCTCATTGTTTTTTTCTTCCAAAATATGCGATCCCTCCGACAAATGTCCCGATGCCTGTGGTTGGGCCCATTGTGGACCCGAGGGGAATCGAACCCCTACCTCGGCAATGCGAATGCCGCGTAATACCATTTTACTACGGGCCCATAAGTCCACAAACTCTTTCCGTCACTATGCTATCGCAAATCCAGATTTTTGCCAACAAAAAACTCCCTTTTCCTTGCGGATTTTGGGAGTTCATTCATATTTCTAAGGGTAATAGCCAGGCTTGGCGCGAACAGCGACATCCCGATCAACGCGGACATCAATTGCACGCCACTTCATCCTGGAACTTGTATTGGAGGAATAGTAGCCGAGAAAGTACTGTGTACGCAATTCTCTGTTGATCTTTTCGTACACCGCCGCAAGCTCCTCAGCAGAGGGAGCATAGTATGCCGCTCCACCCGTAGCTTTCGAAAGCTTCGTGAGAACGGACTTCAAGCCAAAATCGTCTTTCTTGATGTTGAATCCGATGAAATAAACAGCCACATCGGCATGCTGCGCGTATTCGAGCACCTTCTCCATTGAGAATTCCGACCCTTTCGTCGGAGAAACTTCTCGAGAGTCTTTTCCGTCGGAAAGAACGACCAAAACCTTTCGTCCTTTCGCGCCCTGCAGCTTGAAGATTCCTGAGACAACCGCATCGTAGAGCGCGGTCTCTCCGGTCACTCGGAAGCTCGCCAGGGACCGCACAAGCTTCTCCTTACTCGCAGTAAGTTCCTGTGCAACATAGGCGTCTTGACTAAATGCCATTGTGAACGCCTTGTCCTTCGGAGTAAGGACGCCGTTAATGAATCCGGCGGCCGCGTCGAGAACGCCTGAGAGCTCGTTCTTCATTGATCCTGAAGTATCGACGAGAATCCCCATGCTGATCGGCTGGGCAGTATTTTCCTCGAACCGATCAACCTTCTGCTCCTTACCATCCTCGAAAACGGTGAAGTCCTTTGCCGTTAATCCGCCGACGAATTCGCTGTGCGCCGTAACGCACGCGTACACCTCAACGAGATTTACGCGAACTTCATCAACAAATCCTTCGGGCGTATTCACGATGAGAATGTCCTCTACCTTCAGCCCACTCTCGAGATAAAGGACGGCTCGAACCTCAGAGATCCTTCCATCCGGAATGTTGATCACCGAGACAAAAGGCGTTTTTTCTCGCGAGCCGACAACGACTCCATCGAGTAGGAACTCGACCTTCGCAATCTTGTCGAATGGGTCGCGACGGACGTCAACGTAAATCGGTGTCTCGCCAACAGCGCGCGCGCCCTGAAGAGGAGATACGATCTTTACCGTTGAAACTCCTTCAACGGCTTCGTTTATCGAGAGCCTCTGTCGCCCAAGCTCACTGCCGTCTAGAGCGATAGCGACCGCCTCAATGATGTGTCTCCTCGGAAACTCTCCGAGGTTAAACTCGACGCTAAACGGAGGACGATTCACGATAACTTCATGGACACCCTGGTCAAAATTAAATCGAACCTTGGCCACTAAGTCCACCGTGGTTACCGCAAAACGAACTGCTCCGACAAGCGATCCCAGGGGAGGCTTGTCCCAGAGCATCACGGGAAGCGCCGTCGCCGGGGTACTACTCGAAAGAGGAGAAGAAGGAGTGGTATCTTTCGCGATTACCGAAACCTCCTCTTCCCCGACAGAGTCCACCGGAATGCCAGGGACGACGAGCGTCCTTTGCCAACCGGCTTCCCCCGGAAGATCTGCCCCGCCACGACTCTTGTCGGAAAAAAGTATCCTAAATTGGTATTCTCCCGGTCGAAGTTTCGTCGGAATCGAGACAAATATCTCCTCTCCGACTTCTTTCTTTCCAGGATTGAACTGCCACGTCCCCGCGGCATGAATTCCTGAATCTGAATCTCGCAGAACGACAAGGGTGGCATCAAGGTTGTACACCTCTTCGCCGCCAAGTAGCCGCGTTTTCAGATTTTTCGTTGAAACCGCGAAATTCAAGGTCGTCTGAACCTGATGCCCAGATCCTCGCGAAAACTGCACAAGATACTCTTCCTCAATCCGGATCGAAAGCGGCTCGGCGCGCGGATCGGGAATCGTCCTGTGAGTCAAGACATTCTCAACTCCCTCAAGATCCGCCGGAGGACGCAAGAAGAGAGTGTTGCTCCTTTCTCCGTAATTCCCAAGCGCAATCTTCGTGGACGCAAGTCCTCGCAAAATCGAGTCTCCGTCCATACAGCTCAAAACCAGATCTTCGCCGAAGCTCGCGCTTCGACTCCTCAGGTCTGATGTTGAAACCGACGCGTCCAAGAAATCAACGAGCCTGGAATATCCGTCTGTCGGAATCCAGAGCTTCCACGTCCCGGATCCTCGACATCCGCCCATCTTGTCACAGTAGAAAACCAAGGTTGTCTCCTGTGACGTAATCTTTGGAATACCCATCGGGTACGCCCAAAGCTCGATCGGATAGAGCCCCGGACACTTCACCGAACCACGTCCGGCAGGAGGACCAACTAAAACGAAAGTCCTCGCGCGGTCATCGTTGGGTGAGCCGAAGTAATCCTTCGCAAAACGAACACGCGAAGCGAATTCTTCTTTGAATGAAATTCTGAATCCCAGCTCGTTGAACGAGCGGCGCTCCCAGAATTTCTTTTGGAACTCGTAGAACTGATACGGTTCTTTAATTTTTACCAAAACGAGCATCTCGTCATCAGAGATGACAAGATCAATCCACTCCTCCTCAATCCATTTCCGATACTCTTTTTTCATTTGCCCCATTAACCATCTCACTTCCTTCTCGTTGAAGGACTTTCCGGCATCAATCTTCGACTGAAGTCCTTCTTCGCTATACGTCGCTTCCTTCCTCTTGCCTGCATCGGCAATTTGAGGAAAAAACACAAGCAGCGAGAAAATTAAAGACAAAACAAGCAAACCCCTTCTCATGGCCTTTAAACCTCCTGATTTTCAAGCTTATTTCTAACTTAAGATTCGGACCGCTAGAAACCTCTGTCAACAGTTGAATCGTCCTCGTGTTGCAAGTCGTCCTCTCCGTTAAAAATCTTTTCCCCGAGACGGACATTGGTCCGTGCTTTCTCAATTTCTTGGATACCGCGTACAGTTGATCGAATCGTTTTCTGCGAACTTCCCTCGCCCAAAGACTCTCTGGCGCTTTGCAAAAACTCCCGACTCTCTCTTATCTTCTCTCTCGCAGAATTCCCCACCTCTGGCAAAATATCTTCTTCCTCATCGGAAACTCTTTCCTCAAGCTCGTTGATCCGACGGGAAAGATTATTTATCCCCTCCTCTGCTCGACTCCGGAACGCCGCGGCAGTTCCAACTTCAGGTTCTTCTTCAATACTTTCACGGATCTTCTGAAGCCTTCCTATCTCTTCCGAAAGAATGTTTTTCGGAAAAATCTTCTGCTCTTCCACTTTTATCGCCAAGCCTGGCGCTCCAGGAAAAGCGTCTGTCCTGAGAGTATCATCTTCTGTCGAAAGAAACGCTGGAGCAACGGGATTCCTCTTGGCTGCCGTATCCGTCCTCGGCAGTCCTCTCGCCGTATTTTCTTTTTCTTCTTCGGTTCGTATAAGCTTTTTCTTTTGTCGCGCGAGAAGTGAAATCTCGAAGCGGGAAACGATGTCGGCAGCAAGCACCGGATTGTCTATTTGAATATCTTCCAACCTTTGTCTTACGTCAGACGCTCGCTCAGCAAACCCCCGCTCAAGCCCCGCAATCGTTTCTTTGCGCAGATCGGAATCTGTGAAAAAAGGATTTTCCTCTACCGCCTCGATCTCCTCAAGTCTCCGCGTAGCACGTTCGACGTCCCAGAGCGCTTTCGCTTCTTCCCCGATCGCGACAAATGCTCGAACAGGCTCAACAACACCTATCTTCACGGGATAGAGCGTGTCTCCCGGGAAAGACCTCTCCGAGGCAAAAGACGTTCCGGCTCCGAGCGAAGCAACCAGAAAAACCGTAAGTGCGGTCCGAAGAACGTAAAAGAACCACCCACGAGAAGCCGCCCGCTCGTTTCGTCGATTCGTCATTTCGATTTGCGCGAGAAGAACCTGTCGAATCTCGCTCTTTCGCGAAACATCCATTTGAATGTGGCTTTTCGTCGATGTAAGTTTTTCTAAAAAGTTATCTATCATGTTCGGATAATAATTTCCTCAGTCGGTCAATCGCGCGGCTAATGCGCACCGATGCCGCATTTGGAGTGATTCTAAAGAAAGCTGCTATTTCTCGCGGATCAAGCTCGTCTACAAAGCGAAGGGTGATAATTTCCCTGTCCTCCTCGTGAAGCTGCTCCATAACTTCTCGAATAGCACGGACTTCTATTTTTGCCTCAATTTCAGCCCTATCGTCACGCGAGGGTTCCCACGATCCCTCTTCCATCATTTTTTCGACGCTTGCTTCTTTTTTCTTGCGGGAAGCATCAATGATGAGGTTGCTTGCAACACGGTAGAGGAACGCGCGGATATTTTCTACTTCATTTCCTTTTTCCAGATATTCCCACGTACGCAAAAAAGTTTCCTGCACAAACTCCTCCGCGCGCTCTTTTGAAAACACGCGAAATAAACAATGCCGATAGATCGCATCAGCATGCTGATCGTATGCATCAAGAAACACGCTTGTTGTAACTTCCTTGCTCTTCATTATGACGAAGTGGGGCGGTCACCCTTACGGACATTGTAACCCACGGAATTGCAGGGGAACAAAAAACCGCCTCAACGCCTCGCCAGTAGCGAGAGGATTATAAAATTTGGATCGCTCGCCCCAGAGCCCCGCCTACGGCGGGGCATAAGAAGCTCTAACTCGCTGCGCTCGAAGATTTTCTCTGGTCCCGACCGGAGTCGGGACATAAGAGTTGCTAATCTCGCTTTGCTCGATAAGCCAACTTCTAATGTCGGGCTGCTGGGAATCGAACCCAGTCTACACGCACCCGAAGCGTGCGTACTACCGGTATACTACAGCCCGCCGCAGGAACATTATTACCCAACCTCGCCTTCCTGTCCATGAGGGTTCTTCGTCCTTCCCATAACGATCCTCCGTTGCTTGGTAAGGTAATCGATTATCTGACGAACCGAATTGTTGTCCTGGTCAACGCCCATCATTCCAAGAACGCGGAATGCGTCTCTCCCAAACGTTTTTGTGACTGCCCGCCCGATACTCAAAAGACGGCCCGAAAAATGTGCGTCCAAAAAAGCATCCATTGATTCTTCTTCGGAAGAAAATGCCCCTGCTTCCGTAAGCGTTCTTACGAGATATCGCAAAACCACCCGCTGCGGAATATACGGAATGCTCTCGTAATGATCTCCGTACGCCCAAGGCAGATCTCTTGGCTCTGCGCCAAGCCTCTTCGCCACTCTCGATCTTTCTGCAGCAGCGCTCTCCGAAAAAGCCATATCGAAAATGCCACGAATTTCCTTGTTCGCCTCTAGAAATTCTCTGAAGTATATCGCCTGCAATTCTGAAACAATTCCTTCGTGAAGTCCCCGGAAGTGTATTGCCCCTCCTTTTTCTCTTGCCTTTCTACCGGTCGCCATCACATCCATCCCCGCTCTCAATATCCTTTTCGACCCATCCTCACCAAGCTCAAACGACAAAACACCCTTCAGGTGAATCACCTCGTGCAAAATCGCTGAAAGAATTCTTTCAGGATGCTCTTCTTCTCGAAGTTTTTCGCTTAGGAAAATTCCCTGCTTTTCATACGCGGTAATAGCAAGGTCCGTAGAACCTGCGAAGCCTCTTTCGGGAGAAAATATCCGATATGCCTCGTCTGAGACAATATGGATATTCTGTTCTGGTATTTGGAATGGGGGTAATTCGAACTTCTCTCGTATTTGGTTCGTTATTTCGTTCGCAAGAACAATCGCCTCTTTTTCCGCTGCGGTTTTTTCCCTCTCTCCGCCCTCCAGAGCCTCAAGCTGCTTGTCAGAAAATTGGCTCAAATGATTTTCTGAGAATTTCAAAAGCACGTCTTCTTGAAGCTCCTTCTTCTTCTCCGCCGAAGCGGATCCGACAACCCGCGGTTCCGGGCGCCAGCCTGGCATAGATTCATTCATTTTATACGTGATGTTTTTTCTTCATTTCTTCTTCGACCCCAGACTCAAATTCCTCTTTTCTCTCTCGAGAGGTGCTTGCTAAACCAGACATTTCTCCTTCGGTCATTCGATACAACTCAAGTGCACGCCCCTTCAAATACTCCTTAGTATTGAGCGATGGATCCTTGAGTACTTCGTCCAAAAGGATTGCAAGTATCTGACCAACCTTGGGTGAGGGGTCGATGCGCAAAAGCGCCATAAGATCATCTCCGTTCATCTTAAGCATCTTGGGCGATATGGGATCCGCTTTCACCTTGTCGATCATAAAAAGCAAATGCCTCGACTTATATGGCACCGCCTTCGGCACACCGGAGCCGATGCGATCGGCCTCTCGAATCTTCATAAGATCATCAACGTATTCCGATCCAACGCGCCGGAGAAAACGGCGAACACCTGCCTCAGTTACTTCGCCGACGTTGTAGTAAAACATATGACACCTTACAAGATGCGCGACCTGTTCGATGAAGTCTTTTGGAAAATGAAGCGTATCAAGTGCTCGTATTGCCATTTTCGCACCGACAACTTCGTGCCCGTAAAACGTCGCGGTCTTTCCCTGGCCTCTTTTTGTGCTGGGCTTACCGATATCATGCAGCAAGGATGCAAGACGAACGAGAAGCGAGTACTGCTCCTTGGCCGCGTAATCAAGTGCCCGAGTGCTGTGCTCAAATACGGTGTAAATATGGTGCAAGTTCTGATCAACTCCAAGCCCCTCGCGAAGCTCTGGGAGTACGAACTTCAAAAGATCAAGTTCTTCAAGAAGAATGATCCCCTGCGCAGCACGAGGTGAAAGAAGAATTTTTATAAGCTCGTCGCGAATGCGTTCCTTCGCGATCGCCTCGAGCGTTCCCGCAAGTTTTTCTATGGCACGACGGGTATTCATGTCAAGCTCGAAATCAAGCTCTATCGAGAATCGAACGGCGCGGACGAGACGAAGCGCGTCTTCGGTAAATCTCTCTTCCGGCACCCCAACCGTCCGCAGGACTCTTCCGGAAATATCTTCTTCTCCGCCCCAGGGATCGACAAATTCTCCTTTCGCGGCTCCTTCCGGTCGATATGCGATCGCGTTTACAGTAAAGTCCCTTCTCGCGAGATCTTCTTTGATTGTTTTCGCGAACTTAACCTCGTCAGGATGCCGATGATCGGTGTAAACCCCTTCAATCCGAAATGTGGTGATCTCGATAATTTTTAATTTTGGATCTTCTGATCCGGTTTTCACCGCAACCGTTCCGAATCGATTTTCATAAACATGATCAGGAAAAACCTTTTGAATCTCCTCGGGTAGCGCATCGGTGGCAACATCCCAATCTTTCGGCTCCCTTCCTATAATTAAATCGCGAACGCACCCGCCGACAAGATAGGCCTGAAAACCGGCTTCGGTCAGCCTGGAGGTTGTCTGTGCGACTTCTGTTGGAATTTTAGTTTTCATCTGATTTCTCCGCCAAATCGTGCGACCGTCTCTCTTACTAGCCTATCCTGCATCACATCAACCTCTTCTTTTGTAAGCGTTCGTTCGGTGGAACGATACACCACGCGATAGGTATAACTCTCGCGATCTGCACCAAATTTCGCTTCGCTCTCAAAATGATCGATGAGATTTACCTCTTCTGCCATATCTCCGACAACATCGCGAATAAGGTCAAAATACTCGTTTGGAACGAAACCCTTCTTCACTACAAAAGAGATGTCGCGAGTGATCGGTGGGTATTTACTCACCTCCTGGAATACCTCCCCAAGCACAAGCTGTTTTTTAACGCGCGAATCTTCAGACCAAAGCAGACGAATATCCGGCAAAGACATGCTGATGATCGCGAGCCTTTCAAGGCCGAAGCCGAAAGCCCAACCATTGTATCTCTCTGGGTCGATGCCGAAGTTCGCAAGAACCGAGCCGCGAACTATGCCGCAGCCTAACACCTCAAGCCAAGCATCGCCGCGCCTTATTTCCATCTCGAGAGACGGATCGGTGTATGGGAAAGAATCTTGATTGAAGCGGTACTCCACGTCCGGCCCGAACGCCGCCTGCGCGATAGCGATCAAAACATCTTTCAAGTCTTCGATTGTGATAATCTTCTGGCTCCGTTCGGCAACATACACGCCATCAATTTGGTGAAACACATTCATGTGATTGCGGTCGATTTCATCTTTTCGATACACTTTGCCATAAGAAAGAGCCCCGATTGGTCGGCCAGCCTTATACGCGGTCTGAATTTCGGGGTGCGTAAAAAGGTAATACCACATGACGGTGGTGTGTGGTCGAAGAATATTCTTTTTGTCTACATAGTAGGTATCCGAAGTATTTCGCGCCGGATGATCTGCGGGAAAATTAAAAAGGTCGAAGCTCTTATCTGCCGGTACGATTTCCGGAACCTCGATATGAACGAAGTCCTCAAACATCGGAATGGCGGCGAAACGGGCCACAAGCTCCGCAAGCGGATTTTCAGCCATACGGCTCAAGTCTGGCATCTTTAGAAACCTCTGCATGCGCAAACCATCCGGATCGTCGCGTTTTTCCAACTCCGCACGAATGGTCTCTTCTTCTGGATAATTTATTACAATCTTAC
>ERZ1292625.700-Hain-H41-01um-R1-700-length-46892-cov-25_pt1 | contig 12695 bp, 8 predicted proteins | sample MGYA00564400_ERZ1292625 | MGnify/ENA primary metagenome ERZ1292625 (study PRJEB36523, sample SAMEA6512639) | groundwater metagenome | collected 2019-01-08 | study: AquaDiva: Metagenomics assemblies of 32 groundwater samples
CGTAATTGCTACTGTGAGGGCAATCGCGGGAGATGTGCGTACAACGCGACTCTACGTGCAAGCACCGCAACCGGTTGCAAACCAGCCTCCAGGCGCGAACCAGAATGTTATGCAAGCGGCGCGCGACTTCCCAGTCAACATAGAAATTAAGCATCATGCCGACGCTCAAACCTTTAGAAATCAGCCGGTCATCGACAGTCAGTTTTTGGAGACTGTCGTACGCGAGGTTAGCGATGAAACAGCTGGACTTCGAAGTACACGCGCTAGACTCATGGTGCAATGCAACACCTTCGACGACTTCCTTAACAGAGTGAATGAGTCTGTGCGTCTCGAAGAAGACTTGTGCGGAGTAATACTACCGGGCCGTGAACGGGCTACGTGTACAATCGGAGACATTAGTTTCCGAATCGGAGAGCTGGTGAACGCGCAACGAATCCTGGCACAGATGCAGACCGGACATTTCCAGGGAGTGGACCCATCACAAGTGCCACACGCACTGGTAGCCCGGATCGCGAGAATGACAGGCCAATTTAACGCTTTGCGTGAATGTTATCTCCGAACAGCCAACCTTGTTATGCCGCTTTTTAGCGTGGACCCGCTGGATCCGCGGGCGTTCATAGCTGAAAACGTCGATTCAGGAAACAATGCGATCAATCAGTACATCCAGCAAATCCAAGCTGCGGTTAACCGAGTAACCACGCGGCTTGCTGATTTAAGTCAACTCTTGGTCAACGTAGGGAATCGGCTTGAACTTAAGGACGTCGATCACAATTTTGCCAATTTCGACGATGTGTTTCAGCGCAAGGTGAACCAATATGACGCTGGTATGCGCGTCAATCAAATGGCCCGGGAGATTGCTAACAGGCTACAACGTCCCGGTGAACACCCAGCCAACCTTGACACCGCACTTGCAGACATGTTGCGAAACCAAGAGGACGTGCAGACGTTAAACCGACGACTGGAGAACTTCAGCCGTCTCAGTGCTATTCTTGTCAGACGCGATATCACCGTAGAAGGATTGATGACGTTTCTCAAGGGCCAGCTGGGAGGAGAGAACCCGGGAGCAGCTATGTCTAGACTTAACAAATTGGAGTCAGAGCGTGATGAATTGATGGCCTACTCTCAATTCTGCGTTGCCATTCAACGCCAAATGATGTTCTCCACCGGACAGCTGCTCAATACCGTGAAGGATGTGTTCACTCGTGCAATGGAAAAGCTTCGTGTCTTTTTTGCTGCTAATAACGGAGACTATGTGAGCTCTGTCGTCCAATCAGCTTCTGCTCAGTTGAGTGTCATACTGGAAAGTGACTACGAATTCAACCACAGTTCATTTAGCGGGATATTAGTGGAACGGAAATCGAGAGAGCAAGGCGAAGCTAACAGTGTCGCACTGTTCAACACACTGGAGAGTTTGATTCGCTTTTCAACTGCAGTGTTGTTCAAAAGAAAGGATAACGCTGCCCGTGTTTTAAGGAATTCGCAAGGAACAATCGACGAGGCCTGGGATTTGCTCTACAAGATCCACTCGGAATGGATTGACAAGACCGTGAAAATCGCAGAAGCGTTTGTTTACGACCCGGAACGCAGTCGGCCCGGAGAAATCGTGACCAAAGGACTGGAACTGTTGACCATGTTTACTCGCACAGGAGTAGAGACTGCTTTGGCTAATATGGAACGCTTTGCAACTGGATTCACTGATCTAACTACACTCGTTGCCAATGAAGCCACTCGTATCCGTTCAGATATCAGTGAAAGAGTGACCAGGTGCGTCAAGAATCACCAGAATCTGCTAAAATTCCGAGAGGGTCAAGCTAATTTTGGCAATGAGCGCGGCGGTGGTATGATCCCGGAATGGATGTACGTGGACGAGATGCGCAATTTTTTAGTAGATCTTCTGTACAGCTTCAACACTGAAAGTGGAGATTCCAAGCGTCGTGGCGACGTGGACCGAATAATAACACAAGAGCTACCTAAATTGCAAGAAACTCTAACAGTGGTCAAAACAGAAAGGACTGCACTGAAAAAGGAGCGCGATAGTTTCGAGAGTCGCCTGAAAACCATGGCGCGTGTTTACGCTTCGTTCAGTGGAAACACGCGAAAGGCTATGCTTCAATTGATCGAGAAAAGCGCGAGGTTGTCACTACAAGATTCCGATGTTGTAAATGCAGGCGCTGAGCTCGCAGCAGGTGAGCTACCGAATCGGGTTTACTGACTGAGTGTTAGCGTTCTGATCCGTTCTGACATTTCCTGTTTGTTGTGATCTGTGTCTTTGACTAGCTGCCTCTCTCCAGGATGAACAGGTCGGCGCAGTAGAAAACATGGCCATGGAAGAACCAACTGGATTGCATCCTCCACCTGTGCTGGAGATTAGCAGATTTGTGGGTGCGAAAATCGAATTATTCACCAAGGGCTACGAGAAGAAAATGCAAGAAGAACAGGCCTTCATCGACAAATTCAACCGAGTGTTGTCCAAGTACTTCAACGCCGTCAGAGAGAATGGTACCGACCGCCAAGAATCCAAAGCTCAAATCACAGAAGAGAAAGGCGGTCATGTGATCTACGCTTCCAATTTAAAGGCAGTGGAAACAGTGACCGATGGCATTGTGCAAGCGTCTGTCAAACAACACAAAGAAGAAGCTGCCTTCCTCGACAAATTCAACACGGAAATCTCCAAGTATTACAACGCGGTCCAAGAGAATGACACCGGCCACCAAGAATCCAAAGGTCAAACCGCAGAAGAGAAAGATGTCCGCGGAGCCTATGCTCTCAGTCTCAAAGTGGCTGAAAGAGTGGCTGGTGAAATCGTGCAATCGTCAATCAACCAACTGAAACGAGAGGCTGCCTTTCTGACTGAATTCACACAAGAACTGCTGAAATTGGTCACCAACAACGCCGAGTTATCGCCGGCAGTCAAAACCTATATTCGAGATGAATTGGGTGGGACGGGCGTCACCTTTAACATTACCGACCTGAAATCCGCCGGGCAATTCCACTCTGTGCTCGTCACTCGTTACGTCAAATTGTTGGCCGTGATTGACAAACTCTCGGACAAGCTGGAAGAAGCCACTGATAAGGTCGCAGCGGACAAGTTACGAGAAACGATTTTCAAGGGTGTCTCTAAACTGACAGGACTGGGAGGGAAGGGAAGCAACGGGAATGGTTCAGATGCAATCTCTGGTCACGTAGTAAATGGGCTCAGCATTGGAGGTACTCCAATTGCTACTCTAGATGCCATGGGCCTGGGGACAACCAATGGCAAAAAGGGCAAGAACGCACGCAATTCAATCGGGGGATTGTTCGCTGAGAACGGACGCCCGGGTACTTCCAATTTCTTGGCTACTGCTGTTAACATGAGTCGAATTCGCGACAGAGACCGACTGATGGTGTTGCAAATGCCACGCGTGAAGTCACTCGTTGGAATCGAGTTCAACTACAAGCAAATTTACGCATTTGTGAATGACGTAGCGGGTACTTACGACACGCCTCCTGCTAATTTATTCGTCCAATCCCCGGGAGTTGCCATTCCCAGTAACGAATTTCTCATTCTATTGGATCACATTGATATGGTGAGAGGAATCGACCCCCGTGTTGCTGGCATGTGGTGGGAAACCAAGAGGAAGCCTGTTCGCCTACATAACCAAGAGAATGATCCATTCTCTAGCGGACAAGAAGTGGGATTTGAAGCAATGTCCGATGATCAATTGCAGTTGGATGCGTCTCGATCCAGCGCAGATGCCACTGAATTGAAAAGCGGAACTCCAAACAGGCAATCTCCAGTGGAAAATGGCACACAGGCAAAGGCCAAAAAAAAATCGAGACCCAAGCGAACTTACAATGACAATGAAACCGACGAAGACGAAAAGAAGGGCTCTGATGGCGAGTCTCACGGCGGACTTAAATCCATACGCATGAACGACAACGATACCGTCCACACCAATGGGAACCGCCCCTCGCCGCGAATACGATTCAAAGTTAACAGGCAGGAGCCCATCGATAACCCCCGTGAAGTAGTAGTGTCATCGGATCGTTTATCTTCTAAAGAGGCAGCTCATAAGGCTATGGTTGATCAGTTGCTGGATAAATTGCTGGCCAGCATGGGTAAGGTGGTGACAGCGGAAGAGATCGACAGACTACACCGGGATATCTTTCTCAAGTCCGTCAGACTATTCAAGGAGATGATTGAGCCATTGGACAGATGTACCAGTGGAGAGCAATTTGACGATCTACTGAGAAATTACATCACTCCCCATCTGCACATGGAACTACAGACCCGAGTTCGCTTGATCCGCTCAAGACCAACCATGTCTGGTGTCACTATACACGAATTAATGGTCAGCGATGGTGTGCGTGTGGAATTTGCTAATCTCATCGGTGTGAAACTGGCATTCAAAGAGTCTCAGCGAGCCAATTCGTATTTTCCAATCAAAGTTAGAGAAGCGTTGTCTCATCAAGTCGACGAAGCAACTCGTGTAATGGATAATTTAATGTGTCGAACAAGTCCTTATGTTTGGCACAGAGGAAAGAAATTCAATTCTATGTAATAAACCCACCCCATGTGAACGATCGTTAACAGCACGCAATTTGGTCCAGCTGGAAAACAAATGGGAGGAATCTTTTCTAGCAGTGCTTCGAGGAAACGTGCAGCAGAAGAAGCACGCGTGGGAACGATCAAGCAACTAGAAGCAATTAAGAATTCACTGGATAAATGTCAAGCCGACCGCAACGAGGCATTGGATGCCATTGTTAAGTGTTCAGACGAAAAGGGAGATCCTCTCCCTGGCAAAGAGGCTGCTTATCGTTCCCTGTCTGCGACACTGGTTATTTTGGCACAGCAAATGGACGTTTACGTAGCCTTTCAGACAGCTAATCAACGAGATCTCATGCTGCACGAAGTTACTAGACTGATGCCGGACCAAGCCTACGCGGGGAAATCCAAAGAAGAAATGATGGAAGACATGCTGAACAAGCTGGAGAGTAAACAAAAAGGCGCTGCGTCGGAAGCTAACCGAGCCGAGCGAATCGACGATGCCATTTGTGACATGATAGAAACTACCCGAGACAGTCTGGAAGGAACACACGCAAACAACAGTGCCACCAATTCAGTGTCAAGTGCATCCTCGGAGATTGTGGCATGGAGGAAAGCACATCAGAATGTAAACAAAGGAGGCCGTAAAAAGACAGAGAAGACAGACGGAAACCGTACCGTTCGGACTAAACCCGGGGAACTTAGCCAACGAGAAACGAGCGCCGACGAACAACTCGATCGTTCAGTTGAATCTATCTCTTTTGAAGGCATCGATCTACCTCGTCCAGAGAGGACAATTCGAGAACGAAGAAAAGTAGCCCAATTAGATGCTTAAAGTGTACTGGTTGTTGAATGTGTCGTGTAAAACTTGCTTGTTACATCCAAAACTGACTGTGAGCAAATTCCACACCAAAAAGATGTTTACTCACAGTTAGTTTTTTTTTGTGTGTGAAATTTGCTCACAGTCCACGAAATCTCACTTGTTATTCCTTTCAACATCGGAAGAGTTCTTTATTTATCAACCACGCACGAATCGGTCTAATTACAACGGAGCCAGTGCACAGAAGCTGATCAAGTATGTCCACCCGAGTGTTTCGAACTCACACAATAATTCCACACGGAAATCATTTTTTCTCTTCAGTGGCTAGTTACCGAAAACATGTACTGGAACAGCAGGATCCACATCGAGTAACCTATCCATCAACCACTGACAACGATACCGACATGGTCATTGAGGGGGATGTGGTCTTCTTGATGGATGTGTTTGGACATGAACCAAGTTTCCCAGGTCCTCTGAACGGACTCAACGTGGGGAGTGCAGCACACTTTGGTGTCTTCAAAGGCATTTCTGGACTCACTGTCAGAATACCGATGAAAACCCCTAAAATGTATCCTGCTTTACCCGAGGGGACATTCTACACAACAAATTACACGGAACGCATAATTCCGATTGGAACTCCGCTTGTTCTAGGCGAACAACCAGTGACTAAGAAAGACTCGGCCCCGTTGGTACGCAGTCACACATGCTCTCCCAAGAGAATTGTGGCTTGCCTTAAACCGTTCAATCCATTTCGGTTCGAAACCGTGATCCACGGACACCAGTCATTCGAGCTCTTGAATAGCATTTACGAAGTGTGGGAAAAGATACCCAATGACGATGTAATCAGTCCGCCAGACGCCGCCAGGTCCTTTTTCTTGTTCAAAGCGTCGGTGGCTTGCCATTTCTCGCACATCCGAGAGGATGTCATGGCTGAGTATTACAAACACAGAGGAGCTGTACCGCTGCGAGTGAAACAAAACGCTCGGCGTTTCTACCCGAACATGTTAGACGCAGACGAGGCGCTCAAACATCTGCGACCTAGCCCAATTAACAAAGAACCATGCATCTTTGTAGATACAACCAATCCTGCTGTTACTATGAACAATGCAATGTACTGGTCGTTGGTGCTATTGCGTCGTCATACCGACTCTTTGAACCCGATGAGTGTAGTCGATGAATCCAATCTCATCTCTCCCGCGGAAGACGAGGCCATGAGAAATGTAATTCGCGAGAATATGACCTTTATGTCGGTGTATGCGATACAAGCCGACATTGGACGCGAAGACGTGGGCAACGAAGTATCTACTCGAGCTGAGCAAGTGCCGCCGATTCCTTCTCCAGTGGACATAAAAGCCGAATTCGATTGGACTGCAATGCGGAAAATCTGCGCGACTTCTCTTTCGAATCAAGTCCCACCAGGTGGCCAACTACGGATTAGAGTTTGGTACTAAACTCCCTTGTAGGATTCAATTGAAAAAGGAAACATTCCACCATAGAGAAACCCAACAAGTCGGGTTGTCACAACTAGGCTTACCATTGAAATTCAAGCCTAAGGTTAAGTCCAGATTCAAACCTAAATCCAAGCCTAAATTCAAGCCTAAATCCAAGCCTAAATCCAAGCCTAAATCCAAGCCTAAGGTTAAGTTCAAATACAAGACTAAATCCAAGCCTAAGGTTAAGTTCAAATACAAGACTAAATCCAGGCCTAAGGTTAAGCCCAGATTTAAACCTAAATTCAAGCCTAAATCCAAGCTTCACCGCCTCTTCAAGAAACAGAACACCCAATGACTTTTAGAATGAAAGCGCGTATTATGTTACAAATATACCTCGCGAGTTTGAGGCATTTCTTGGTGAACCATTACCAGTGCTGAAGTTTGATTGAAATGGCGGCTCCTGTCGGTAGACCCCGTGTCATCACGACAAAAACTGCAAGCAACACCAAACCGTTTGACACTGTTCAGCGTTCGTCTGTTCTGTTGACGCCTTTTGACACGCATCGCACCAGAATGGCCGGGGATTGGGGACAACCAATTCCAGTCACCAAAGCGAGTCTGGAGGCACGAGAATACACACCTGCTATGGTGTACACGAAAGCACCTCACAACGGAACCGTCGATTTTCACCAAGTGGACCCTGCTGCCAACGCAGATCCAATGTTTGTTGGTTATGCCAGTACACCCGAGATGAAAGTCAACACAGTCGCCGTCTTCAAGGGTCCGATTGGCATTAATGGCAGCCTGAAGACGGGCAACCCGGTTAAGCCCAAAATGTTTCCCGTTGCTGTGTTCGGAATGACGCCCATGCGCAACACTGGCAAGTGGTGCCTGCACACAGGAACCGCAGTGAGAGTGAGAATGCCGATTTACGACACCAACGACGATCAAAGAGTGAAATTTGAACGCGAGCCGGATCTGGTGCAAATGACTGCCGTCGTAGAACCCTTTTTGCCTCACAACGTTAACCCTAAACCGGTTAATAGCCTCGGTTATGATTGGAAAAATCGGCTGGCGCAAGTAAATTTTGTTACCTATGGAGGCGACCCAGCACACCCAGGACAGTTGGTTCATGGTCGAGTGCTTTATTAAATTCCAGAAACATGTGTGTGTGTGCATCTGTGCCACTTTTGTTAATTACTCATAACCAGTGTGTGTGCGGGTGTGCGTGCGGGTGTGAGATGTGCGTGGATATGCACACTAACAATAAAATAAAAACAGGGGTTTCATTTGCAATTAAACGTGTCAATTCGCTATGTTTATGTTTCAAAAGAATCAGACAGTTGTAACATTCCCAGGGTCCACTGCTCTGTCATTGCGTCCGGTGGATACATGGAAGTTAAATCCATTAACCAAAGGTCTATTGGGCCAGCGGTCCACGAAGAAAATGCAAGTTTCGATTTCGCTGCCGCTAAGATAGAAGATCACAAGGAAGCCCTGATCCCAGAAGGAACAATCATGAGTGTAACGCTAAAGTATGCGTATTACCCAGAGGGGCCATACAATCCTTCAGCAATGATCAAAGGTGTACAATTTTACGACCGAGGATTGGAGTCCAAAGTGATTGGCATCAATCGCACCACCATCAGTGCAGATGAAAATCGCAAGGTAGTGAAGGCCAAAACAGTCGGTCTAGCCGGACTTGTGACGTTGCTCAACCGAACATCGACACCCGTTTATTTCGGATGTAATATGATCGCAGGCCCAGCGCCAATAGCATCTGGACCTCGAAACGCGACTAAACGAACACTCGAGATAACAGTCAAAGGCGAACACAGCGATGTCAGACGATGGGCTCTGTACGACGCTTCTCCTATTCTTTTCCAGGACAACCCGTCACTCATGTGGCAGAATGCAATACTCGCGTCGGTGCTGTTTGACGATGAAATGAGGAATTTACGGTGGACGATTAGCCCTTTCCTGGCAGCAATGGGGGCACTTTGCATTTGTCGTGCAGGCGACGACAATTTAGTCATCGGAGAAGTGAATGCCTTAATGAGACGGTTGTTTGCTCATTTGACATTGGTACTTGGTTTAACCTGTAACTTGGTTGAACCAGCCGATGATGACCATCTTGCCACCATTAACTTTGTCGACAACGCGGACTACAAGACGCATATGCAAGAGTGTGTTCTCCTTGGATCCGAATGTGTGAGTTTGCAGGGCATGGGAAACACATTGGCCGCGTTCAAGCCTAAGGCGCTGCAAGCGTTTGCCAATCATCAACGAATAATGCTGGATCGAATTGTGGGTCCAGCATGGAATAACGCTGGCCGCGGAGAAGCCTTTTATTGCGGATTTGGGCTTTGATCTAAACTTACTACTCAAGAAGAAGAAGAAGAAGAAGAAGAAATAAACAACAACTCTAAAGTTTACTTGTTTCAGCCGACCAACGCCAACCAACACCAGAATAAACCAAGTAAAGTGAATAAACAATAACATGACCTACAAATTGAGCCCAAACGGGAAAGAGAATGAAAAGAGGAACTCCATTCCACAATTTTGGTTCATTTTTCAAATGTCCGGGATCCAAATAATTAGACTTCAGCGCCAGCCAGTCAAATTCTCGATCCAGCGATGTAAGGATCTCCTCAAATTTGCCCGTGGAGTCATGCGCGCTTCTTCCAGTGGCAACTCTGCTCACGATGACGATCAGCTTTACTTGTGCGAGCGCAAATCTTGCGAATGTGCTGAACACGCAGGGGTGACGTGCACTAACAACCGGTGTCAATGTGCAAAACACTTTAGTGTGTTTCTGTGCGATGAAAACAAGTGCTCTTCTTCGGTGCGATTTGATCGGTACATTGGTTGCAAAGCTACCGGGTGTATCATTAACACCGATTTGCACGTGTGCCATCGGGCGTGTCCACACTTACTCAACGACAAGAACCGTGGATTTGTGTGCCAAATAAGTGGCAATTACTTTGAAGAATCACAGCTCTACTGTCCACCGTACACGTTTAAGATTGACTCTGATCTTGTGGACAACCAATTCAACGAGATCAGTGCAGACGATAACGTCGGCGTGCCCAACGAGGATGAAATAGAGGAAGAGGACGGAGCCCGTGTCAATCCCACACATGATTTCACGGAGACTGAACCCTCTGAATCAAAACGAGGGAACAAGAAGGCACGCCGAACTCCACGTCGGCTCACGAGTGATTGGCACGGTAAAAACGTGTCTGCTCAATCAGATTTTGACTGCATCCGAGTGGCTATGCTTTCTGCTGCGAAAACAGTTGCCAGTCGTGTGCTGGTAAAACCGCAGGTTCTCAGTGATGCCAAATTTACTCAGCTGATCACAACAGCCTGCCACTACTACGTTCAATACCGAATTAACGATTCGCCAACGCCCTATCGTTCAACGCCTCGCTTGCTACTAGACCAGACCGATCCGACGTACAGATCGCCACAAGACAAAGATCTCCGTGCTCCTTATCGTGGGGCATTCTCCGAGACAGAGGAATCGCCAGATCGAGCAGATTCTGGATACAGATACAGGAGGTCTGTGGTATCTGGGCACCGAAAGCCGCGGAGAGTTTCAAGTGGAAATCCAACCGCACGTGATGGCACGTTAGACACAGCAGGCGACGACGGTGACCCTGACCGTGGGACCGCGTCTTCGCGTCGAAACAACAAGAACACGAACATGCGGATGTTTTATTACTTCATCCTGGGGTTCATTCAAGGCTGCTTGACTGAAGATCCTAATTTCCCACGCATGTCTTTGAATCGTGCAGACTTTGTGGACCTAAAACAATGGCACTTGTATTCCAACATCATCAACCGGAACGTGACCCGTTTCACAACCGCTATTGCTAGCGCTGTAGAGACGGGTCGCATTTCTGAGTGGAATCCAAGTGACAACCGATCACTGTATTTACCACCAGAGGTTTTGCAGTGGAATGATTGGAGGGTGTGATCCTTTAGATTTATAAAAAAAGGGAAAAGCTCTTTCTCTTTCCTTCTTCTCTCTCCTTCTTTCTCTTTCTTTCTTTTTCCCTCTCCCTCTCCTTCTCCTTCTCCGTTGGTTTTAGTCTGTTTATCTAATTCAAGATCTGACATTAGCGAATGCTGCGCTTGTCGCCTTGGCGAGTATCACTCGAAAGGCAGTGTAAGGAACTTTCACAGACGAAACACGATTGGGGTAAAGTATGTATCGTTGGACGATAGCAATTGCCTGTCTTTCAATCTCCACGTCCTCGTCGACGTTAAACCAGCGTAGGTTTTGGTTCGTTAGCTCGCAGACCACGTAAATCAAAAGTCTGCGAATGGCAAATTCGTGGAAAGGATTGGTTAATGCCTTCTCGCCAAAATCGTCAATGATCTTGTGTCGGCCATTGTTGTCAGTGAGGATCGTCTTCAAGAACTCAACGGCGTCTGCTATTGTGCGATCGAGGTCGTCTTCGCCGGTCTTCTCGTCCAACGTAGTGTATGGGTCAAAACGCTGCAGAAGTAGCAATGCTTTCAAAATTGACACAGTCCAGTGTACCTCAACATCCCAGGATGGTTTGGTCAGAAGACGATGTCCAACCGCGTCGGAAAAGGAGACCAGGGCTGGAATGATTTCCACTGACAATGCAACGACTTGTCCTTTGTCTGCAGATGACAAATTCTTCAACTTTTTCAGGTCGAAGAAATCGAGTTGCGGGTAAGTGATAGCGGCTGCAACTGCTCGCAGTGAGTGGATGGCCTGCAGTTCACCTGATGATAGCACGACTTCCACGTTTGCTTTTGCACTGGATTCAAAAATATCATTGACGCGTCGGATGATCGAAGCAATGTGCTGTTGGATAACAGGTAACACGGCTTCTTCGCAAAATTCATGCAGAGCTTTGATCGGATTTCCTTTGGTAGATCGAATTCTCAGGTCACTCGCAAAAGACATGGCTACAGCGGGATCAGTGCGGTAGCCAATGACCGACACGGGCGGTTGTCCAGCCCAGATCAACAGCGGCAACTTGATCAACAAATAATCGAAGAGGGGATCGATCTCGTAGACAGAGAGATCAGCTGACCACATAAATCTGAAAGGGACATGTGTTTTGGCGAATGGCATAGGGGTGGAAATGCGGTCCACTACTGGCACGTAAAAAGCATCAGTCAATGCCAAAGAGTAACTGCTCGGATGGGTGCTCGACTCGAATGAGTCCGAACCAGGCGAACGTTTAGAGCCATCCACGGGCACTAATTGCAACCGATTTCCACGGGGTTGTTCATCGTCCACTGGCAAACGAATGTCAGTGGTAATGAAAACTTCAGTGCCCATTGGCAACTTCTTGGTCAGTACACATTGAAGTTCCGAAACGCACTCGAGTCGACTGCGGCTGTCTGCAACTCGAATGGGATTGTCTAAGACAAATAGACATGTAGAGACGAGAGCCCGCAACCCAGATGTCACAGACAGGTCTTTGTTGGTGAATCCAATGATCTGGTACAACAGAAACAATTGGTTTGGTGAAACGATGACGTGCTTGGGATAGTTCCGATAGTAAGTGAGAAGATTGAGACTCTCGGTGGTAGCTACTGCTAGATAGTCCAGGGTTTCTGAGTCTCCACTCATATCTAGGTTGATTTCGCATGCTTCCGCAGTGGACATGAATGGTATGAGTCTACCAAGAAGATCACTTGCTGCGTCTGTAAGTTTGGCAAAAGGATTGAAAGGAGACGTGTATCGTTCCTTCTGTTGCCGGTGAACAGCAATCTGACCTGCTGCGGTCTTATAAGGCACGAGGGTTGCCATCTAGAACTCCAGTGCGAACGAGCAAATGAGTGTGTGTCTTTGAAGGTTTACATACTGTAAAGCAGGGAATAAACACCAAAACGAAAGGGAAAACTCGTGCAAACAATGTCCCCG
>ERZ1292625.1275-Hain-H41-01um-R1-1275-length-31201-cov-15_pt1 | contig 12681 bp, 19 predicted proteins | sample MGYA00564400_ERZ1292625 | MGnify/ENA primary metagenome ERZ1292625 (study PRJEB36523, sample SAMEA6512639) | groundwater metagenome | collected 2019-01-08 | study: AquaDiva: Metagenomics assemblies of 32 groundwater samples
CCGACCTTGATTCGGTCGCCGAAGCCGACGAGTCTGGCAAGTTGCTTGGTGGGTGACGGCAGGATCTTCTGGGACCCGACGGAGATCGGGGGCATGCCCAGGTCCGCCATCATCTTGGAGAGACCCCGCATGGTGCTCACGCTGCCGCCTTGAGCCGGTACTCGGTCGTCTCTGGGTCAACCAGCTCGAAGATTTCCGGCTTCGAGTGGAGGAAGAAGGTGAGGTAGGATCGCGGCTCGTCGGAGTTGATGGCCCAACCGCGAGCATTCAGCGCGAGAACGATCTCGAGCACGCTCATCGTATCCGAGCCCAGCACAGTCCGAACGCATTCCGCCATAGACGGCCGCTCTTTGTGATGAACGGGCTTGGATCGGAGAAGGCTGGCGAAGGCATACAGCTGCCCATCCTCTTGAATCGGCAGGCCCAGGCGATCCATCTCGACCTTCAACTCCTCGTGAAGGGCCTTGTATCGCAGGAACTTCGCGTGGTTCATCATGACGACGCCTTGACCTTGAGGCTGGCTTTCAGGGCCTCGTAGAGGTCGAGGACGCTGGTCTTGGCTGTCTCGACGACGACCGCGATCTCCTTGCCGGCGATCTTCTGGTCGACCGCGTCTTGGACCCGCTTGGCGTAGCGGTCGTGGTACTTGCTGGGGTCGAAGGCACCGGTCGCGAGCATCGAGACGAGCTGGCCGGCGACGACCTCTTCCGGCTTCGACATGGTCATGGTGGCGACGTCGACCTCGAAATCCCGGACTTCGTCCTTGTAGAAGCACTGGTAAAGTGCCAGGCCGTCCTGGAAGGGGGCGATGACCACCAGGTGGTCGCGACCCTGGCTCGTCCACTGGGCGACGCCGACCTGCTTCATGGCCTTCATGGTCTGGGCGAGGAGGGAATAGCCCTTGTCGCCGCCCTTGTCAGGGCCGAGGTAGCAGACCTTCTCGATGAAGCGGGGCTCGATGCTGTCGGCATCGACGAACTCGGTGATGGCCATCGTCTTGTCGGCCGTCGAGCTGAGGCTGGCGATCTCCTCGGGCGTGAACGTGACGAACTGATCCTTCGCGTACTCGAAGCCCTTGAGGCATTCGGCGCGATTGACTTCCGCCCCAGTGACGGCATCGACGAGCTTCTGCTGGACGCGATTTCCGTCCTTGCTGATGAGGTTGAACGAAGTCCCGATCGACTCGACCGAGGTGTAGACCTTGACCGGGATCGTGACGAGACCGAAGGAAATGGTGGCCGTAGCTCTTGCGCGATTGCTCATGGGTTCCTGTACGATCGGGCAGGGGTCGAAATGAACCTCAGACCTCCAGACCGTCTTTCAGGGCACGAATCGTCGGTCGCGTCTCGATCAGGATTTTTTGGCCCATGCTCTTGAGCCCCTCCAATCGACGCGCCTGAAATTGTCGGACATCCGGCTGGGAAACGTCGTCCAGATCGTCATCCTCCACCTTCACGCTGGTGAAGCCCTCTTGCCGAAGCCAGGCCTCGAGCGCGAGAGCCAGCGTTGTTTTGCCTGTTCCAGCCCGTCCCCGGATCGTGACTTTGAGCGTGTTGTCCACCCACTCTATTTACACCGGCGGCGGGTAATCCTTCTGTCAGCCGCCCAGGGTGATGGACCCGCTCGCGCTCAAGATCGCGGCTCGTTACAAGAAGAAGATGGTCTCCGACGAGGGGAACACCATCTACATGTACAGTGAGCGGCAGATCGCCCTTCGAAACAAGAAGAAGGCCGAGCGGCTCGAGAAACTGCGGAAGAACATCGACAACCTCCAGGCCCAGGTCAAAAAAGACCTCAAGTCGAGCGACTCCACCACAGCCCGAATCGCGCTCGTGGTTGGGCTCATCGACGAGACGTTCGAGCGGGTCGGGAACGACGAATCGGCCGACGAAGGGCACTTCGGGGTCACGGGCTGGAAGAAGAGCCACGTCTCGTTCGGCAAGGGCAAGGCGACCATCAGCTACGTCGGCAAGTCCGGCGTGAAGCAGAAGAAGACGGTCTCGGATGCCGGCCTCGTTTCAGCGCTCCGCAAGGCCTACGACGACTGCGAGGGCGACTGCATCTTCGACCACGAAGACGGCAAGGTGTCCGCGGCCAAGGTCAACGAATACCTGAAGCAGTTCGACATCTCGGCCAAGGACCTTCGGGGCTACCACGCCAACCGCGTGATGAAAGAGCACCTGAAGGAGTTCCGAAAGGGCACGCTCCCCGAGGACAAGAAAGAGCGCGAGAAGAAGCTCAAGGAAGAGTTCAAGAAGGCGCTCGAGGAGACGGCCAAGGCGGTCGGTCACGAGCCCTCGACGCTGAAGAGCCAGTACCTCGTCCCCGGGATCGAAGACGACTTCATGGACGACGGCGTCATCAACAACAAGATGACGAAGGAAGCTGCGGCGATTGCCGAGGGCGTCGCTCTGAACGTCCTTGCCGCCGTCAAGCGTCTCGACCTCACCTGGGTGGAGTCACTGCGGAAGGACTTCCTCATCCTGATGAAGAACCTTCCCCGGGTGAATGACTACGAGGACGCCAAGAAGCTTCGGGACGGGTTCAAGGTCTTTCGGGATCGCTTCAATCACGATTTCTTCGACGTCTTCATCAACCGTGATCTCCGGCGCAATGAGGGGATGAGCTTCGGCCTCTCCAAGAGTGACGCCGACTACATCGACAAGCGGATCAGCACCCCTGCGTGGTCGTTCTACATCGCCATGTTGAGCTTCCCGCTCATGTTGGCGGGCCCATCGGTGAGCGAAGAGTCCCAGCTCTATCGATTCAAGGAAGACCTCCCGCAGTGGGAAGCCCGCATGCGCCGTGGCGCCCAGGGCTTCTGGAAGGAGATGAAGGAAGTCATCGACTGGTTCGAGCGCTACCGCAAGCCGATCGATCTCCGTGTCCCGACGGTGGAGAACGCGAAGCTCGAAGGCTTCCAGGTCATCATGGACGGCTACGAGGAAGACGACGAGCATGACCGAGAGGCGCTCGAGGTCATCAAGGAAGGCCTGCGCACCTACCGCAAGCGGGCGGGATCGATCCTGCCCCTGCTTCTCCAGAAGCAGGTTCCAATCCGAGTCAAGTTCGACCGCAAGCTCGACCAGGGTGGCGAATACGACCAGGCCACGAAGACCATCATCTTCTACGCGTCGTCGGTCCTACCGAAAGGTCCGTTCTGGGTGGCTCACGCCATCGCCCACGAGATGGGGCACCACATCTGGCACACGATCCTCAGCACCGAGGCGCAGGAGACCTGGGAGCAGACGATCAAGGGCGACTACGGAGACCTCGACCTCGCCGAGCTTCTCAACAACTGGCCGGCCAACGCCTGGGCCTCGGACATGGTCCGCTACCTCGGGGACACGAACCTGACCTTGGCGCTCCAAGTCGAGGCGGTCACACATGACCGCTCGTACGGCGAGGACTTGACCACGAAGGAAGACTTCCAGCGGCTCTACGACAGCGGGACACGAACGCTCCGCATCCCGAAGACGCCCATCACGGGCTACGCCAACAAGAACCCGCAAGAAGCCTTCTGCGAAGCGATCGGCATGCTCGTGGCCTATGGCTCGCGAGCGGTCCACGAGAAGATCCGGATGTGGCTCGAGGCGATGCTTCCCGGCGCCGTGAAGCTCGCTCAGCGAATCGTGGCTCGGTTCACGCCTTGATGCTTCGCCATCGCTTCTGAACAGCACGCTGTCGAGCCACAGCGCGGTGGCGGTGGTAGATCCCGTACTGGTGCTCGGCCTTTCTCTGCGTCTTGTCGTAGAGGGCCGCAATGGTGACCGCCAGCTTGGGCCATGAAGGCGCTCTGTACGGGTCGAGGCGATAGCCCAATTTGTACAAGAACGAGCGGTGTAGCTGGAAGACCGCGGCGGCCATCTGGAAGAACGGTCCCTCGGCCGTGTACTCTCCGATCTGGTCCGGCCGGCCTTCGTACCCTTTGTTGACGTGGAAGGAGCTGAGGCCCTTGAGGCCGTCCTCTGATCGAAGGTGCCACCAAACCTGGGGGCTGGAGCAGGCGGTCTCGATCTCCTTCCGATGCGACTTGGGGAAATCTCGGATCGCTCTCTTCAGCCACAAGAGCTGTGCGTCGGTCATGGACTCGGTGTTCGCGAGCTGACTCTCGACCGCCTGCTGTGCCTCGGCCTCGGCTCGAGTGACGGCCATTCGAACCAGGTAGCGGACGAAGCGCTTCCGAATGGCCTCCAGCTCTTCACGGAGCTTCTCGAAGCTCGCATGTGCTTTCTCTGCGGTGACCTGCGGAGACTCCGGCTTGGGCATGGTGATCTTTTCATACACCGCCCGTGTTGTGGGTGACCTCGACGATCGCTGGCATCGCAATTTCGATGCAGCTCAGAAGCGTCTGGACTTGAAAGAGCGAGCCGTCGCCTTCCTCGGCGGGAAGTGCACGCTCTGCCCCTACGACAAGTGCCCGGCGGCCTTCGATTTCCACCATCTCGACGCGGCGGAGAAGGACTTCGAGATCAGCGCCAAGACCGTCTGGGACGAAGCGCTCGAGGCCGAGCTACGGAAGTGCGTCCTGCTTTGCTCGAACTGCCACCGTGAAGTCCACGCCGGCTGGCACCCCCAATACTTGCTGACCGAGGACGACAACGGCCGTGACGACTACGAGCCGCTCTCGTTCGATGCGATCCAAGCAGCGCTCGACGAGGGAGCTGTCGAGCGCGATGCTGTCGAACGGGTCAGCCGGGGTCGCGCCGTCGCCGGTAGATGATCTCGATCGGCGGGGCCTTCTTCGGCCGCGGCTGTTGCTGCGGGTACGGCCGCCGCTTCTGATTGGGGTTCGTCGTCTTGCGGTTAGACCCCGCGGCCGACGATGATGAGTTCTCCAACAGGTCCTCTCTTCTTTCCATCACGATTGACACTCCGTCGAGCTTGCACTTCGTGCATCTCGAATCCTGCATACAACTCGCGCACGATCTCCGTATCGGAGTTCGAGGCGACAACGGCGACACCCGCATCTGCGAGCTGCCGAAAAACATCAGCCAACCGGCGCTGTTCGGCGAGGTTGAACCCACTCGCCGTGTACGCCGTGAAGTTGGCCGTGGGCGACACCGGCACGTACGGCGGGTCGAAGTAGACCGCGTCCCCCGGCTTGGCGTTCCGAACACACGCGGCGAAGTCGTCGTTCTTGAGCACGACGAACCGGTCGAGAACCTCGGCGCAGGCCTTGAGGTTGGCCGAGTCCACGATCCGTGGGTTCACGTATTGCCCGAACGGCACGTTGAAGCCCCCGGCCTTGTTCACGCGGTAGAGGCCGTTGAAGCCGGTTCGGTTGAGGAAGAGAAAGCGGACGGCACGTTCGAGAGGGCTCAGGGCTGCGGGGTCTTTGGCCCGCTCCCGAAGGTAGACCTCTTTCGGGTCCGCTGTATACGCCTCTTTCAGCAGCACCAGCTCGCGGATGATGGCCGGGGCGAAGTCCCGGATGGCCTTGTAGGCGTCCATCAGCTCGACGTTGAAGTCGTTGAGGACGGCTCGCTGGTAGCGGCCGTCAGCGGCCAGCGCGAAGAAGAGAGCGCCCCCGCCGAGGAACGGCTCGAAGTACGTCTCGATCTTCTTGGGAAGGATCCCCTTCAATGTGGGGACAAGAGAGGCTTTCCCGCCGGCCCACTTGATGAAGGGCTTGGCGACCTTTGCGGGCTTCGCCGGGGCTTTCTTCTTGGCGACGACCTTGGGGGTCGTTTTCTTCTTCGCCGTCGCTTTGGTCTTTTTGGGGGTCGCCATTTCAGGTCTTGCTTACACCAAGCTCCTCTTTCACGAGGCGCACAAGACGAACAAGCTCCGAGGTCTCGACCTTTTCGAGGACGCGGACGCCCAGACCCTCCACGGCTTCCGGTCGGCCCGTCAAGAAGACGAAGCGCTTGCGGAACAAGGGGAAGTCCTTCTTCACCCGCTTGAAGAACTCGAGGCCGTTCATGACGGGCATGTCGACGTCTGAGACGATGAGGTCGAAGGTCTCGTCCTTGAGCTTGTCGAGCGCCTCTTGGCCGTTCATGGCGATGGTCACGTCGCAGAGCGCCTTCAGACGACGGGCCAACATAACGCGGACCAGCTCGTCGTCTTCCACCAGGAGCAGTTTGAACATGTAGTTCGTGTACGATTTCGAGAGGGCCGAAATTAACCCTTGTCGTCGATGTTCGCGCAAATGATGTCGATGCGGGATTTCGGCGGTTCGGCAGCGGCCTCTTCAGCCTTCCGCGTCCGCATCAACTCCCGTTGTTCCGCCAAAGTCAGGGACGCCTGAGTCACGACCGGCTTGGGCGCTTCTGGCGGGGCCTCAACATGTCCTGGAACGTAGGCTTCGGACGGACTCGCCGTGAGGTAGACGCCCCAATCTAGATCAGACCTTTGCGTGGCCATCTCGCTCATGACCATCATGGTTCGAGCGGCGTCGATCGTGCTCGTCGTGCCCATCAAGTCCGACCCAGCCTCACTCCGATAGGAGACGGCCCGATGATGCGTACCCAGAATCCAGCGCTCACGAGCCAGTCGGATGTGCCTGTCTTCGACGCCTACGAGCTGATGGCGGGACCCGTCCAGTTGATTCTCGACGATCCATCGGTCGTTGACCCGCTGGAGGATGGCGTCCTCTGGAAGGATGTGCCCTTCAATTCTGGCCTCCGCTGTCCGGACACGGAACCGCGTGCCTTCGGGAAAGGGCTTCTGAAGAGCAGCTTCTCTGCGTTCGCGGCGTTCTTTCAGCTTCCGCTTGACGAAAAGCGTGCCGGTGATTCCAAGGAAGCCCCCCACAGTCGCGGGCAAGATGATGTGAGTCAGGATGAAGAGGAAGTCACTCATTGAGGAACTCGTCCATGAGGTCGAAGATGTTCTGGGACTTCGGCAGGCCCTCCTCTCGCTTCTTGATGGGGCTGAAACTTCGCCGGTGGATGGGGCAGATCCCGAGCTTGTCGAGCGCAGCCTCGTGCTGTTCCGTCCCGTAACCCTTGTGCTCGGCGAAGCCGTAGCCCGGGTAGGTCTTGTCGTGCTCTCGCATCAGCCGGTCGTGCACCACCTTGGCGATGATGCTGGCGAGCGAGCACTCCCGGACCAAAGCGTCGGCCTTGGGCAAGGCGATGATGTTGGAGCCGAGGTCGAAGGTCTCGACCGGGAGCTTCCCGTCGACCACGATGAGCGCCGGAGCGCTGACCTTGTCCACCGTTCCTCGGAGCGCCGCCTTGTGGCCGAACTGGTTCGCCCGGTAGACGCCCATGCGATCGACAGCGTCGGACTCGACGATGATGACGGTGAAGATGAAGCGAGGGTCCTTCACGATTTCATCGTAGAGGGCTTCTCGCTGGCCTTCTTTGGCCTTGCCGCTGAACCGCTTCGAGTCCTGAATGCGTGCGTCTGTCCACCCGGGCGGGGCGCTTGCGGCGCAGACCACGAGGGGGCCCGCCCAGGGGCCGCAGCCGGCCTCATCGGAGGCGATGATGAGGCCCTGGGCCTTCCGGTGCTCTTCGATTCGTTGAAGAGTCACCGGCTGCCTCGAGAGTCAATGAAGCTTGGATGGGCGAACGCCATGACCTTCTGATACACCGACGAGGCGCTTCAACGTCGCCGTCCAGCCACGTTCTGCGTTCCAGCCGAGCATGCGGCGGACATCGCGGACGTAGCGGTCGCCGTTGACGAGCAGCTCCTCGGCGGGGACTTCGAGTTCAAGAACGTACGTGAGCTTGATTTTGGGCATTCCGCGACACTAGGCGGTCTTCTGTCGCTGGGCCAAATTCGCGCCGATCTTTTCCAGCGTCTCCTTCAGGTTCAGGTGCGGCTTCTTCGGCTCCTTTTCGATCATGGCCACGAGGTCGCGGATCGCCTCCACCGAGACCCCGTCACGAAGTGCGTCGTAGAGCGGCTGCACGAGAGCTTCGAGCCGTAGCCGGCGGTTGTTCTCCTGGATTTCCTCCTTCTCGAGGGCAACCTTCAGGCGTTCGATGATCTTGTCGACGACGCCAAGCAGCTCAGGCAGGCAAGCCTCACAGATGGCCGTCTCGAGCTTGTTCTGGTCGTCGTGGCTCCGCAGCGGGTGCTTGGGCGGCTTGCTCGGCAAGAGGTTGTAGAAGACGTTTCGAGCAAGCGCTTCCCGGAAGGTCGCGGATTGGAGATCCTTGCCGCCGTCTATCCACGGGTAGATGGAGACGCTACCGATCCAGCTCGTGTCCGTGCGGCCGAAGCCCATGCTGCTGAAGTGCAAGCCATCAGCTGGCTGGCGACTGAAGCGCCAGCCGAGCTTGAAGTTGGCGATGTCCGCCTTGCAGCGCTCGACGCGGGGCTCCAGGGGCTCATCGATGACCTCTTCCCAGGGAGTGATGGCCTTGCTCGGGTCTCTCATGACGCACCTTGGCTTTCGAGCACACCTTGAATGTCGATCTGGGCGGCCTTGTGGACGTCCTCGTTGGCGATGCACTCGAGCTTGTCGCCGAGCTTCTCCACCATCTGAAGACGAAGGCTCTCGGTGAACGGGCCGGGATGCGTCCGCCAGCCGGACTTGTCCCCGCGAATCCGGTAGAGCGTCTTCTTGCTGCACAACCGCTTCAACCGCTTCTCGACTTCGGTGAGGGAGACCAGATTGTAGATGATCTGGTCGAGCTGTTCGAGGTCGATGGGGAGGTTTTGGGCCTCAGCCCAGGCCTTGAGGCGCTCGCCCGTGGCCTTGTCGGTCCAGCGGTATTCGTGGCAGCCGCCATGGCCTCGGTTCGTCACCGCGCCAGCCTGCTTTCCGTCAACATAGATGGTGGCCGAGAAGCACAAGGTCTCCTCGCTCATCGCCTGGTGGACCTTCACGGACTTCAGCTCGAGTTTCGGATCTGTCATGGTTGTCTGTACGATCCCGAGCCGGGCGAAATGAACCTCAGCCTTCATCGTCTTCATCTTCATCGTCTTCGGCGACCAGCTTGTAGCCCTTGGCCACCGCTTCACGCTCGAAGTCCACGAAGAACTGCTTTCGCACCGTCTCGCCGTCGCCGTACATGGGCCACGACCGACCGACGATCTTCTGTGCGAGGACGTCCATTGCCGTCTCTCGGGTCACCGTGTCGATTCCCCCGATGGCGATGTCCGCCCGGACACGAGGGCTCGAGGCGACCTCCTCGAGCTGCTCGGGCGTGAGGTCGAGGTTGGCACAGTCGTGGATCTGGTTTTTGAGGTCTCGGAGTTCCTTGTCGGTCACCCGGTCTATTTACACCGGCTGGAGCGGGTGACGCTTCCGCCACCAGCGTCTCCAGAGAGGGTAGGCGAGAAAGATCCCGCAGCCGATGAGCGCCGGCCAGGTCTTCGTCAGGATGAAGACGGCCACCCAGGCGATCTCCTTGCTCACGAAGTAGTAGGTGAGCCTGCGGTAGCACTCGACCTGCGGGACTGAACGGGCGGCTTCCCGCTCCTGCATCCGGTCGGCAACGCTGGCATGCCCGAACGAGGCGAAGACCGCCACGGCCGAGATCCAGGCCACGAGGGTGTTGCCGCTGATGATGGCCGTGGCCGCCAGGACGGGGATGACGACCGCGTACTCGAGATGCCAGGTCTTCACGGCGCCGAGTATGGCAGCTCCTTCAGAAGCTCGTTCACCTTTTCGACGATGTCCCGCCGTGCCGCCGTCTCGTCCTCGGGGTAACACGTGACGTAGTACCGGCCATCGTTGCGCCAGAACTTGCCGCCGAATGCGAGAAGGCCCTGGAAGCGCCATTCGGTGGTCTCGGCCGATTCTGCGAAGAGCCGCACAAAACCCTCTCGCTGCCAATCGCCGTCCCGTGCCCCCGCATGCTCGCAGAGGATGTCGTAGATACGGTTGAAGATTTGCTGCGGGGTCATGTCGTTCCTCATCGAGCTGCGGGGTCGTCCGTCCAGCCACCGGTGGCTTTCTTCGGCGTGCGGATCTTGCCCGCGACTCGAAGGGCCGGGATGTACGGAAGTTTGGGGTCGTTCGAGGTCATGTGCTCCTTGACCCAGGTCGCCTTGACCGCGAGCCACTCGTCTGCTCGCTTGTAGCCGAGGCCCCGCTCCGAGAGCCGACGGTACGTCTCTTCGTCGAGCTTGTTGGACGAGAAGATCACGTAGCCACGCTGAATGAGCTTCTCCGCCAAATCCGGGGCAATCGGCAACGAGCCTCGACGGATGCGGCAGCGTTCGTGGCCTCGAACGTCGGTCTTGTAGCGCTTTGGCGTCGCAGGACGGCCGAGTTGAACCCGGACCTTCTCCTTGATGACGTGGGACTGGAGCCGGAGTGAGTAAAAAGGGATCGGCATGTGTTTGAAGTCTTCGATCCCGAGCTTCTTCCGGTTCAATCGGATGGCCGATTTGAGGGGCTTCGAGACCTCTGTCTCCATCACGAACGTCCGATGGTCGTTGATGATGCGAATCAGGTGCGGAAGAGTCCACGGCTCGAGGTCGAGCCCCCGAACCCAGCCGCCTTCGGGCATGTGCGAATCATTGAGCCAGGTCGCGACAGTACCTGCGTCTGTCTCACCCTTGAGGCAGACGCAGGCCAGGCCAGCACTGTCCAGCAAGTGGCCCGCGAGCCAGAGTTTGACGATGCGGCCTTGGAGCGCAGACGGCACCACACGGTCCCAAGTTTTGTCGGGGTAGAAGACACCGTTTCCGTAGCCCAGGAAGATTGCCGAAAACGGTAGCGGGTCCGGGAACGGCTGATTTTTCGATTCTCGGTAGAACGTCTGGAGATAGCGCTTTCGCTCGTCGTCCGGGACGGGCACCCGCACGTCTGGGTATTGAAACGGCACGCCCGCGAGAGCGGTTGTGTGGCGGTCGGCCTCTTCGTGGATGGCGCCGTAGGTTTCCTTGCCGATGTGAAATACGCGAGCCTCTCGCAAGCTCGTGTATGCCCGCATGGCGACGGCTCGCTGTGTGTCCGTCCACTTCTGTGACCGATCTCGAGACATTTGGAGCGTGTGGCTCAAGAACTCGAGGTAGGACTCAACCGACTGCTCTTCTTCTGTGCCGCGCGTCTGACCCTCGTACAAGCTCACATCTGGCTGAGGACGCAGATCCCTCCGAACATCCGCCGCGATCGACGTGAAGTTGATACGGGCAACTTTGTCTGTCGTCCCGTCCTCTGGATCTTCTGCGTCGGCGAAAGCCTGAACAACACGGCGATGGAATTCCTCTCGTTCGCGTGGGTGCAGCTTGGCGACTTCACGGGCCGCGAGCTTTTGCGCTTCGACCAGTGTGATAGGACGATCCAGGCGGAAGACGTCGTTCTCTCGAAGCTCGGTCTTCTTCGCCCGCCAAGCGTCCTTCTTGGCTTTCCTGTCGTCCTTCTTCTTCGCCATGGCTCAACCGTGGAGGCCCTTGCCGTCCTTCCAGAGGCCCACCCGAATCTTGCGACGGAGCCCGTTCAGCGCTTCTTCCGCGACGTCCTTCGGAAACGGAACGTCCTCTTCCTTCAGCCAATTGCGACCGGAAATGTTGATCCGCGAGTAGTGGAGCACGTCCGTCGAGCGCTTGAACTTGTGCCGCTTCGACTGCCGGATCTCGGTCGTGTACGCGTCGAGGCAGAGGAACAACCGGTCGTCGAAGAAGTGGAAGGTCCACACGTAGCGGACCAGCTCGTCGGGTGTGTGGCGAACGATCTCGATGGAACTCACGCCGCAAACTCCTTTTCGATCTTCTCGGCCATCGCGACGACGGCGGCGTGAAGGTCCACAGCTGCACGGCCGGTTTGGGCGTTGTAGATCGTCGTCGGCCAGCCGATTTCGCAGGTGACTCCGAAACCGCCATCGTCGCTCGGTCGGATGTCGATGTTCAGGTTGGCGCTGATGCCCCAAGCTTGCCGCCACGAGACGTACAGGCTGGCCCGCAGCAGGTCTGGTCGCATGGCCCGGGCACGCTCCTGGAGCTGCTCGTCCGTCTGCTCGCGCCCGGCGATGTCCGTTGTGAGAATGGCATGGAGGATAAAGTCGACGGCTTCGGCGATCTTGCTCATGCTTTCCTTTACGATCGGCGTCACCCCGAAATGAACCTCAGGTGGATATACACCGTTTGCCTCGGGCCCGAGCTTCGGTGTATTTCATTCAGGCCCACATGAGCAAAGAGCCCGAGTCCGAAGAACCGATCGAATTGATCTGGGACGACATCCGGATCAGCCGGAATATGGCCCCTCGCGAGCTGACCGAGGTGGACAGGCTCCGGGCCAAGGGAAGTCCGAACGACCTCATCATCGGGACCAAAGATCGGGTCCTCGCCGTCATCAAGCCGAACGGCGAGATCGAATTCGGCGACGAGTACAAGCCGCACGAGGCCGCCTTGGTGTTCTGGCAGGCGCTCGCTCGCCAGCGCTACCAGCAGGAAGAGCAGATGCTGCTCAACCGGCACATGGAAGCCGTGCTCTCCCAGCTCGGCGCCGCAGACATGCACCTCGAAGCCATGCGGCGGGGTTCCCAGGCAGGCGACCCCAACTCCATCGAACAGATCGGCCGGGCACAGGTTCGATTCGAGCAGCTCGCGAGCGCCGCCATCGAGCTTGGCCGGGGTCTCTGCCGCCGTCCAGACGTGCCGGTTCCCGACATCCCGCAGCGAATCCCCGACCGCATCCAGCAGAACCCCCTGACCGAGTACCAGGGCGGCGAAGGGATTCCGTCAGCCGGGCCAGATCCAGAAGACGGCCAGGCATAGCCCGACGAAGGCAACGAGCAGGAGATGCCACCACGGGATTCCGTGGTGGTG
>ERZ1292625.3504-Hain-H41-01um-R1-3504-length-12680-cov-5_pt1 | contig 12680 bp, 18 predicted proteins | sample MGYA00564400_ERZ1292625 | MGnify/ENA primary metagenome ERZ1292625 (study PRJEB36523, sample SAMEA6512639) | groundwater metagenome | collected 2019-01-08 | study: AquaDiva: Metagenomics assemblies of 32 groundwater samples
CGCCGGAAATGAATCAGCGGGAGGTGCAGAATGAGCAACATCGTAATCGAGCCTGACGGAACCGTAGTGGCAATTTACAGCGACGATCTGGCCGGTTTACTGGCTGAAGGCGTTGCCGAAGTTACCCGCGCGTCACACGTTGAACCGATGAGCGGCGGCGGCTGGGAAGCTGATATGCGCCCGGTGGCAGGCGAGGCCGGGCCGGTGCTGCGCGGAGCCGATGGCAAAGGGTTCGCGCTTCGGGCGGACGCGCTGGCGGCGGAAATTGAATGGATCAACAAGGAGGTTTTGCATGTCAATTGAAATTGAACAACAGGGGCAGATGGCTTTGTGTACCCCGCCGCTCATTTCCCAGCCGGGTCGCCCCACTCACTGGTCAAAAGAGATACAGAGCGTAATAGCAGAGGCACTTGCGCCGTCAGTCCTACAATGGGTAGAAGGTAACGGCGGCGAGCCTGATTTGCCGAGCATAACTGGCGATCTTGAATTTGCGCTGGCGCGATCTTTCGGGCTAGATGGATTTGAAATCGCCTCAGAACTGAAATCGTCAAAGAAATGGCGGCCAGACGCTGAGTTGGTTGAAATATTGGATGATGCCAGATGGAAGCAAATGGAAGCGCATGACCGTGCTGTAACCGAATGGGTCAATCTTTACAGCATTAAACCGGGGTTTTCAGTCGGCGATACTGTCAGTTTTGAATCCAATCACGATGCAAAGGGTCGGCGCATTGAAAATACGTGGTTTACAGGAATCATTTACAAAATCGAAGAAACGAAGGCTCAGTATGTCATCCGCTGCGCCGCGCTTGGTCACGTGCCTGAAGGGCAGAGTGGGCCAAATGGCGTAGTCTTGGCTTACGAAAAGGTGAAGGCAGTATGAAAGCCACACGTAAGCAATCTGTCCTCATCCCGGCATCCTACTCCGGCGAAGTCACGCCGGACGAAGTCATTGACGCGCGGACGTTCTTCGTCCTACGGATCAAGCTTTTCGCCAGTGATGCCAAAGGCAATAAGTCCGTCGCCGAGCAGCGCAACGCCTACTTCCTGAACAGTGACAAGCTAAAAGAGGCGGTGATTCAGGCCAAACAACTTGGGTGGGGCGTGGAACTGGAAGTGGCGGAGTTTGGCATTGACCTGTCGCGCGAACAGACGGCTTCAATGCACGGTGATGGCAAGTGGCTCCGGTTTATGTTCCGAATGACCGAAGCTGAGCGAGGCTTGCTTGGCCGCGTCCTGAGCGGAATTCTTTACGGTCACAGCATGGCATGTTTCATTGAGCCGTGGCCGGAAGGCGACTATGCGGTTTACGTGAAGGCTGAAGCCGACAATGCCAAACTGGTGATGCGGTTGGCCAAAGAAGCCGGGCTGACACCGGTTTCTGCTGTGGAAGTGGATGGTTTGTAGGCAGGAAAATAGTTTACCCTGATGAAGAATGCCGCTTTACAGGAAAAACTTTTTGAGTTATTATTCTCTCGTTGTCAGATGGTTGCCCCAGAATGAAAACGCAGTTAATCAAGAGGACAGAACACCAATGGCTACAAAAACAGGAATGAGATACGACGACGAACTGGTTGACGAAACCGGCTTCTGGGGCGATACCGAGGCTCAGGAGTCGGAGAGCGAAGACTTTGACGACGTTGCCGCCGAGCCGGTTGACGAGATGGCCGAAGCCGCGCTTCAGGTCAGCGAGGATTGGTTTGAGAAGGCTGCGCGCGAGGCTGAAGAGATGGGGCCGGAGATTCTGGCGGAATACCAGCGGCAGCAGCTAGACGAAATTGCTGTCAAGGTGAGCGTAGAACCTGGGTACGCCCCAGAACTAGCTGAAATCGGGCAACAGGTGAGAGATGAAATGGCAATCGCGCAAGCGACGACTGAACCAAACGCCGACGAAGAACTGACAGGGCCTTCCGATCTCGACGCCATTCTCGCTCAGGTTGACGAGGCAATGGTCGAAGCCGAGCGGCCAATCGAACTGACGGCAGACCAGTTGGCCAACGGCGAAGTCGTCGCCAAAAAAACAGCCGTGCTGGAATTATTCATCAAGTGCAAAGGCTTCTCGCGCGCGGTGGATTCGCGCCAGATCGTGACCGAGGAATATCAGGCTGCGGCGAACGCCAAGATGCTCCGGTCGAGCAAGAAGATGCTGGTTTGCAATGAACTGGAGGCGATCAGAGTTCGGGTTCGCAAGTTCAAAGGCGACTTGGAATTCCTCACGCTGCCGAGTGGCTTGCTGCGTGGCGGGATGAAGCTCACGCCGCTGGCCAACGTGGATAAAGTCGAAGACCTCTACCGAGCGTTCAAGTTGGATTTCAAAGGACTGGTTCGTAACTTCCTGGCCGTTTACGTCCAAATGAAAGAGCAAGACCGCCGGGTGCAAGGCCCGCTGTTCAATGACCAGCACTATCCGGCTCTGCAAAGCGTGGCGAAGTCGTTCTCGGTTGACCACCGCTGGCTGGCGTTTGACGCTCCGGCTGCGATGGAAGGGATTCAGTCAGCCGACTGGCGCGAAGCCGGTGCAAAGCTCAGGATGCAGATGGCTGAGGCTTCTGCCGAGATGCAGGACGTGTTGCGCGGCCAGACGGCTGAATACGTCCAGTGGCTAATTGACCAACTGGCGGTTGGTGAAGACGGCAAACGGAAGTCCATCGCCGAAGGCAAGTTCGCCGACATGCAAAAGTTCCTTGAATCGGCTTCAGCTCTCAACGTCGCCGGTGATGAGGAACTGGAAGCCACGATTGAGATGGCCAAGGCGGCAATCGCCGGGCGGGACGTGGCCGACTTCAAGGCCAAAGGGAAGCAACGGGCCAGTGCTGACGAACTCCGCCAGCAAACGGCGGCGGCTTTCGAGAAGATCAAAGCGGCGACCGATGGCTGGGTGGTCAACGCGCCGGTTCGACCGGTTTACTCGCTGGACGAGGTGTAATGGAACAGGCAGACATCAAACGCTTTGCCCTTGGCTTCCGTCAGGGGCTTCTCGGCGGGAGGTCGTCCTGCGATATGTGCTTTGCGATCTGCGCGCCGCTGCAAACCCTGTTGAGTTTGGAAGGTGTTGAGACAAAGCTAGTTGAAGGCAAATTCGGCCACTACTGGCTGGAATTACCAGATGGCCAGATTCTTGACCCAACGGCAGACCAGTTCATCAGGCCGGGCGGTTCAAAGATGCCGCCGGTTTATCTTGGTGAACTGCCAAAGTGGTACAACGAGCCGGGCGGGCTGAACTACGCATAAACAAAAGGAGAATCAGAACAAAATGGTTACAGATGAACAATTTGAAAAACTCTGCAAAATCTTCAGCGACGGCTTTGGCCATCTGAACCACACGGTTCAGGTGATGGCCGAGGCGACGGTTCAGATCGAACACAACCTGGCGCAGATGGTGGTCGCGGCGAATCCGTCGCCCAATTATTACAAGTCGCTTTCGGACTACGCGAGCTTTGACTGGTCAACCATTGGCGCAAAAGTGGTCGACGACGACGACGACGGGCCGACGCATGTGGAGTGGAACGACAGGATATTCCAGCGCCGGAGCGGCAACCCGACGTTCGGCGCGGTTATTTACTACTCGCGCGCGGTTGGCAAAGACGCCGCCGGTGTGAACAAATACGAACGGTTGATTACCTTCAAGACGACAGGTGAAGCTGTCGAAGTGCCGAAGAAGACGATGAAGCTGGCCGAGAGTGACCAAACGACAAAAGATTCACGTCGCCAGCAATCGCAACAGCCAGCAAGCCAGCCGCCAACTCAACGCCCGGAACCGCCCAAAGGCGATGGCGTGGCTTGCTCGTTGCCTCAATGGGACGCGCTGACCAAAACGGTTGACGCAGCGGGGAAGTTTGGTGTAATGCCGGAGAACTGGAAGCCGCGAGTAAAGAGCGTCGTTGGCTCTGACGACATGCGGTCACTGGGTGATGCTGACATTGCCAAGGCAATTTCAGTGATAAAAGGTTTGGTTGAAACAAGACAACTTGCCAGCCGTAGCGCCAATGTTGCTTGAGCGAGATAGATGTTTACCGCGAAATGCCGATAGGTTATTATTGGGCGGTCATGGGGTGAGTGCTGGTCGGAGTCGGTTGCGGAATGAAGACAGGTCAGGCTCCGGCCAGCTTTACGGAATTGATATTTGAAAGTTTGGTGGTTTGTGGCGGCACGTCGCGCGTGCAGCTAGTGGAACGCCTTAGACGAACGCAACGGGGGAATAAAGCACCAGCCGCTCTTTTGAACGGCATACCGGGAGCGTCAAGGACGGCAGGGTTTGATCCTGCCCACGAATCACCATTCAATTTGCGGCGCGTTGGCAAAAGCCTGTTGAAAAATTGGCTTGTGTCAGTTGAGGCGCGCCGCAAACGTAATCCGGGGCAAGCGCCCCAGGGTGAGCCGCAGTATCGCCAAGTTTGCACAGTGACAATGTGTTTCTTACTTGAATGGCGTCTGGTGGTCGAGCCGGGTGAAAGGCCCGGCAAAGAATTTCTTATGTTTGAGTTTTTGACTTACAATGACGGTGGCAGGGTTATCCGGCTGGCAATCCTCGGATTCTGGCTGACGCTCTGGGACAGACCGGCAACAAAGCGCCGGAAGCGGGACGCGCTGCGCCGGAGAAGTTGAAAGTTAAAAGTTAATTGATATACCCACCGCGCTAACGAAACCAGTGGAGATTTTCTGGGCAACCAGACGATGAAGCTGGCAATTGGCTGTGAGCCGGAAGGTTGAAAGACAATCCGGCTCACAGCGGAAGTTTTCAAAGGAGTAATTTTATGTTTCGTGATTTCATTGCAGACGAACAAGGGCAGGACATCGTCAACTGATCGGCGTCACCTGTCAGTAATGGCAGGCTGAGAACCTTCTCTAATTGACTTCAACTCTGAAACGAGAAGAATGGGCGAAGGCGCTGAAAAGCTGACCACGCTGAGAGACTGAACGAGAAGGCGTCCATCTTTGGACGATGCGACAGTCCGACCTTACGGGAATAAAACCGTAAGAGGCAGACGGAAACGAATCTGCCCCGCTTGTTTGAGCGAGTAACAATCCTGCGAGTATTCGTTGCTTTTGGTTTTAATCGGCGCGGCTGCGCTGTTTGTCCTGTCCAGTATGGGACTGAGCATCAGCCAGATTTTCAGCAAGATCAACACCAAGCTGACATCGGCAAACGAAGCCGTGTCATAAACCACAACCACGCATCCCACAGAATGAACAACCAAACAAACCACGAATCGTCTTTGGAGCCGGAGCAATCAGCCGAGCTTCAAGGACGATTCGCTATTCTGGCTTGGGTGAACAAGTAACAAACACATGAACAATGGCGACGTTATAATGGCAATCACTCGCGCGCTGGCAATGGGGCTGCTTTTCCTTGTCACGGCTAAGCTTCGCGGGCTGTTTTGAACATCAAGCTTTTATGCAACAAATGGAAATAAAATACCGGCGGTTGGACACAATCACCGACCTGCCTGGAAACGCAAAACTTCACTCCGGCGACATTCAAAAATCAATCACCGACTTCGGATTCTTGGACGCGCTGGGTATTAATCCTGGGACGATGCACAATCTTGACGGGAACGGAAGACTGGCCGCGCTCAAGATGATGTACGCAGCCGGAATGCCAGCGCCGTTGAATATCCAAGTCAAGAAAGAGAAAGTGGACGGCCAGCCGGTCAGCGTCTGGTACGTGCCCACGGTTGACCTGCCATTCGACGCCGAAACCGAGCCAATCGTCGCCATGCGCCTCAATCGCTCGCACGACAAAGGCGGCTACGATGAGCGAAAAGTCTTTGACGTGCTGGAACAGGCTGCGGCTTATGGCCGGTTGGAGCAAACCGGCTACGATCAGGGCATATTTGAAGTGCTGGCCTTGAAATACGCACCGGCCCCGGAGTTTGAATCGGCGGAAGGCCAAGGCGGTAACGGCAGCGGTGACTACGGCGGCAACGGAAGCACTGGTAACGCATTGCCGGGCGTGCGCCCCACAACGGAGCCAAACACACAGCAGCAACCGGCCCAACCGCTGGCTCCGAGCAAGACGACAACTGTTCAGATATTCCTGGAAGCAGAGGCTCAACAGGTGTTCCTGGAAAGTTGTCGTCGGCTTATTCAACGCGGTGAGATTAAGCGCGATGATTCCACGCCGGTTGAGACATTGAGCGAATTGATATTTGCTTTGGTGCGCGATGCAGGCCTTACCCAAACCCAAGAGAGTGATTCCTGATGGCCAAAAAGAAAGACCAAGACCCGCCAGCCGAAGAGATGAAGATTACCTATCGGCGATTGGATACGATCAAGCCTCTGCCTGGCAATGCAAAGCTCCACGCGGTTAACGATATTGTCAAAAGCATTGCAAACAACGGATTCATTGATCCGCTGGGCATAAATATCATCACCGGCCACGACATGGACGGGAACGGCAGACTGGAAGCCCTGAAGATGCTTTATGCTCAAGGCGAACCGCCGCCGAAGAACATTCGCGCAGTGAAAGAGAAGATCAACGATGAGGACGTGACGGTCTGGTACGCGCCGACAGTTGACCTGGAATTTGACCAAGAGACGGAGCCGATTGTCGCGCTGGCGCTGAACCGGCTGAACGAGAAAGGTGGTTACGATACGGCTGCCGTGTTGGCCATACTTGAGCAGGCGAAGGCGTCTGGGCGATTGGAAGAGACTGGCTATGACACAGAGGCGATGGCCGGGATTCTGGCGAAATGCGGAGTTGAGAAGAATGCCCCCACGAACGAGGCCAAAAACAATGGTTCCGTGATGGGCAATTTGGAATATAGAATTGTCGTGGACTGTGCAGGCGAATCAGAACAAGCGGAACTATTATTGAAATTTGAAAAGGAAGGATTAATATGCCGAGCATTGATTTCGTAGTCGAAACAGAAATATCTCGATCACCTCGCGCCCGACAACTTGAGGCAATGTTTGATGTGCCCGTCTCAGAAAAATGTAAACTGCGTTGGCAGGGTGAATTCCCGATTGAGGATCAACCGTGGAACGTCGGATTGATTGTCGGGCCATCTGGTTGCGGTAAATCGTCTATTTTGCGAACGCAATTCGATGACTCGCCGGAATTGGAATGGGGGGGGGCATCTGTTGTGGACGATTTTTCACCGGCATTTTCTATGGGCGAGATTTCAAGCGCGTGTCAGGCCGTGGGCTTTAACACAATTCCTGCGTGGCTTAGACCGTTTGCCGTCTTGTCCAACGGTGAACGGTTTCGCGTAGAACTAGCGAGGCGACTGTTAGAATCTCAGGAAATGATTGTCATGGATGAATTTACGTCCGTAGTGGATCGGCAAGTTGCTCAGATTGGTTCGCATGCGGTTCAAAAATACGTTCGGAAGGCTGGCCGACAGTTCGTTGCCGCATCTTGTCACTACGACATTGTGGACTGGCTCCAACCTGATTGGATATTGGAACCCGCCACAATGACTTTTACCCGGAGGTTACTTCGGCGAAAACCAGAGCTTCAAATTACGATCTGCCGAGTTCCTTACGCCGCTTGGCGACTCTTCGCTCCGTTTCACTATTTGACTGCCAATTTGCATGTCGGAGCAAGATGTTTTGCATTGTTTGTTGGCGAGTCCATCGCTGCATTCGCCGGGATGCTACATCGCCCACATCCAAAGGTGAGAGATATTATGGGGTTGAGTCGCTTGGTGACACTGCCTGATTGGCAGGGATTGGGCTTGGCGATGATTTTGGCCGAGAAACTAGGGGGCGCATATAAGGCCATTGGAAAGAGGATGCACACCTACCCCGCTCACCCCTCGCTTATTCGTTCGTTTGATAAATCCGAAGCATGGGCAATGGAGAAAAGACCTGGACGACATTCAACCGCATCGGGCAACAGGCTGAAGGGCGTCAACGGTGGAATGATGCCAAGCGCGTCTGCGATGGGTGGGCGGCCTTGTGCGGTGTTTAGTTATGCGGGACAAACAATGGAACCGAAACAGGCCCAACGATTGATTGGTGGGTAACATGAACGAAGAACAATTCGCGGACATTGAGCAGTCGAATGTCGCTTTTAACCAAATGTTAATCGAACATTGTGAACAGGGCGGGTTTCTCTTCGGGCTGGACGATCAGGCGAACGCGCCAAGCGTAGAACGGTGGATGGGCATTTCCGTAGCAACCAGTGACACCCAAATCGGCATCGGCGGCGGAGTTAAAGCCTAGCTCGTTGAAGTTCATTTCAATAAAGACTTGCAGTTCTTGGGTAGTGGAAAGCAGGAACCTTTCCACTACCTCAACGCTGAAACGCCCGTTTATAGACAAGCCGTCACCGACTGTCACGTTTTGATAACGAGAACCAGATCGCAATTCGATTGTTTTTCTGCCTGATCGTAAGCGATTGGCATGTATCTTTTTAGTGAATAAAAGCATAACCCTTCCAGAATCAGAGTTTACAGGTAAACGGGGGGGGCGCAACAACTATAGTGATGCAGGTCTAAAAAAAGAAGATAGTTCCAATATGTTTGGCCGAGGTCTTAATCTCAACGGCGTTGTGGCAGTCATCGGGACTCACCCACTGCTGCAAGAAAAGTATGGCCGCCTCAACGGCCCCGACCGTGCGCAACGCCAGTTGGAATTACTGAATCTGTACAGCACGGCCCGGCTGATGTTCCGGCCAACTTCGGGCGATGTGATAATCACGGCGCGGAAGGGAACCGAGGAAGTGGTCAGCGTTACGCACACCTGGATGCTGATGAACGGATTGCCGGACGACGTGCCGGTGTTTTATTTACAGAAAGGCCGAACGCTTGAAAACGTGATAGAGTTCAAAGCCGGGGTGATAAACCAGCTTCGGCTGGAAGATTATTACGAGGACAATTTGCACGTTCTGAAAGGACTGCAAGGCCAAACTCAGGCTCGGCTCCATCATGTGAGGATGGTAAACTCGGACAGTCTGGCCTATGTCTGTGAGATGCTTGGAGTGAATAGTTAATACCTAAATGACCAGCCAGAAACCAAAACCGGCCCAGCCGTGGGAGCGCCAGCCAAACGAGACGGAGCAGGCGTATCGAGCGTTCCGCGCCTGGCTGGAAACCGACCCGCCGACAAACAGATCAATCCTTGAATCTTATCGGCGTGTGTACGGCTCTAATACGGCGGTTAAACCGCCCGGATATTTCACTGCGTGGGTTACAAAGCACCATTGGAGGTCACGCGCCCAGCAATGGGACAATGACCGCGCTCGCGCTGCCCACGAAGCCGAGTTAAAAGCCATTGCGGCCAACGCTGCCAAGTGGGCAAAACGCAGGGAAGCCATCAACGAGGCTGACTTCAACGACGCCGAGGCGCTCAGGAAGAAAGTCCAAGAAATTATCGCAATGCCAGTCGTTCGCCGGACACTGACCCAGACCGAGACTTCTGAAGATGGCAGAACGATAATCAACAATTACACTATTGAACCTCTGGCCGTTCGCGCAGCCGACGCCGCCCGAATGCTCCAACTGGCCAGCGACCGGCAACGGCTGGCCGCTGATATGGCCACCCAGATTGTAGAGACGGTCACGCCGGAGAGCCAGACAGCCATAAAGCTGGCCGAAGCCCGGCGCGCGCTCGAAGAAGGGCTGCAACGGTTCCCAGAACTCCCGCCCGAACAGATGGCCGCCGACCTGGCCGCGCTTTACAGCGACGACCGCAAAGGGATTGCCATTGCGCCGGAAGACCTCTTGCCGCCGGAACTGGAAATCACTAGCAGCGACCAGATTCAATAATGGAATGGAATAAATGCGCGCATAATAACCGCTGCCATGTTATAATTGCATCGTCACGATAGACGAGCCGCCTTGACCTTGAATGTCATGGCGGCTCAATCATCAACCGAACTAATGCAATAGGAGTTCGATCAATGATAGCGCAAGATAACTCGCCTTCTTTTCTGGATCAAATAGCAATACTTGCCCCGGCAGTGTCTGATCTTATCACCAGTAAACATGCACGAGTAACCGTAGCCATCACATCACATGATGTCACTGGCACTTATGGTCGCGGGTTTACATTTAGCGTGAAGCTTGAAATTCTGCTTGAGCAGTGCCGGTCTTGCGGGGAAACGCAATTCAGTAAGCCTGCTTTTGATTGCCAATGGCATGACCGGAGCTTTGAGAAAAGGTTTATGCAAATTGCAGATACTGAAGCGCCAACGCTTGAGAAGGCGCTGGCAAAGCTAAACGCAGCAATGCACATACGCGCAGAAAGGATTGCGGCATAGCCGCACATAACAGTTATTATGCTCGCATTTGAACCGAGAAAACTAGACATTCTGATCGAAGACTGGCTCACGGCTGGCAACCGGCAAAGCGTAAACACGCGAGACGCCTACAGCCGCGACGTGCGCCAGTTCTTCACGGCTGTAGGCAAATCACACCCTTCTGAGATTACGCACGTAGACCTGATTGAATACCAGAAAGCATTAAACGCTCGCGCAAAATCAAACGCCACAAAATACCGAAAAATCACAGCCTTGCGAAGCTTCTTTGGGTTCCTGATTAACACGAAGGCAATAACAGAAGACTTCCGCTCGGTTCTGGTGTCTCCAAAGGTTCAAAGCGAGTTCAAAGCTAAATCAGTGGGGGCCGATTACGTGCAAGAAATGCTTTCAGCAACCAGCAATGAAATGGATGCTCTGCTTGTGCGAACACTATACGTGACCGCCGCTCGCGTGACAGAGGTTGTTTCCCTGCGTTGGTCAGACTTCAAAGCTGTAGATGAAGGCGGCGCGTTTGTTCGCATTCTGGGCAAAGGCTCAAAACTACGTGAGGTCTTCGTCGGGCAGGAACTGCTTGATGACCTGCGGCGGCTGCGTGGCGACATTGCTGATGCAGAGCCGCTATTCCCAGTGAGTAGACATGCCGCCGCTCGCATTGTGTCAAAACTAGCAAAAGCTGCCAACATTGGAGTCAATGTTACGCCACATCGTTTCAGGCATGGCTGTGCCACAGATTTACTTCAAAGCGGTGCAACGCTGGCGCAGGTGCGCGACCAGCTTGGCCACGCTGACATCAAAACAACATCGCTTTACCTTCACGCGGCGGAACGCGCGGAGATGATCCGCAACTTGAAGATTAAATAATTTCAGACTTCCCTTCCGTGATTTGACGCAACTTTTTTGACACAACTTTCCTCGCCGGTGTATACTGCGCGCCGTTGACACACTAAAAACCGGCTGATCCTCAAGGCGAGAAGCCAGCCGGTTTACCAGATAATCGCGGACTTTGCGGGCGCGAGTGATCTGGCGGCGAGAGAATAGCGACAATTCCCTTTTCTGCCAAGCCCAGCCCGCCTTTTCAAAAGAGGCAAAACCAAATGAAAACAATTCTGTTGAGCGTCGTGCTACTACTGGCGATTCAAGCCAGTGACTGCGCGACCGCTGGAAGCATTCAAGATTCCAAGGTAACGAAAGCAAAACGAGAACTGGACGCTGAAGTGATGGCCACAAGTCCTACGCCGACACCACGCCCATTGCCAATGCAGCCAAAACTGCCCAAGCGACCGGGGGTGAAGCAATGAACAGAGAACGAACACTGCTCGCCGTCTTCGCGTTGGTTGGTGCTTATCTGGCTGGCTACTACCAGGTGACGCCAACATACCTCTATTCACTGGCCAGCAAACCGGCGTCAACAATGCAATCCGCGCAGTCCCCGTCACTGGTTAAACCGGCTCAGACGAGAACCGTAATGTCGCCGCAAAATTCAGCAGTAACAGCGGCGGAGCCTACACCGTGGCCTACACCGTGGCCAGCGCCGGGGGTCGCCGAACGATGAAGACCATTTTGTTGTTGGTATGCTTGGGTCACATCGGCTGGCCAGCGGTTGATTTCATCCCAGATGTGACGCCGTTCATTGGCACGATTGATGACGGATTGGCTGGCGGGATTGCGATGTTGGTGCTGCGGTCGTATTTCGGAAAGGAGAAGTGAGTTATATGAAAAAGATTGATTGGTCACAGTGGTTCCTGTTTGTTATCGGCGTGGTGGTGGTTGAGTGCATTTCAATCTACCTGCTCTGGAAAGCCTACCCTGGCGAAGAAATGCGCGTGATGGGCTGGGGTATCCTGATTCTCGTGTTGGGTTTCAGCGGTTACGCCACGTACAAGGCCAATGAACCAGACAACACTGTGAGACAGGTCGGCATCGCCGGAAAGATCATCCTGGCGCTGCTGGGCGTAGCTTCGCTCTATGGTCACAGTTCAATGAGCCGTGAGCTTTCAACCGCGCGCGAGGGCTACAGCGAATATCAGAAAAAGACGGTCTTCGATGAAAGCGTGAAAAACCAGGCCGCCCAGCGTGACATTGAACTGGCAAAAGCTGAAGGCGAAAAACTAACTGCCCAGGCCAAACTGGAAGCGGCAGAAACTGGCAAGCTGAGATTGCTCCCTCTCAGCCAGCGGCGCGCGACTGGGAGCGGTACTCGCCGCCAACCGCCCGCTCAGCCAACGCCAACAATTTTGACCAACAGTCTGGTGGTCGGCGAAACAGACGGCGAACTTAAAACCGTCACGCCGCGAACAGAGGCTGCCGTGCGTGAAAGCTGGCTGGACTTTTTCCAGCGAGTGAACATGCTGCAAATCCTGATTTCCGTCCTGAGCGCATTGGCAGTCAATGTGGCCCGGCACTGGGACAGAGTTGGAATTGTCGGCGTCCCAGACTGGATTGAGCGCGTCTGGCACTCCGGCGCTGCCGGTCAGCA
>ERZ1292625.3505-Hain-H41-01um-R1-3505-length-12676-cov-24_pt1 | contig 12676 bp, 12 predicted proteins | sample MGYA00564400_ERZ1292625 | MGnify/ENA primary metagenome ERZ1292625 (study PRJEB36523, sample SAMEA6512639) | groundwater metagenome | collected 2019-01-08 | study: AquaDiva: Metagenomics assemblies of 32 groundwater samples
AGCCTTTTTCAATGGGCTTGGCTACCTTCTACAATATAGCAAGCTCTGCGGTGAATGCTTTTAGCAGGCTGTTGAAAAAGTCCCAAAACCCCGAAAATGTCATTCTGAGCGTAGCGAAGAATCTCGCCCTTCCAAGTACCTGAGATCCTTCACTTCGTTCAGGATGACGCGGAAGAATAGTTTTTCAACAGCCTTTTAAATAAGCCCATACTCCTTCAGCGTCTTTTTGAGCTTGTCCTTGTTCGCGTCGGCCATGGGGCAGAGCGGCAGGCGGAACTCTTCCGCGATCTTGCCCATGAGCGCAAGGGACGTCTTGGCCGGGATCGGATTCGTTTCGATGAACATGGCGCCGTGGAGCGGCTCCATCTTGTAGTGGAGGGTGAGCGCCTGTTCCATCTTCCCGGCAAAGAAGGCGTCCATCATGCCTGCGCAGTCCGCCGGCGCCACGTTGGCCGTCACGGAAATCGCGCCCACCCCGCCGAGGGCCAACAGCGGAAGCGTGGTGAAATCATCGCCGGAGATCACGTCGAAATCCCTGCCGCAGAGCCGGATGGTCTCGCTGACCTGCTTCAGATCGCCCGTAGCTTCTTTGATCCCCACAATGCTCTTGATCTCCCGGAGCCGCGCGGTCGTGGACGGCAGCATGTTCACGCTCGTCCTCCCCGGTACATTGTAGAGAATAATGGGGATGTCCGCGGACTCGGCCACCTTCTTGAAATGCCGGTAGAGCCCCTCCTGCGTGGGCTTGTTGTAGTAGGGCGTGATGAGGAGCACGCCGTTCGCGCCCGCCTTTTTCGCGAATGCCGCAAGCTCAATGGTTTCGTCGGTGCTGTTCGACCCTGCTCCCGCCACTACCGGCACCCGCTTGTTCACCGTCTTCACGGTAAACTCAACCACGCGGTGGTGCTCCTCGTGGGAAAGCGTGGCCGCCTCGCCCGTGGTTCCGCACGGGACGATCACGTCCGTGCCGTTCTTGATCTGAAACTCGATGAGGTCGCCGAGGGCCTTCTCGTCAACCTTCCCCCCTTTAAAGGGCGTTACAATCGCGACCATTGAACCCTTGAACATGGTATCCTCCTTATTATGCAGCCACGAATGAACACGAAAGGGCACGAACAGAAGTAGCGGCGGGGTTTATCCCCGACGAAAGCTCGTCGCCCGTAAAGGGCAGCGCTGCATTTTTTATTTCGTGAGCATTCGTGTCAATTCGTGGCTAAATATACAGCATCCCCTCGCACACAATCTTGACTTCGCCTTCGAGATGCAGCCCGGTAAACTCCTCGCCCGCGCGTTCAAAGGAAACGGTGAGCTTGTCTCCGGCCTTCGTCGTCGCCGCCACGGGGGACGAGACCTTGCCGAGAGCGGCGGCGATGAGCGCCGCGGCCACGGCGCCCGTGCCGCAGGCGAGCGTTTCGCCCTCCACTCCGCGTTCGTACGTCCTGATCTGGAGCGCGTGGGGACCGGTGATCTGGATAACGTTCACGTTCGTACCCGCGGGTTTGAACAGATCATGATACCGCGTCGCGCTCCCCGCCCGCTGGACGTCCTCGGCATTGAGGTCCTCCGACAGATAGACCACGTGGGGCACGCCGGTGTTGATGAAGTGGCCTGTACGCACGCCGCTGTCGAGCGGGATATCGACATTCAGTCGAAGGCCGCTCGCCCCGGTGAGCTGCACTTTCACGGCCTCTTTTTTCACCTCGGCATGAATAATCCCCGCCAGCGTCTCGAAGGCCATGTTCTTCGGCGCGATTTTTTTCAGGTATGCGAACCGGGCCGCGCAGCGCGAGCCGTTGCCGCACATTTCCGCCTCGCTCCCGTCGGAGTTGAAGAAGCGCCACTTGAAATTCGCCTTCCTGGAAACTGGCGGCACGATCACGATGAGCCCGTCGGCGCCCACGGAGAAATGGCGGTGGCAGACGGTCCGGGCGAGGTCGCTGTGGTTCCGGCCTTTGAGGACCCCTCTCCGGTTGTCGATGATGATGAAATCGTTCCCGTTGCCCTGGATTTTATAAAAAGGAATCTTCTTCATTTAAATGATGCATAGAGCATGGAGCTATGCCCTATGCTCTTTGCCCTTATCCTATGAGCCACCGCGGGAGTTTTTCTCCCTTCGTGAGGTCGTCGTAGGTCTCTCGCTCGCGCACCACAAAATATTCGTTTCCCTTGACGAGCACTTCGGCTGCGCGGGGCCGGGAGTTGTAGTTCGACGACATGGAGAAGCCGTAGGCCCCGGCGCCCATCACTGCGAGAAGGTCTCCCTGGTTCACCTCGGGGAGCTCCCGGTCCTTGGCAAGAAAGTCCCCGGACTCGCAGATCGGCCCCACCACGTCTACGGTGGTCCTAACCGCGGAGTCGGCTTCCACCACGGGCTTGATCTCATGGTATGCCTCGTAAAGACTCGGGCGGATGAGGTCGTTCATGCCCGCGTCGACGATCAGGAATTTCTTTTCCCCGCTGTCCTTGTGGTACAGGGCGCGGGTCACGAGGATGCCGGCGTTGCCCACGAGGGCCCTGCCCGGCTCAAGCACCAGCGTACAGCCGCTCTGCCTGAGGATGGGCTGGATGGCCTTCGCCAGGTCCTTGGGGTGCGGCGGGGTCTCGTCCTTGTAGGTGATGCCCAGCCCGCCGCCGATGTTGATGTACTTGATGACGATGCCTGCGGTCTTGAGCGTCTGCACGAACCCCACGACGCGCTGAATGGCGTCGACGAAGGGCTGCACCTCGGTGATCTGCGAGCCGATATGCAGGTGCACGCCCACCACTTCCACGTTCGGCAGGCCCTTTGCCGTCTGATAATACTCCAGGGCCCGCTCGATAGGGATGCCGAACTTGTTTTCCTTGAGCCCCGTGGAAATGTAGGCGTGGGTCTTCGGGTCGACGTCCGGATTCACCCGGAGCGCAATACGCGCCTTTGCGTGCATCTCTTTTGCCGCGTGGTCGATGGCCTGGAGCTCTTCGCCCGATTCCACGTTGAACATGAGAATGTTCATCTTGAGGGCGTATTCGATCTCATCGCGCCGCTTGCCGACCCCCGCGTAGACGATCTTCTTCGGGTCAATGCCCGCCCGGAGCGCCCGGAACAGCTCGCCGCCGGAAACGATGTCCGCTCCCGCTCCCTCCCTGCCGAGCACCCTGAGGAGAGCGCCGTTCGCGTTCGACTTGACGGCAAAACAGATAATATGCGGCGCGCCCGCAAAGGCGCTCTCGAAAGCCCGGTAGTGGTTCACAAGCGTGTTGCTGCTGTAAAGGTAAAAGGGCGTGCCTACCCGTTGGGCCACGGCCTTGACCGCGACGCCCTCACAGTACAGCTCGCCGTTCTTATAAGTAAAATCGTGCATAATTCGTTTGGACCAAGGCAACCGTGTTGCCGTTCTCTTTTGCGTTGCTTACGTAACGCCGACACGGTCGGCTCGCTCCATAACTACCTCCGCCTCTCGGCGTAGGCCTTCTGCTCCTTCGACCATGCGCTCTCGTTCCCGGACTGGTCCACCGCGGTGATGATATAGTAATAGGTGGTCCGGGGCTTCACGTTTTCGTCGGAATAGATCGTCCGGTTGAGGGGCTTGTCCATGATGAGCCGCTCGTAGCCCTTGCCGCTCTTGAGCGACCGGTATACGTAATAGCCCGCCAGGTCCCGCTCCCTGTTCTCGTTCCAGGTCAGGAACACCCGGCCGACGCCCGGCACCACGGTGAGGCCCTCGGGCCGCTCCGGAGGCGTCACATCCCGGGGCGTCGCCGAGGCAAGGGAGGAATCAAGGCTCTCCTTCCACGGGACCGACGGGCTGTCAACGCTGCGGACGATATAATAGTACGTCTTGTCGTTCGCCACCGCAAGGTCTTTGTACGAAGTCGTTCTCGCCGGCTCTTTGTTCAGGGGCGCCTCGTCGAGCCGGCCCTTTTCCGGCCCGCGGTAGATGTTGTATCCTACAAACCCTTCGTACTTGCTGCCGTCCATCCGGGTGGTCACCGGGTCCCAGGTCAGCATCACCGAGCTGTCGCCGCCCGCTGCCGTCACGTTCCGGGGAGGGGTCAGGGATAACAGCGGCGTAATGCGCACTTCCTCGGAAAGCTTGCTTGCGCCGCCCCTGGCGCTCTCCGCTTTGATCCGGTACCCGTATACCCGCCCGTACTGGAGGCTGGTGTCACGCCAGGTGACGGCGCCGTTCCGCACCTCGGCAGGGGCCGGATTGGCCAGAAAAATATCAGCGACCGCTTTATAGCGGGGTTTCCGTCTGTCCCGGTCGATCTCGGCCCGGTAAATGCGGAACGCCCCGATCCAGGCCGGCCCCATATCCTTGCCTTCCACATTCTTCGCGGGTATTCGCCACGAGAGAAAGGCGACGTTGTCTCGCACCGCAACCTTGACCTCTTTGACTTCCTCGGGCCTGGGGCTGTCGGGCGTAAGCGGCTCCGTCTTTCTGCCGCAGGAAGGAAGGAGCGCCAAAGCAAGGGACAGGCACGTTATCGCAAAGAACCTGGGGGGACGCATGTTCATCCTATGAGCTTCTTAAGCTGCTGGAGACGTTTTTTCAGGTTCGCCGGCGCCGTGCCGCCGTAGGACGTACGCCTGCCCACGGACGCCTCAACGGATAAGGCGTCAAAGACATCCTCTTTGATGAGCGACGAAAGCTTCCGGTATTCCTCAAGCGGCATGTCCATGAGGCCGCACTTCAGCTCCCCTGCCCGCAGCACGGCCCTGCCGACGACCTCATGGGCCCGGCGAAAGGGAAGGCCCTTGCGGACGAGATAATCCGCCAGGTCCGTGGCGGTGATGAACCCGTCCTCCGCGGCCCTTCGCATGGCGTCCCGGTTGACGCGCATGACCTTCAGCATCTCGATGAACACGGCAAGCGTTGAAATGACCGTGTCCGCGGTGTCGAAGACCGGCTCCTTGTCCTCCTGCATGTCGCGGTTGTAGGAAAGCGGCAGCCCCTTCATGATCGTGAGGAGCGCCGTGAGATTGCCGAACACCCTGCCTGCCTTGCCTCGGCCCAGCTCGGCCGCGTCGGGGTTCTTTTTCTGCGGCATGATGGACGAGCCCGTGGTAAAGGCGTCGGAAAGCGTGATGAACCCGAACTCCGCGGTCGACCAGATGACAAGCTCTTCGGACAGGCGCGACAGGTGCACCATGATCTGGCTGCACGCGGCGATGAACTCGATGGCGAAATCCCGGTCCGAGACCGCGTCCATGCTGTTTTCCGACACCGCGCTGAACCCCAGCAGGCCGGCGACGAATTTCCGGTCGATGGGCAGCACCGTTCCGGCGAGAGCCCCGGCGCCCAGGGGCATGACGTTCACCCTGCCGAAGCAGTCCGCGAGCCGCTGCCGGTCGCGCTCGAACATCTCATAGTACGCGAGCAGGTGGTGGCCGAAGAGCACGGGCTGCGCCCGCTGAAGGTGCGTGTATCCGGGCATCACGACGTCCTGGTGCCGGTCGGCGAGGCCGACGATGACCCGCTGGAAGGACTTCAGGAGCTCGCTGATCTCCATGATCTCGTCCCGCAGGTACATGCGGAGGTCGAGGGCCACCTGGTCGTTGCGGCTCCGCGCGGTGTGAAGCTTGCCGCCCACAGGCCCGACCTTCCGGATCAGCCGGTCCTCGATGTTCATGTGAATGTCCTCGAGCTCCAGGCTGAGGGAGAGTTCGCCGGCGGCGATCTCTTTATGAATGTCCTTGAGCCCGGAGATGATCTGCCGCGACTCCTTCTGCGAGATGATCCCCGTCTTTGCCAGCATGGTGGCGTGGGCGATGCTGCCGGCGATATCGTAGGAGTAGAGCCGCCAGTCATAGGGGATCGAGGCGGTAAACTCCTCCACGAGCTCGTTCGTCGCCTCGGTGAACCGGCCGGACCAGGGCTTGGATGCCTTCTTGGTCTTCTTGGTTGTTTTAATCTTCTTTGCCATATTATGAAAAAGACGTCATGCGGTTACGGTTACGATGCCCGTTTCGGTAACGTCCTTCGTCGTTCGTAATTTGCCGTAACCGTTCCACGCTTCACGTACGGGCCTCGTTACCGATTGACGGTGCGCTTCACTTACGTTACTTCTTCCCCACCATGCTCCCTACCCGGAGCCTGAGGGCATTCAGCCTGATGAAGCCCTCGGCGTCCTTCTGGTTGTAGACCGCGTCCGCTTCAAAGGTTGCGAGCTCGGGGTTATAGAGCGAGACCGGGGATTTCCGCCCCACGGTGTCGCAGTTTCCCTTGTATAACCGCAGCCGGGCCGTGCCGGTGACGTTCTTTTGGGACTCGTCGATCGCCGCCTGGAGCATGGTGCGCTCCGGCGCGAACCAGTATCCATAATACACCAGCTCGGCGTAACGGGGGACCAGGCTGTCCCGGAGGTGCATGGCCTCACGGTCCATGGTAATGGACTCCACTGCCCGGTGCGCCGCGTGGAGAAGCGTGCCTCCCGGCGTTTCGTACACGCCGCGGGACTTCATGCCCACGTAACGGTTCTCCACGAGGTCCACGCGGCCGATGCCGTGGCTGCCTGCGATACGGTTCGCCTCGGCGAGCAGCGCGGCAGGAGAAAACTTCTTGCCGTTAACGGCCACGGGATTTCCGGCCTCGTACTCCACCTCAACGTACTCAGGCTTGTCCGGCGCCTTCTGCACGGGAACCGCCATGGTGTACATGTCCTCGGTAGATTCCTTCCAGGGGTCTTCGAGGATGCCGCCTTCGTAGCTGATGTGGAGCAAGTTCCGGTCCGTTGAATAGGGCTTGGACTTGGTCGCGGTAACGGGAATCTTGTGCTTCTCGGCGTAGGTGATCAGCTCCTCCCGACCCTTCATGGTCCACTCGCGCCAGGGAGCGATTATCTTCACGTCCGGTTTGAGCGCAAAGTACGTGAGCTCGAAGCGGACCTGGTCGTTCCCTTTGCCCGTGGCGCCGTGGCAGACCGCGTCCGCCCCTTCCTTCACCGCGATCTCGATCTGCCGCTTGGCGATGAGCGGCCGCGCAATGGACGTGCCGAGGAGGTAGCGGCCTTCGTACACCGCATTGGCGCGCAGCACGGGAAAGACAAAGTCCCCCACGAACTCCTCGCGCAGGTCGTCGATGTAGATCTTGCTCGCGCCGGTCTTGATCGCCTTTTCCCGGAGGGGTTCCAGCTCCTCGCCCTGGCCAATGTCGGCCGTGAAGGCGACCACTTCGCAGCCGTAGGTCTCCTTGAGCCAGGTGATGATGACCGACGTGTCCAGGCCGCCGGAATAGGCGACGACGATTTTTTTGATTTTCTTATTCAAAACATCAGCCCCGCAAATCGATCTCTCGCAAAGACGCAAAGATCGCAAAGAAAATCCCGGCATTTCTCTCGCCGGTCGTGGCCTTTCTTGGCGTCTTGGCGGCTTTGCGAGAAAACGCCGTTTATTTTGCTTCTACAATTTTAACTTTCATCTCGATCCGCTCATTCGGGTTGTCGCTCCGGTCACGGGGCTGGGACACGATCTTGTCCACCGCTTCCATGCCGCTCTCCACCTCGCCGAATGCGGTGTACTGCTTGTCGAGGAACCGGGCATCGGCCGTGCAGATGAAGAACTGGGAGCCGGCGCTGTCGGGATCGCCCGCCCTGGCCATGGAAAGCGTACCGCGCTTGTGCGGCCGGTCGTTGAACTCGGCCTTGATGGTGTAGCCCGGGCCGCCCATGCCGTGCTTGCTCTTATCGGGACTTTTCGAGTTCGAGTCTCCGCCCTGGATCATGAAGCCGGGAATGACGCGGTGAAAGGTGGTCCCGTCGTAAAATCCCTTTTTTGCAAGGTCCACGAAGTTCTTCACGTGACCGGGTGCAACATCGGGAAAAAACTTCAGGGTAATGGCGCCGAATGTGGTCTCGATGACGGCCTTTGTCTCAGGCATGTTTGCGCTCTCCTGTTCATGAGTAGTTGCGGAATGCTGCTCGGGACATCCCGGCAGTCCGCTGAAAATATACGCGAGTACGAGTGCAAGAGTGAATCTCTTCATTCCGGACAGCTCTTTCAGATAAAAACGGCCTGTACTGCGCCGCTTGTGCATACAGATTATACTCTTTTACCAGAAACCCGGGGGGAAGTCAAACAAAACATGGACTTGACGCAGCTGTGGCCTCAGGGCCCGGCGCATGAACAGAGGTCATGCCCGAAATCACCGGTGAGAACGTGCGGGGCGGAAAGGCCGGGAGAATGGAAAGAATGATGTTGACTCGGACGGAAATTTACTGATATACTTTATGCGTAAGGGAAGGGCACACGGGGCAAGGGGTTTACACTATGGCCGAGCGGCCGCAGGACAGACGCGGATTTATCCGAATCCCGTTCAATACCGATGCAGAGATTCGGGCGGGGGAGCAGGTTCTCCGTTCACAGAACGGCATCGATATAAGCATGAGCGGGCTCCGCATAACCACGGGGGACGCGGTTCCCGCGGAAGGCACCCCCTGTGCTGTAAAGATCACGCTCAAGAGCTTCGTACACAGCCTCCCCATCGAGGCCAAAGGCAAAATCATCCGTTCGGCCGCAGGCACCCTCGCCGTCCACTTCACCGAACTCGACCTCGACAGCTACCAGCACCTCCGCCAGCTCATCCTCAACAATACGGAAGAGCCCGAGAAGGCCGAGCAGGAATTTAACGCCCACTGGGGCATCCGTCCTCCCCGTTCCTGATCCGCGCATCACCACGCTCCAATCGCCCCCCGGTGCATCCGCAAGTGTAGTCCCGCCTGGCGCGCCAGCTCGGTATTGTGCGTAACGAGAATGAAGGTCGTGCCCTTATCGCGATTCATGGACATGAAGAACCTCATCATCTCCGCTTCGGTTTCCTCATCCAGATCGCCGGTGGGCTCGTCGGCGAGGACCACGTCCGGTCCGTTCATGAATGCCCGGGCAATGGCCACCCGCCGTTGCTGACCTCCCGACAACTGGGAGGGATAGGCATTGATCTTGTCCCCCAGGCCCACCGCCTGGAGCAGTTCCACGGCCCGTTGCTCCGCAGCCTGTTGCGCGCCTGCGGACTGCTTTGGCCGGAACGCCACGGGCAGCAGGAGGTTTTCCTTTGCCGTCAGGATCGGCAGGAGGCTGGCGGACTGAAACATGAAGCCCACCTTTTCACACCGGTACTCGGAAAGCCCGTCGCTGTCGAGGGCGGAGAGGTCCATGCCGTTGAACAGGACCCTGCCCCGGGTCGGTGTTATCATCCCTCCGACGATAGAGAGCAGCGTCGTCTTGCCCGATCCCGAGTGGCCCACGATGGAAACGAAGGCCCCCTCCTCGACATCAAGAGAAACATCGTTCACGGCCGTGATCATCGAGCCGTCTACGGCGTAGTGCTTGATGAGGTTTTCAATCCGCAGCTGAGGCATATCAGTCCACCTTGATGACCATAAGGGGCTCCATCTTCTTGAGCCGGCGGATCGGTGAAAGCGCGCCGATGATGCAGATTCCGCTCCCTATGAAGAAACTGATGAGGGCGATCACGATATGTTCCGCCGCGTTGAGATCAGCAGAAAGATTTTTCAGAAGGGAGAAGCTCTTCCCGAGCAGCGCCGAAAGAGCCATGCCCGCAATGATCCCCAGTACGCTGCCGGCGCAGGCAATGACCAGCACCTCGATGAGGAAAAGCCTGACGATATGGCGTTCCTTGGCGCCGATGGCGCGCATGATCCCGACTTCTTTCGACCGCTCGTTGGCAATGGCGGAGAAAATGGCCCACACGAGAAACAGGGAAAGCACCGATGCGAGGACGACGGTCATGGAAAAAATCCGGCTCATGTCCCGCAGGGTATGAACAATGCTCTTGCCGATGTCCTTCCGCGCCACGGCGTCAGCTTCCAGGATGGAGTCCTCGATGCCCGCCGCGACCCGTTTCGGATCGTGCCCCTGCCGTACTTTTACGAAGATGACGGATATCTGATCGGGCTTGATGTTCGCCTTGCCGTTCTTGATGATATCGCCCATGTTCTCTTCGCCGATGAAAATGGCATTGTCCAGGCCGGTGCCCGTCTTTTCCAGCACACCGAGCATCCGGAACACGTTCCCGAAGAGCATGCTGTCCACTTCCATGAGGCCGATGTTGATATTGAAGGCGGACTCCGAGCCCACAACGGCTTCGCCTTTCCGGATCCGCCGTTTCAGCGCGTCCTTCAGCCACGGCTTGATGATGAAATCCGTGTCCTGGTCGAAGGCCACGATCATGGATTCAGGGACCGAACAGCACAGGCCCGTGAGGGTGACGAGATAGGTTTGAGCCGTGGCGGTTTCTACCCCCGGCGCCTGCCGGACCTTTTCCACGACCCCTTTGTCCATGAAGAAAGACTTTACCTGGTTTTCGAGCAGGACCTCTTCCGCCGCGCCCCGCGAGCCCGTAGGCACGACGATCACATCGGCCCCGAGCCGGTCCGACGTCTTTTTGATGCTTCCGTTCACGCGCGTGATAAAGGAGAGCGAGAACACCAGGGCCGATACGAGGAGCGCGATAGCGGTGACAAGAATCCCGGTCCTGAGGGGTTTTCGTTTTATGTTTTTGAGTGCGAAGGAAAACACGTATGGTTTCTGTCCGATCTGCAAAAGTTAGGCGTGAAGGCAGCGAATAGCAACATCCTACCATCAACGGTCTTTGAAGTCTGACATTTTTGCCCCCTCACCCGCTCCTGCTGAGGGAAGGGTGAGGGGGCAATTAAACAGGCATTGAATTGATACGTTCAATATTGCTTTATTGCTTTCGGCTATTTCTTCCAGGCCGCGTCGATGCCGCAGAGCACCGCCGTCTTGTCGCCAAGCCCCATGCCCTTATGACATGCCAGGCACGTGGAGAAGCTCTTCTCGTTGAGCTTCTTGGCGCCGGCGTCATAAAGCATGAGCGTGCCGTCGGTGATGTCCTTGCCCTGAATGGGTTTGCCGTCCAGATCGCATGCTGCGGTGACCGCACGCACGGTCAGGACCGCATATTTGCCGTCGGGCGTGGGCATGACGTCGTGGATCTGAGAGCCCTCGGGCGACATCTTCTCGTCCACGAGCTTGAGGGTGGAGGCGTCGAGCACCCACATCCGGTCCGCGGCGGACTGAAAGATGTATTTGCCGTCAGCCGAGAAATACTGGCGGAACGTAAGGGTCTTGTCCGGCTCGCCCTTGAGGGTGTTCTTGGCAAGCTGCTTCATCTTGCCCTTTTCCAGTGACGGCAGGTCAACAAGGATGAAGTCCACGTTCCCTGTGCCCTTCCCTTCCTTGGCCTCGTTGAGAACAAGGATGAACTTCTTCATGTCCGGAGAGTTGATCCCGTGCAGGAACTTGTACGTCCCCGCCTTATAGCCCAGGTCGCTCACGAACACCCGGTGTTTCAGCTCAAGGGTCGCCTTGTCGAACACATCAACATAACCCTCGGTCCCCATGAAGATGGGCATGTAGAATTTCTTGCTCTGGCCCGATGCGCAGTAGAGCGGCGGCTTCGCGCCCGGCGCCTTGGCGTCGGGCGTCATGGCCACGTCCTTGATGACGTTGCCGGTCTTGAGGTCCGACTTGCCCACGTGCATCTTGCCCTGGGGGTCGAGCACGTAGGTGGACCAGAACATGGTGTTCGGGTCGTTGGCGTCGATCCGCGTATCATGCGTCGGATGCGTGGTCTTGTCGCCGATGACGACCCGGTCGAGATTCGCGATCTTGATCGGATCCGACGGGTTGCTCGGGTCAATGGTCACATCGGCCTTGGCAAAGTGGCCGCCCATGCCGGCCACATACACCGTGGCGGAATAGGTGCCGGCTGCCGGCGCCGACGCTGCTGGTGCCGGCGCAGCTGCCGGCGCCGCCGAATCAACGGTCGTAACGGCAAGGGCGCCGGCGCCAAGTATCACAACGATTCCAACAAAAAGCAATAAATTTTTCTTCATAACCTTCCTCCCCTTTTTCCATGCATTAATTGTAATGAAGCTCGAACGATGGCAAACCAAAGATGTACGATTTGTGTATGATCCCGCTCTCACCTCCCCCCTCTGTTCCCGTAATACCGTTATCAGTGATTATGGCGCGCATGCTGGGCGCCGGGCCGGCTGAAGGTTACCGGCACCTGCTTTTCTCCGGATTTCTCAAAGGTCAGGAACAGGGTAAACTGCCGTCCTGGTTTCATGGACCGCGGCATCTTGAAGATCATGATGTGAAGGCCGTTGGGTTTCAACTCCACCGCGCCGCGCGACGGAATGGACAGCTTCTCGATCCTTACCATCTTCCCGTCCCGCACATCGTGGATTTCGACCACCGTTCCCGGAATGCTGACCCGGGCGCCGAGAAGGACGTCGCTGGCCCGGCCCGCGTTGGCGATCTTCATGAAGACAGACCCGACCCCCAGCAGGGCCGGAGACACCATGGCCTCCTGGTCCTGAACACTGACGAGCGGCGTCCGGGGCGCGTTCCCCCCACACGCGGAAAGGCCACCCAACAGATGCAGGCAGAGCGCCACTATGAATGCACGTTTCGCTGTTGCTGTGATTGTGTATTGCGGCATGGTTTTCACGGGCCGTCCGCCGGGAATAATGGCCGCGGCACACCTAAAACGAAGTTCATCATAGAGCGACGCGCTGCTTCCTGTCAACCTCAAATTCTAATTTGAGGGCTGCCTAAAGAAACACCCTTGCCGCCAGTTTGCTCCACCGGCGTCTGCTATGGGAACAACAAGAATGATTCTTATTTCCCTCTTCCTCTTTCCCTGATTTT
>ERZ1292625.3507-Hain-H41-01um-R1-3507-length-12671-cov-7_pt1 | contig 12671 bp, 20 predicted proteins | sample MGYA00564400_ERZ1292625 | MGnify/ENA primary metagenome ERZ1292625 (study PRJEB36523, sample SAMEA6512639) | groundwater metagenome | collected 2019-01-08 | study: AquaDiva: Metagenomics assemblies of 32 groundwater samples
AAATCGTACCTCAGCGAATGCCTTAAAAGTGGCTAAGTTAATTGATAAATACTGGAAGATGGCAAAAAGGAAACAAACTATAAATGGGTAAGAGATTACCCTATACACCCCGAAGTAAAATAAGAAATGTGTTAAGGCGTTACATCTGGCTTAGGTCTCGTGAGAGGGCTGCGGCTTTAAAACGTGAGAAATACCACTGCCAAAATTGTAAGAGAAAACAAAGCAAAGCCAAAGGGAAAGAGTTATCCCTTGAAGTGCATCATCTTGACGGGGCCCATTTAGAATACATAATTGATGAGATTTATAAATATTTACTGTGTCATATAGATAGATTGATGCCATTGTGTGTAGAGTGCCATAGTAAAATTAAACATTAATAGTGTGCAGGTAACGAGTATATAAGTGCGAACAAGTTTGTAGGCTCTGGATTATAGTGGGAGCAAAACTTGGCCACCTGCACACTACATCTGTCTAAGGATTGAAAATAAATTATATGACTTCACAAGACATTAAAAAAACCATTATCGAAAAATGGATGCCGATATTTTTCAGGAAGAGAAAAAACCAATATGAGCCACCTTGTTGGTTATGTGAGCTATCAAGAAATTTATGTTCTGGAAAGGTTGAGTGTACTCATTGTGTAGTTTGTCTTTTTACGAAGCATTGGGGTTGTGATGATACTCCATATTGGGATTGGAGGAAAAGTCAAGATCGACAAACCGCCAGAGAAGAACTTTTATTCCTTCTCAGGCTTTATAGGAAAGTGAGGAAAGGTGAAATTAAATGAAACCATGTCCAAATTGTAAGGAAAAGAAGAAAAAATGTGCCTGTATTCGTAATATTTGTATAAAATGTGGCAAGCCTGTCGGTAATATTACTTTTACCGTTTGTGATGGTTGTTGGGATAAACCAGTACGTGCAATTCCATATTAAACAATGAAATTAATAAGACCAGCTTCCCCAACATATAGCAAAACAGGTACACAAAAATCAATGGCGTGGTTTGAATGTCCGCTTTGCCATAAACTTGTTAAACGCCAAAGTAATTTAGGCAGAGAGCAGCTTACTTGCGGCTGTGGTAAAATGCCTAAGCCTGTACCTAAGACGGTAATTATTCCATGCTTGAGATGTAGTAAACCATTTCTAAGTCATAACAAAATATATAATCGGTTTTGTGCCAAATGTAATCAGGAAAATGAAAATGAATATCGGAAATCTCATAAACACGGCAAGACCGATGGGAAATTGCATACACGGAAAGGAAATTAGATATGAATAAAGCAGAAAAGGAAAATCAAGAACGAATATTAGAATTAACTGAATTATGGTATGAATACGTAAACAAAGATTACCATAAAGACAAAGACTGCCACTGGTACATTGAACAAACATGGAGTTATGGCAATCTACCTTATTATACAGTACTCTACTATGGATATGTTTACGAAATGCCCAAAAAACTATTTGGCAAAAAATATTATACTTACGAAGATGCTGAAAAAGCCTTGCTAAAATTAATCTTATCGGCTTTTAGAGAAGAAATCAAATGGTCAAAAATTGTTCTTAATGCGGAAGAAGCCGAATGGGATGCAGTGACCAGAGATAGTGCCGAATGGTTGTTGGCAAGAAAGGGGATACTTTATGAACTACGATTTGATAAATCAAGATCAAGATAAAAGCAAAAATAATATCAAAATAGCAGTCCGTGATTATCTTATAGTTAATTGCTGGAATGCCTATCCCGCATGGGCACAAAATATGTATTGTTTGAAAAAGGGAGAGTATCCATTATGGGTGTGTATAGTGGATAAGGGGCGGAAACCAACAGCAGAACAAATGGCTTTTATTAATTTGGTAAATAGTTTAACCTTATGCGGTACTAGAGCGATTTGGTGTGATAGTCTCGAAATGTTTATTCCCGTGTTTAATGATTTGATAAACGGTTATGGAATTAATAAAACCCGCGAAACCAACATATAGCAAAAATGGCGTCCAAAAATCAATGGCGTGGTTTGAATGCCCACTTTGCCACAAACTTATTAAACGCCAGAATAACTTGGGCCGAGAGCAGCTTACCTGTGGCTGCGGTAAAATGCCTAAGCCTGTACCTAAGACGATAATTATTCCGTGCATGAAATGTAATAAACCATTCCCAAGTCATAACAAAATATGTAATCGTTTTTGTCCTAAATGTAATCTGGAAAACGAAAATGAATACCGAAAAGCACATAAACACGGCAAGACTGATGGTAGATTACATGCACTAAAAGGAAATTAGAAAAATGATAATAGGGATAGGGGAATTAAGGGATATTATAAAGGGAATAGATGTTATTACGTCTGGAAATTCTCCGCAATATATAAGTTCTGGGAGTAAGCGCTTTTGTATAATTACAGAATATTACCCTGTTCTGTACTGTACAGTATTAACGAAGGAAAGAATCAAACTTGTTATTAAAGGAATAAAAATTATAAAAAGAAATTCCTTCAAGATAGATTATTTTAAACTGAAGAATGTCCTTAGTAAAATAGAAACATTAGGAACAGAAAATAAATCAGATGCTGTAGAACGATGGTATAATGAGAAGGTTGAGGATTGAAAAGAATTAACTAATTAAGGGGGCGGGCGGTTGGACTCCAAAACTGCTAGTTTTTAAACCTTACTAGCAGACAAACTATTTTAGCCCGCCCCTTTTAAAATATTTATTTTAAGTATAACAATTTTATAAGGAGAATAATGTGAGCGCACTGGATAATATATATAGAGACACATTACCAACGTGTGAACCGAAACAGCCTCTCTTGGATCAATTAAAAAGAAGGCGCATAGCAGCGCAAAAGGCAGTACAAGACATTGACAATGCAATAAAAGCACTTGAAGATAATCCCCAAATCCAACAGGTGCTGGATGTATTAGCAAAGGTAACAAACTACACCTAAAATGATAATCCGATTTTCAAGGATAATAAACAATGGGTATAAAAGAAAGCCTTTGCCCGATGTTCAAGAGTGTAGTCGTTGCGGTGAAAAGCCAAATAAATATTGTTTAACACTTCATAATTGGGGTAAATTATATTTATGCGATAAATGCTATGTTTTACAAGTGGAGATAGAAGGCTTGATTATCACAGAACGCCCAAAGGATTTAAACAAAATCTTAAATACAGTAAAATAAGGGGCAGGTTTATTGACCCGCGTTGCTGGAAAGGGAGAAAGGCAACGAAAGGTACTGCCCCTTAATGTTTATGCGTCATATAATTTATTACACGCTCCGCAACCAAACCTAGAATAGGGAGAGATAAATACCATTTTATTGCAGATGATTTCTTCTCGCTACTCGCAATGAAATTCTTAGCATCGTAAATTAATGTCTGTTCATCTTCTGTGATATGTTTTTTCTCATTATTATGCTTAGTAAGATTATGGTCAATATTTCCATTGCAAAATTCCTTTATATCTTTAGAATGTATTTTCAATTCCTCGTTTAGAACAACCCTTAATCTGTCTTCGGTAATACAAATATGTTCCCTCTTTTCATCCCCTGAGTATTCCATATAATTTCCTTTTAAAAGAAGCCTCTTTAATTACCTGCTTATTTGCTTTAATGAGATTATGCAGAATTTTGTTTATTTTAAATCCTTCAATAATCTCTCTGCAAGTAGCCCGAACATACCATTCTAAGAAGGTTTCAAGATTTGTATTCATTAGTCTGGTAAATCCTCTGGTAATGGTTTAGTTGATAGGTATTTTGCTATGCTAACTATTGCACTTGCACCAGCAGCCATAAATAATTTTCCCAGTCCATCATGTATGTTGAATGTTTCAGGGGCAATAATCATTGTTGAAATCGCAACCGTACCACCACTAATGCCTGCATGTACCAATCCTTTTAACCAAATCGACCAATCTTTTAAACTTAATGGCATCTTCTATTCTCCTTAATTAAGTTCCTGTATTAGCTTTTACAAGTTTATTTAGATACGGCTCATACCCTAATGCTCCAGCCACTTCTTTTATCTTTTCTTTCGTGTCGGCATTACCCGCTAATTCAACCCCCTTAATTACCGCATCTAGTGTACTACCCCGCTTTTTCGCAATTAATATAGATGTTATCATCCCCCCAAATAGAGACACAACACCAGAAACCAAACCTATAATAGTCCCAACCCCAGGGATAACATTTGCGATAGGTGTAATAGTTCCTACAGTTGTTGTAATATCACCAATTTTAGTATGTTCAACTCCAGCGGAATCTTTATAAACCTCGAACAAATCACACCCCATCACAAATAAAGCTAAACTACACATTACCAATAAATACAAGTAATACTTTTTCAATATGGACATTTTCATACCTTTTACCCTCCATTTAGAATTTTTCTCAGCTTTTTAAAACTAAATATTATAATTACTATCGTTAATACCGCTATCCCCAAAATTATGTATTCCATTTAATCTCTCCCTAGAATAATCCTCTTCTTATTAAATCTGCTGTGTAAGGCCTATCAGATAAAACCCCATTTTTTTGTTTAGGCTTTTCAAGTTTATCGTCCAAACTCCCGCCGCGCTCTTTTATTGCATTGTTTAATTTATTGTAAATTCTATCTTTATCTTCCCCTGAAAAGTTTTTATCTTCTTTCTTGTTTTCTTTAAGCATAAATTCCTTTCGTAAATTTCCACATTAATTCAATCATATTAATTTACTTTTACCACCTGAATGCTTGTAATATCACCAAACTCTATATAATCACTTTCCTTTGCACTGGTACAAGCCGCCTTTATATAAAGGTCTATTTCAAGTTTTGGTAAATATGGAACATATAATATACCTTTGACAAAACCTTTTAATGTCTTACTCAGTTTAAACGTACCCTGCCTACTGAACAGCCCATAATGCCCTTCTGGAGTAATATTGTACCCTCCAGCAGGGATTATCTCAGTTCCATTAGCAAACACTTTAGGCGTTACCCTTACAGATAATCCTTTTGGTTTTCTTTTCCTTAGACTTTCATTTTTTGCAAGAAACGCAACCATAACTAAAAACTCATCCCCTTCCTTACAATCTTCAACAACAAGCATTGAAAGTTTTTTCCAGCCAGCCTTTTCGCTTGGCTCTTTTTTGCTGTTAATAACTGCAAGCTCATCAAGTAAGCTATAATCTGGATAAGGAGTTCTTAGTATCATGGATCAACCCTGTAATCTACGTATGAGATAACATACCCAACTGATGCTACATTGCTTGCTATATATATAGTGTTAGTTCCTGATACGCCCGACACCCAAAGATTTTTCACGGGATGCCCAGCGGTGACGTACCCCCAAAGAATCCCAGACGTGGCAGTAGTTCCGACCTTTAGGTACACGTTATCACCTGCGCCCACTACCATTGTGTCTACCCGCCAAATGTGGCTGTTTGATACAGTTCCTATTTGTATGAATCCTCCTGGACTTACGGTTGAAGAGGTTGTGCCGTATAGCGTGAGTGCGTCTATAAATACAAGTTCTGCAGCAAATACAGTTGTTTTTGCCATTGCAAGAAAAATAATTATTATTATACTAATTTTTTTCAACATTTTTTACCTCCCTAAATAGATTAATGTTCTAATTGGGCCAAGGTCGGTGGACACTCCACTTAATTGGCTTCCGTCACCAGTATAAGTAGTCGCTGTAAGAGTACCACTTACTACTATATTTCCTGTACTAACAGACGCTGTTCCTGTCCATGTCCAACCAGCGGCAGTTGTTGTACCTGTATTTGTTATAGTAGATGTTCCTCTTCCACTACTATCGTAAACAGTTGAAGTTTGTATTCCAGTTCCTGCAACATTAGAAACAATTCTGGTTAATCCTGTGACCGTGCCAATAAAGCTAGGATTTTCTAGCGTAGTATTACTTCCCGCTCCATTCAAAATAGGAATATAACTTGTTAATGAGCCAGCCGTAGCAATAGCCGAACCATTTATTGTCACTTGTCCAAACTGCATATCCATCGTAGACGAACCATTTGAATAAGTATATACCTCTTGAGGTAACAAAGTTGATGTGCCTGAAATACGTCCAGTTGGATTTGTTGATGTTCCTGTTACAGTTGCAGTTCCATAATAACGTATAAACTTTCCGCTTGTTATTGTACCAGGTGTAGTGTCTGTGCCAGGCTGGATATATTCATACCATGTAACTCTATCACCTATACCTCTGTCTCGCGGAGCTATAAGCGAGGGAGCGTATCCAGTTGTTTGCGTTTGTGCATTGCCAATTTTATAAATAATTAAAAATAAAATAGTTGTGATGATAAACGTTACGATAATTGATTTTTTGAACACAATTACACCTCCTATTCCACTCTATAAGTATGTGGTGTGATTATTAATCCTGAGCCGGGCAACGTGCTGCCTTCTTGATTTACTCTAAACGTCATAATATCCGTTGTCTCAAAAGTCGTTTGTGTGCAAGCAATATAACCATATAATTGATTTTCTGTCAAATTAATTGTCACAGGCGTTCCTAACGCCACATCATTTTTATAAACTTCTAAAATTACATCACTTCCAATAGGCGCAAAATCAAGCCACTCCCAATGTAATCCAAATAATTTTGATTTTACAGGCGGTTTATAACCTTTACCAATTATTCTACCTGCTACAACATCCCCCAAAACCATGCCCATAAAATCATAACGTGTAACTAATGCTGTACCGCTATGCCATGTTATTTCTATGTACCAATCATTTCCCGGTAAGCTCGGAACATCAGTCCATTTGAATTTTGTAAACTCTCCTGCATCAACAGTTGTTGTTAATGTATCCGATTCCTTCCAAATATTATTAACTGGGACTGTAAGATTTATCCCTTGATATGTTCCGTCCACTGCCATGTCGAGAGTAAGATTGCCATTAGGAGCAAAATTATCTGTGCCCAATCTTAATTTGGTGATAATTACCCCTGGTGTCCATTTTAAAAATCCCCATTCTTTATTAAGAATCGGCTCGCCAATGTATATTTTTTGCGTTATTTGGTCTTTGGTTGACGGGGCCCCAGCGGCATCAAGCTCATCATCTGTAATTCCAAAATTCCTGTCAATCAAATCCCAGTTATCTCTAGTATTTGATTGTATCCGTGCAAGGTTATGTCCGTAAAAATCTGTGAATACTTGGTAACTAGCGGCAACCTTATTTGTGCCTTGATACGTTTCCAACAATGTCCCGTTGACATTATTGGTCATGTTAAGCACAAAAGTATAGAATGTCGGCTCTCCATCAAACTTGATTAGATGCCCGGCATTAACAATACCTGAAAGCCCAGTAGCCCCGCTGAATGTAAGTGTATTTGTATTTTGATTTATTGAACATGTTCCGCTTGATATTACAGCCATAAATTAATCCTTTAGGATAATGTCCTTATGTTAGTTCCATTCTCTACGTTATTTCTTTTTTATCAATATCATTAATAATCTGTTTATATTTCTCATTTTCCTGCCTTAAGGTAAGTACCTGATTATTAAGGTCGAGTACCATTGCATCTCTTTCCTGTATAATTTGGCAGAACAACTGTTCTCGTTGTAAATCTTTTACTTCCATGTTATTCTCCCTTTAACCTTGTTTTTATTTCCCAGCGAAGTTCGCAACCAGATATATCTTCAAAAGTTATATCAGCTCCGGTATGATTAGTCATTTTGCGAAAAATCCTTATTTGAGGCTCACTATCGCCTCTATATATTAACTCAATAGTTTCAAGGGCTACGCCATTGGGCGTAGAATTTACAATTTGGAAATAGGGTAATTGATGCTCGTGCCTCTCTAAATCGAACGAAATAACTCCTTGTATTGATTTAGCCTTTGTGTTTTCCGTATTCGAGGCAAGAGTTATTAGTTGGGTTTGATTCCAGTCTAAACTAGTAGCAATAGTTTTCCCTGTAAACTCAGTAAGTATTACAGAGCCTTTAAGTGTTTCAGCAGATGCCAAATTACCTATAAATAAAAATGTAAATATTATAACTATTATGTATCTCACATTCTCCCTTTCTAATTTAAAGCAACCCAAGCTCCTGCTGCATATAAATATAACTTATCATCATCAGAATCATAATAAAGTTGTCCCTCTTCTGTGCTTGATGGCTGGCTTGATTGAGGCATAATTCGTACTGCTCCTTTAGTTGCATTTCCATATGTTAATATCCCATAACCAGACATACTAGTACAGACAATTCCGTCACCTGTGTTAGATTGTGCTGTAATTGCAGGAAGTACACCATAATTACTTGCTAATATTGCTCGTTGATTATATGCTGTTGCTTTAATCGCTTGTAGATTATTACCAGAATTATTATTGCCAACATCTATTATGTTTGTAGCTACCCCATCATATAATACTCCTATTCCGCCAAGAAGAACAATACTTGCATCTCCTTGATCCCCATAGAAATTTATCTCGTTGGTAGCTGCCGTAATAATAACTCGTTGTCCGCTTGCCGCTGTTTGCAAAGTACTGCCTGTTATAGTTCCCGCAACAATATTTTCTGCCGCAACGGAATCGGCAGTTAATGCTCCAGATACAGTAACATTACCGCTTGTGTCCCAATATATTTTATTACTAGCTCCAAGCCAGCCTGAGCCATCATTTAATATTTGTACTCTTTGAGTACCAGAGCTATTATACGATTTAATGCCGTCTTGCCCAAGCACAACTCTGGCTCCTGATGTAGCGGTTTGGATTGTTGTACCTGTCATAATTAAGGCATCAACCCGATTGAAAGCTCCTCCATAAGCGGATATGGTATATTCTGCGTCTGTTAACATCATCAATACATTGCATTTCCCAGACGGCGCTTCTATTATTTTCGCAATCGCAACAAACGATTGGTCAGCGTCCATTTCTGCCTCTGTTTTAATCAGGAAGGTTGCAGTTCCAACGTAGGCAAGAAATCTTGTGCCGGTAAATGCGGTTGAAGAGGCGTTATTTATAGTTATATCTGTTGTGCTTGTATTTGTTTTCTTTTTAAGCCCTGGAGTTCCGCCCACCCAAGAGATATGATTTTGGTCAACCGCAGTGACACTGCCAAGAAATTTATACATTGCCCATTTAAGGGGCATGTCTTCAGGCTGGAACGGTTGAATCTGAACCGTATGAGTCGCCCATGTATCGCCTTCTGAATGGCTAAAAGTACCTTCTAGTTTAGACACATTTACGGAACGTACCCTTGCCCAATATTTCCAGCCTACTTTAGCGGCTACATTATAATAAGTTACCGCACCGATTTGATTATCAATTTCAACCTTATATATTTGTTTATAGCATTTATAACTCCCGGAAACCGTACTACCGTATCCATCCCCATCTATACTATTAGCCAAATCGGTTAGGCTTGGCTGTGCCGTAGCGGATGTGTTTTGAACGGCTCTAAGCTCAATCTCGTACCCATCAATATCAATTTCCGTGCCAGTCGCCCATGATATATTTATTTTGGTAGATTCTGTCGTACCATTTACAGCAACAACTGTAACACCTGTAGTTATTGCGGGTTTATTAATATAATATTCAATGTCATCGCCTGTAAGTCCTGGGTATGCCGTAGCAAGTACGGAAGTCGTTCCAATACCATAAACATCGTAGGGATAAACGTTCACAGCATAAACCATTTTAGGGTCGAGATTGTCTATTACAACCCTGTACCGCGCTGCCTCAATATCCAACTGGGATGAGTTTTCATTGATAACGGATGCGACAACATATCGTTGCAAAATCATGTATCGTTCCCATACAACACCGCCGTCTGTTATATCATTTATTGTCACGGTAGAAGGTTGTGAGCTTGCTGAAATTCCAGTCGTTATTGATTTGACTCTATATACAACCGTAAATTTTTTATTACTGTTTATAAATATACGCTTATCACCTACGACATAAGCAGTACTATTTTTTCTTGTAGATAACGCTTCGATATAATCAATCAGTTCATCTGTTGCGGTTAATGTCCATTGTGCAGTTCCGTCAACATTTAACTGGCTTGCCCAATTTGGCTCTGGCGTCCCGCTTGTGCCTGCAACTATACATCTATTTAATGTTGAGTTAGGCGTTTCTGTTGCCGATGGAGTCCAGTCGCCTACATTTGTTTTGCTGCACCAATCATCTACTTTTCTAACAATCCCGGTTGCCCATGGATTAACATTTACCACATAAATAATAAAGTGCGATATATCAACATAACGGCTAGGGTGGTCAAATTTAATTACCATTCCGCTTGGCACGCCATACAGCCAAATGTCAACCGCTGTGCCTGTAGTATCTTCCATTGCAGGAGGCGGATTATAAGCCTTTAAACTTGCAGGTTGGGCCGATTTATCATTTGTAGTATTAAGTGCAAATACTTTTGGCGTTATCTCTCTTTGGGCAATTCCATAATAATTATAATAAGCACATTCAGCGGCGTTCGATGCGTGTAAAGTCCAATGCACATTATTATCAATATTGTTTGTGCTTGCCCAGTCAGGTTCTACCGTGCCTCCTGTTGCATTCCCAGTTATAAAATAACATCTGAAAACTTTATTGATACTTGGGTCATTAGGTCTTACAAAATCCCCTATTTCCCGCACTACGCTAGGTCGCCAGTACGGAGCATTATAATTTCTGAATAGATTTTTTATCGCCTCCCGATTATCTTCAAAGGTAAAAGTAAATTCAGGGTCTGTTACGATAAGCGAGAATGCTAGTATATCACTCATTGCTACATTGCCTGATTTTATCGTTGAAGGAATACCTGAAAAATATATTTCCCATAAATAACGATAATCCGCCTCCGATTGACTTTCTTTATCTGTATAAGTTTCAGTGCCTGGATAAGCGCTAATGGCATAAAGCGATGTGTCGGCTTTGTTTGAAAGTGCATTGCATTTAAAACTAAAATCCTTATCTTCTGATATATGCCGATTTTGAACGTCAATCCAGTCATTTGTTCCATCTGCATTGACTGTGCCATTGCCTCTATCGTAGGCTAATTCAAGCCCTGTGACTGTTGGAGGCGGCTCTGATGTTGTGTCAAGCAGGTCTTCCCACGGATAAGGCTTTGTGTCTGGGTCTTCAAATTCGATAGGGTCAACCTCTATCGTATCGTAATCGTAACAGGTAGATATATATTCAGTTAATCCGATTATCAAGGTAGCACCCATAGTAATTCCAATTGAATCAACCCAAAATTGCTTCTGTGCCCATGCAGGTGTTGAATGGGAAGTCTTTACTACATTACCCATTCTTAATTTATATGCTTCTTCATTTGCTTTGAGTGCTACCTTAATTGGCGATCTTGATTCACGCCTTAAAACCATTGCTATTTGTCGTGCAGTAAATTTATTGTAAGTGTAAAATAAATCTACTTCTTTCATATTCTCAAATTCATTGTCGTTTTTGAGATATACATTTTCCTGAGTTATTTGGGGCCAGACAACATAATCAGTTTCATAGCTTTTCTGCCGATTAATATAAGAAGCCTTTATGATGTTGCAGGTATCACTAACGCCGGAGAGTGTCCATTTCCATGAACCGTCATCAAAAATATTGTCTTCGGTTAGTTCAAAGGCTTCTGGCAATGTTTGTTTGCGGGTATGCAAGCAATAAACCCCGCCTTCGTAAAACATATTTCCACGATTTGACGTTAATATTTCTTCGATATTTACTTTAATTTCATTCGAGGTATCTACAATACCATTACAGGTAAACCGTGCTTGCTGTTCAGTGTTTCTACCCGTTGTAGGAGCGGCTCCAGCAATTGATGTATCAAGATAGCGTACTGTGCTATCTGTAGCTAGTTTGTCGGCAATATTGTCATAATATTTATCATCATCTGCGGTTATGGTATCGCAGAAATAATATTCAGTTCCATTTGCCTGTGTGCGATAAATATTAGTGCCTACACATTCAGGACTTGTGTCTATTGGTATATTTGTTAATTTGATTTGCCGTTTATTATTTTTGGTTATAACACCCTTAGAGTTTGCGCCTGCTGCTGATGTCGTGCCGTCTGAATATAACCATGCGATTTTATATTTATATTTACCAATAGACAAATTACCTGTTTTGTCAAGCAATTTGGCTTCAGGGGCGGACGGCGGATTTACAGTCACTCCTGAAACTAATTCATCATCGAAATTAGCCTCACGGATAAATGTCGTGGAGTCTTTTTCTGTAGAATCAATTCCAGCCCCATAAACAGGATTTAATAAATAATCAAGCTCACATAATGCAGAATTTTCACCGATAAGAATTTCATCAGCAACATGAATAGTGTCAATATCAATTTTAAAACCAGAAGGCGTTACAGTTGTGGTTTCAAATTTTGTCGGGTCTGTGTCGTCTGTAACATCTGGGTCAATTACTGATATAGCACCAATCGGGACAACTTGTTTGATGCCAACAGACCAGATTGATGTCAAAAGTGTCGGGTCTTTTAATTTTAATTTAACCTTCATCCAATCGCTACTGCCTGTAGCGTTATCAATTTTCAATTTAGGTATTTTAATATCGTCTGCAATGGTTGTGCAGTTTGTCGTGCTGGCAAAAACAAATTTTAAATCACCATTTTGGAGAGAAACATCTGTGCGCAACCAAAATATAACATAATCATAAGTTGATAAATTCCTTGCTGAAGCAAAATTTGTATAGCCTAAAATTGCATCAATCGG
>ERZ1292625.2148-Hain-H41-01um-R1-2148-length-19375-cov-33_pt2 | contig 12667 bp, 16 predicted proteins | sample MGYA00564400_ERZ1292625 | MGnify/ENA primary metagenome ERZ1292625 (study PRJEB36523, sample SAMEA6512639) | groundwater metagenome | collected 2019-01-08 | study: AquaDiva: Metagenomics assemblies of 32 groundwater samples
TCCCAAAGCATATAAAAAATTGTTTTCCATTTTATAGCACTTGCTTGTTTATTAAAGTGTACTTCTATTGGAGCTTCATAAATTCGTGTAAAACCAAAATGATTAGCAACAACAAGCATCTCAATATCCATAGCATATGTTTTAACTAATAATTTAGAAATAATTTTTTCTACCACCTTTCTTTTGAATATTTTTATTCCACTCTGAGTATCTGTAAGTTTCAATCCAAATAATAACTTTACTCCAAGATAATACCCTAGACTTAAGATTTTACGTATAAAGGGATAGTTAACTTGTGAAACAGGGTGCCTTTTACTACCAATTATTATATCTGCATCGTACCATTCCATATGTGACATTAACATCATCATACTTTTAGGACTTATGTCCATTCCTGAATCTAAAAATGAAATTAAATTACCTTTTGCCTTACTCATTCCAAATCTAACAGCATAACCTTTGCCTTGATTTTGTGAGTATTCAAAGACCTTAAGCTTGTTAGATTTTACTTTTAATACCTCTTTATAAGTATCATCAAGTTTGCCATCTATGACACAGATTATTTCATAATCAATGTTTGTAAGACCAACTTCCAAAGTTTCAATAATGTTTTGAAGGTCTTTTTTAATAGTTCGCTCTTGTTTATAAGTAGGCACTATTATTGATAATAATTTGTTTGGTGTATTTTTCATGTTTTCGGCTTTGCAAAATTATATATCAAAAAGATAGAAATTGACAAAAACATCACTATAGTCGTAAACATAGAAACTTTAATTATTTCTGATATATTTTTATGATAAAAATATATTAAAATTGGCTGAGCAATTGAAGCTACTAATGGTATGAAAACTATTTTTGTTTTGGAAATTGAAAGAGAGAAATTTAACAAAAAATTTGATAATGAATAGAAAAGGACGAACACCCCCATAAACACCAATTCAGATTTAGCAGATAAATAATCTTTACCATATAAAACTCCTATTGTGAATTCAGGAAGCAACCAATACAAAAACGTAATTCCAGATCCTATTAAAATAGTGGCAACAAAGGATATTACAAATATTCGTAAATAACTTTCATTTCTCCCACTTTTATTTGAGACGATTGGAAACATTGCCGAAGATACGGGAGATGATGCAAAAAATATTATTTTTCCAAGTGTTGAGAGTGCAGCATATATACCGGCGTCGAAAGGTGATAAATAGTGTTTCACTAAAATTACATCGACCGTAAATATTGATGTAAACGCAAGCGCCTGTACTAAAACAGGGAGTGAATATTTTAAAAATGGCTTTAAATCGTATTTAGTTGTATCTAACTTTCTATTTGCTATTTCTTTGATAGAGGGTATAGATATCAAATATGCAAAAACAGCTCCTAAGACAATTGCTCCCATTGCACCAAAAACTGAAGATCCAAGAGTGATAAATAAAATACCAAACAATAACTTTACTATAGATGAAATAAAACTCGGTAGGATATAGCCCATAAATTTTAATAATCCCTGAGATGTAGCCTGATTCGCTAATGTAATTAGTGAGAAGAATAAAATTGGAGAAATTAACATTATTAAAATAATATTATCTATATGTAAAAAACTAGAAATAACTGGCGAAACAAGAATCATTAAAACAGAAAGTGCTAATGAAATTGTAAATATTAATCTATTTATGGATTTGTAAACTAATGAAACTTCCTTGATATTCTTGCATGAGGATATAAACTTTACAATCGCAACAGATGCCGAACTAGGAATTATTCCTACAATATATAGAATTGAAAAAAGACTAGCTAGAATTCCATAATCTACTGGTCCTAGAAGTCTTCCAATAATTAAATGATATAAATAATTTATTACATTAATTAACATACTTCCACCAACCATTATCAATCCACCAGAAAACAAAGGGTGCTGCATTAATTTTTTCATTTTTACGTCAATATTTCTTTTAGACCATCAGACAAATTTGTAAATTTAGATGGATCGATTCCTATACTTTTCAAGACTTTTGTATCTGATTTACTTTCTAGTAATTCTTTCCTTGCCGCTAAGAAATTAATTCTATATCTAGTATTTAACGTCTTACCAATTAATCTACCTAGATCTAATATTTTATAACTTTTTCCTGTACCTAAATCGATTATTTTATTAGGGATATCTATATTGATAAGTTTTTCGACAGTTTTTACAACATCTTTTACATAAATAAAATCTCGTGTTTGATTGCCAGTACCGTATATGTCTATTGTTTTCTTAGTTTTAATACTATTTGCAAAATTATGTATTACATAGCCATACGAAGGATTCTGACCAACACCATATATATTAAATGGTCTAATTATGATAACTTCAATTTGATCATTATAGCTTCTAGCTATTGTTTCAGCAAAAATTTTTGACGCTCCATATGGGGTCAAAGGATCTCCATAAACAGCAGCTGATGAAAAGATTATTATTCTTTTAACTTTATTTTTTATTGAAGCTTTAATTACTTTATAAGTTCCTAATCCGTTATTTACTAAATATTCCTCAGGTTTTTTCCAAGACTCTATACCAGAGACAAATGATGCTAAATGAATAACGACATCCACGTTATTAAGAGATTTATTTAATAATTTTTCATCAAATATATCTTTACCCTCTTTTAAATCATAACTTATGATTTCAAAATCTTTTTTTAGACGATTTGTTAAATGAGTACCTACAAATCCTTTTGATCCTGTAATTAGTATTTTCATTTATATTTAGGTGTTGTCTTGTATCGTTATATAATTCATCTGTTATTTTCAATTAAATATCTCCAAGCAGGAACGATTGAAATATTTATACCATCTACTAAAATAGTATTATCTTGTTCTAAATTTATAATATATCCTTTTTTAAGATCAAATTTTTGACATGTTTTAACTAAACCTTTTATTTCTCTATTAAAAGTTGATTCATCATCCAAGTTATAACAAACTTGCACAGCTCTTTGTATCTTCTCTTTATCTAATATTAAAAAATCACATTCACTACCATTTTGAGAATAATTAATACTCTTACCTGATTTTATAAATTCGAGTCCAATCAGCGTCTCCAAAACACGACCTTTATCATGCCCGAATTTATAATCGAGGGAAATGCCCATTCCATGGTCCACAACATAACTTTTTTTTCTAGAACTCTCAGTCTTTACAATCGAATGAGAATATTTTGATATCAATTTACACATATAAATCGCCTCGACGTGATCTTGATAAAGATACAAGCTATCCTTACCTACTTGATAACCTTGTGATTTTAAATCATTAAAAATTTTATTAACACTAAATTCATCAGCACTGTTTGCTATTAATCTTTTGCAAAAGTATTTTAAAATTGAGATCTGAGAGATTTTAAATCTATCAACAAGGTCTCTAAATAACATGGTATTAAAATACTCCTGATGTACCTTATTTCTCAAATGTTTATTCATTTTAATAGTTTCTGGAAAACCTCCTTGTCTCATAAATTTTGCAAAATAACTAATCACCTTAGCACGGTCCTTACTTTTATCTAAATTAAATTTAGGGAACATAACTTCTAAATATTCTGCAAAAGATAACGGATATACTTCATATGTTAAAGTTCTGCCTCTAAGAGTTGTGGCAATTTCTTTCGAAAGTAGTTTAGAATTTGAACCAGTTATGAAAATATTTTGGGAAACAGATGAATATAGTCGCGACACAAATTTTTCCCAACCGTCAACTTCCTGAACTTCATCAAACAAAAAATAACAATCAGACAAATTCAAGTCTGGAAAAAGTTCCATATATGACTGTAATATTAAATCGAAATCCTCTGAAGTTAGAGTAATGCGTTCATCTTCGAAATTCAAATACAATATTCTAGACGAATTAACACCTTTTTTTCTAAGTTCGTCAATAATACCAAACAAATGATAAGTTTTTCCACTTCTACGAACACCTGACAAAGTAACAATTTTGTTACTATTTAAAGGTATTTTTAAATCTCTATTCCAAATTTCAGGATATTGTCTAGATTGACTATCCAATATTATATTTTTAATCAGTTCTTTATTAACCATATAAGTTTTTACTTTTTACAAGGAAATTATATATCAAAAGTTTCCTTCTGTCAAGGAAACTTTTTTATATTTATATTAAGAAACAAAATATCCCCTAAAAAATAGCATTTGTGCAATTATAGTAATTATACTTAAGAGTATGTATATTCCAAGTCTCAAATACATATTTACTTTTTCTAACTTTAATGCCATAAAAATAAAGGCGGGGAATAAAACAACAACATACCTAGGTAGAGATGAAAAACTTCCAGTAAGAGTTGGTATTAAATAGCCTAGTGTTATGTAGACCCAATAATCCCATCTGATCTTTCGGAAGCCAACAAAAATTAAATATAAAAAGATTAAAGCAGTAGCGATCTCTAACAGTGTACTAAATACGATTGGAAAATAACTCCACTCTAAGTTTGGTATTATTTTTGCGAAATATCTAAAAAAGACTTGAGGTAATAAAATTAAATTCAAAGACCGTTGTTCACCTACTAACGTTTGTAAATTATAAAAAGCAAATGGATCATTATAATTCTTCAACAGGTACCACATGTATATAAATAGTCCTAAAACAGATAGTCCAACTAAATATATTTTTTCTTTTACTGCGTCTAGCAGGTTATTTTTATTTTTAATAATATCTGTAACAATCATCAGCAGTATAAACAACCCATAAATTCTGGTCAAAGTCATAAGTATCCCAATAATTCCTGCAAAAAGATATTTTTCTTTTCGATATAAATAATAAGTTAATAAAGAACTAAATAAAAAAAGTGATTCTGTATAAACCGAGGCAAAATAAAATGATGTTGGAAATAACAAAAGTAATATTATCGAAATCCTAGCTATTTTTTCAGAATAATCTAATTTGATAATTTTCCAAAACAAAAACAAAGAAAACAAAAATAATATGTTTGAAATAATTAACCCAGACCAAAGATACGATTCTAAACTCGTACCAAATAGATGTGACAAACTGCTCATTAATATTGGGTAAGCGGGGAAAAATGCTTGCTGTAAGTCCTTATATCCAAACATTGCAATCGATAGATAATGTTCTCCATCAAAATTTGCCCAACCATAAAACAAAGGGTTAGTAATATAGTTTATATATTTACCACCAAAAAAATTTATGCCAGACAGTGGTATGTATTTGATTGCTAAAATTGCAACAATAGTTATTGCAACCCTCCAGATAACAAAACTTTTAAACACAAACAAAAAATCACGCTTTTGCATACACTTCTAATGTTTCTCTTGCAGCCTTTTCCCAAGAATATTTTTTAACCTGTTCATAACCCTTTTTAATATATTGACTTTTGGTTTTAGAATTATTTTCAAATATTTTTATTTTTTCAACCAAATCATCAACGTTGTATGGATCAAAGTATAAACAAGCATCGCCACAAACTTCCACCAATGCCTGTGTTCTAGATGAAATTACTGGGCATCCAACTGTCATCGCCTCAAGTGGTGGCATACCAAAACCCTCATAAAAAGAAGGTTGAACATAAATATCTGCAATATTAAAAATCCTATTTAAATCTCTATCACTCACAAATCCAGTACGCACGACTTCGCCTTTATTTATTTCATCTAAAAGATTTTTAAAATGAGCATTTTGAGGATGTGGTATTTTCAAAATTGATCTAATCATATCTTGAGGACCACTTATTTTTCCATAACTTTTTATCTGATCTTCAAGTTCCACTGCATGCTTTCCAATGATTACCAATTTTAATTTTACAATCCTACAAGCTTTAATTAAGGTTGGTAAATTTTTATTGTAATTTACCCCATGATCAAAAAGGATAAATTTTTCCGGCAAATTATATTTTAATTTTATATCTTCAATCCATTTCCCCGTTTTTAGTTTTTCTATAGTTTTCTTTGGTGCAATATAAACTACATCAATAATTTCAGGGTCAACTTCTAAAAACCTACAGATATCTTTTTTAGATGTTTCTGAAATTGTAATAATTCTGTCTACATATCTTTTAACTAAAAATTTGTTAACTAAAAATGAAATTCTTCCTCTAGCTCCAGAGGGGTAATATTTTGAATATATAAGCGGTATTAAATCATGAATTGTCAAAACAAACTTAGCGTTTTTAGGTTTAAAAAATGGAAGTGAAATGAAAAATGGTCTGAAAACAGTAAAATGAACAACATCATACTTAGATAAATCATCATTTTTATTAACTTCTGAGATCTCAATTTCTTTGTTTTTAAGTTTATGAAAAGCATTAAACAAACTAGAATTATGGGCCCCAATTCCACGAACAGAATCTGCTTTATTCGAAGCCCCATTTACAATTGCGATTTTGGTTGAATTATTTGACATAATGTATTATAATACATATTAGATAATTCCTCGGCCGAAGTTTTCGTACTTCAATCTGGCGGGGGGATTTCTTTTTATATAGGATAAACCGACATTAAGTACAATTTACCAGTCCGCTTAATTTGTTTTACTTGAACTACAAATTTTCTTTTTTCTTTAGTTATTCCATAAATTATACCTTTAATATTCCGCGCAATTTTATTCATTTTCGTATCCTTCTGGATAAATGACATATTCTTCCTGTCTAGCATTATCTTTGATAATGTCAATAACTTTTTGTGCGATCTCATCCGGATCAAGATATTTTTTACCGTTTGCAGCTAATTCTTCTCTTTTTTCCATTCCGCCTGTTCCGAAATCTGTCATGATACTTCCAAGTGCCATATGGACAAAATCAATCCCTTGATTCTTATATTCTTTACTTAAAGTTAAGGACATTCCCCTTAAACCAAATTTCGATGCACAGTATGCAATACGTCCGCTCTTCGCAATTACTCCCATACCTGATCCAAAATTAACCACCACCCCTAATTCACTATTTTGTAATGAAGTAATTAATTTTTTAATTAAAATAAAGGGTGCATTCAAATTAATATTTATCGAATCATTCCATTCTTTTATTTCCAAGTCTTTAATATCTTTATATATTCCAACACCTGAAGCATTAATAAGGATATCTATTTTTGAAAATTTAGAAGCAATTTCATCTCCCACTCTTTCTACTTCAGATAAATTAGTCATATCACACTCATAAATAGATGTTTTATCTCCATCTAAAATATCAACAATTGACTCCAGTAAACTTTTTTCCTTTTCAATTAGAATCAAATCAACTCCTTCATTTTTTAGAAGTCTTACAATACGACTTCCCATTGATCCACCTGCTCCAACAACTACTGCAGTTTTGCCTTTTAAATTCATTTTACTAGCGGTTCGATTGTTTCCTTAATTAATTTTGTGTTGTTGAATGACTCAAATATCTCATCCTTTGTATAGTCTGGAATATCTGGTGGATATCGAACTTCTGTGTAAAAACCTGTTAATAATTCACAAGCGTCTCTTAATTTTTCTAAATCAGAATTAAATTTAATACATTCACCTAATAACTTTGGTAACTCATGAATTTTTTGTATATTAACACCATTTAAAATTAAAAATCCTTTTAAATATTTTTCTGCAATTTGTTGTGATAAAAATGCCACCTGAGGATAAACTTGATCTTCTTTTAATCCTACTTTGGCATAATTATAATCACTTAAAGCAGATTCAAACCACTCGTTAGCTAATTTTTTATTATCAACTTGCATACATTACCCTCCCCTGCGACATCGCTTCAGTTATAAAATAATCACCTATTTTTAATCTATTTTCGATTTCACTAGGTGTATAAACAATTGCATCGAGTGGGTAATTTCGATTCATTCCCCTAATCGATTCAAAAATCTCTTTAACTCTGAATGGCCTTTTTTTATCAGTTTCTTTAATTACAAGTAAATCAATGTCTGAATCGATATTTTCTGTTCCGTTTGCAGTTGAACCAAAAAGGATTACTTTTGTTGGATTACAGTAGGATACAATCTTTGATGTTATCAATTTAGCTTCGTCGATGGCTGTCATATCTAAAGTATATCACTTTTTATTTCAAAATTATTCAAAAAAGTTACTACTCGGTAATCTAGCAAAATATGCCTCTTCTCTATTGGTACACGAAGAACAAGTCCAGAAAGTGTAGTGCATCGTGAGAGTGCTACATAAGTTTGACCATGTGCAAAAGCCCCAGCTCCCATATCTACAATTACTTTATTGAATGTCTTTCCCTGTGACTTATGAATTGTTACTGCCCACGAGAGTATTAAAGGATACTGGGTAAATGATCCTGCAATTTCAGTTGTTATCTTTTGGCTTAGCCTATCAAATGAGAACTTATACATCTCCCACTTGTTAGATTCTACTTCAACTACTTCCCCATTTTCTAACTTTACAAAAATATTATTTCCAATTTTAGTCTCTTGTATTTTATTAACTATACCAACTGTTCCATTAAACCACCGTCCCAATTTATCATTATTTGTTAACATTATCTGTGCTCCTACTCTTAAATCTAAAACGTGAGGAGCTGGGTAAGATCTTTCATCAAAATCACCTTCTATTACTCCTTCATATGAGTACATTTTTCCCACGAGTACTTTAAGCCTTCGATTATTAATCTCTTGTGCTTTGGCATTTATTGTAACTAACTCTATATACCCTTCGACAGGCTCAGGATCAAAATTAAAATCAACTCGTTTATTAAGCGTAAAAAGTAAATCATCATCGACGGATTTATTTCTTACGGCGTTTAAAATATCTATAAATTCTTGTTCTGTTTGTCTGTATATTTTAGTAAGTTCAACTATTTTAAATTCAGTTTCACTAAACGCTTTTGAATCAAAAAAGTATGGACTTAAGTACATTTCACTAAATATTTCTTTCTCTTTATATGTAACAATTGGAGGCAATTGATACAAATCTCCTATAAATATAAGTTGCACTCCACCAAATGGCCTTCCCTTTTCTGGACCATGCATAGTTAAAAAAGTATTAACACAATCTAAAAGATCTGCTCGAACCATTGATATCTCATCAATTATTAGAACTTCAAGATTTTTGCAAACATCAGGATTTCTAGGGTGTTTTCTTCTTAAAACCTTCTCAATTGTAATATCAGGGCGAAACCCAAAGAAAGAATGAATTGTCTGACCTCCAATATTAACAGCTGCAACTCCAGTTGGGGCAAGTACTACATAATTTTCTGTTAGAGAGTCTCTGATGACCTTTAGAAGTGTTGATTTACCAGTTCCAGCCTTTCCTGTGATAAAAATATTCTTACCTGATTCAACGGTACGAAGCGCCTCTTTAAATTTATCATTAATTTCAATTTGTATACCCACTTGAAGATTATAACAGTTTAAATAAACCTATTTTAATGTAAATCCAGCGTCAACATATATTACTTGACCAGTCATTGCGTCATTTTTTGCAAGGAATATAAAAGCATCTGCAATTTCATCTTCAGTAACCCATCTTTTTAGATATGTTTGAGAAATAAATAAATCTGTTTGTTCTTTTGTCATGCCGTCATAGTTTCTCGTCTTTACAAAGCCTGGGGCAACGGCATTTACTTGTATATTTGGCGAAACCATTTTTGCCAAGGTTTTTGAAAAACTATTTATACCTGCCTTGGATGAAGCATAAACTACTGATCTACCTCCATGCTCTGCGCCTCTAATTGAACTTGTATTAATTATTTTTCCATATCCTTGTTTTTGCATATATTTTAATGCTTCTTTAGAACACATCATTGGGCCAATTAAATCTGTATTTACTAGTTCAACGATATCTTCATAGCTTGCCTCGAGATAAGGAACTTTGTCATTTGGTATAGCTGCATTATTTATTAGTATGTCTACAGTACCAAACTTTTTAATCACTTCGTCAAATAGTTTTACAATCTCTTTCGGATCTGAAACATCAGCTTGAACAGATAAACATTCTGAATATTTAGAAATTTCTGATAGAGTTTCTGCCCCCCCCAATTCGTTAGTTTTGAAGTTAATCACAACTTTTGCACCCTCTTTTGCAAATCTGATTGCAGTAGTTCTACCAATTCCACTTGAAGATCCAGTTATAATCACAACTTTATTTTTTAAATCCATACAATTTATTTTAGTAAATCCAATTTTATACTATTTTTAAAGTAATTTCTCATCCTTTTATTTGCTTTTCTTCTCAGCCAAGGACTTACATGTTTATTCCAACCGGCTCCACCAGCTTGTTGTGCCCATTTTAATAGTTTAATTGATAAGTTACTCATTCAGTTATTATACAACTGAATTATTTACCTGTTACATACTTAAAATATGCAATTGGGAAGTGGAGAGCGGAGAAGAAGGACCAAAGGAAACCATTTACACCGTCTAAAAAACCAAGGTGACGAACATACAAGAGTAGAAAGAAGTATGTAGGATGTAGAATGGTGAACTTCAAAAATGCCAACAAGTTTTTTGGAGTTTTTGAATCTTTAATTTCCTGAGCCTTTAAATCTGTGTAACGATTTAGACGAGATAAATATCTTGTAAGCGTTGGGGAATCATAATGTTCCATGTCGTTATACAACCATGCAACTTTTCCATCTATCTGCATAATTTCGTGAACAGACTTGGCAGGCAACCAAGCTTTTCCTCTTTTAATTAATCTAATTGCAGGATCTGGATAGACTCCAGCATGAATTAAAGGCTTACCTAAAAACATATTTCTTCTTGGTATAAAATAGGCAACAACTTCATCTGAATTATTACCTATCTTTCCATCACGTTGTTCTATAAGTTTTTGATGTCTTTCAAAAAGTTTTTCTAGTTGTGGATTTTTCGCTATATTTTTGTTATTTACTACATTTAAAATATCTTTAGTAAGTTCTGGTGTTACAACTTCATCTGCGTCCATTTGGAGTATCCACTCACCTTTTGCCATATCAATTGCTTTTTGTTTTGTAATATGGAAAATATCATGATGTGGTTCTAAAAATACTTTTGCACCATACTTTTCTGCTATCTCTTTTGTCCTATCATTTGAATATTCATCAAAAACAATTATTTCATCAGCAATAGACTTTACAGATTCTAAACATCTACCAATATTTTCCTCTTCGTTTCTTGTTGCTAGCACTACTGAAAGTTTCATACTTTATATTATAGCCTAAGATACACGAATTATTAATATACCCCATAATATTGACATTGACGATCTAAAGTTATAAAATACGCTCCATGTCTTGGATTAACAAACGACTCCCTTTTTTGCTCACATTATCGATAGTAATTTTTTTGATGCTTATCTTTAGTTTAAATACAAAAATTAAAGCAAGCCACACTGACAACAAAGTTGCAGTTGAAACTGAAACTGCTTTTGCTGCTACGGCTTCACCTGAACCTACCGACTCATCAACTAAAAAATTAGCGGCTATAAAAACCCCAACAAATAAGCCTACAGCGTCAAACAAGCCAACAACAACAACTCAAGAAAACAATAATACAGGCAGTACGAACGATGAAAACGCAAACAACACAACAACTACAACAACTACTGCACCAATTGTTGCTACTATTAACCCAACATCACAGCCAACAACAACTCCTGAAGTAGTAAATATTCAAATATGGGTAAGAGCGTGGCAATATAATAATAATCAACAGTATGCAGCTGACGGAAGTGTAAAAATTAAAAAGAATGGTCAAGAAATTGCATCAGGTTCAGTTAATGGAGATATAATATACAAAGCATCTAATATGCCTATTAATTCTAATCTAGAAATTTATTTCTATTTTTCCAATGGATGTGGCCAGATGAAACAAATATCAACAGGTAGTAATTCTACCCTTTTTCAGGAAGATTTTAGTCTTAGTTCTACCACAATATGTCTCTAACTCCTTACTGGTTGTGACCGGTGACTAGATAAAATGCGTCAGCCCTATCTGGATATTTAATTTGTCTCACTACATCAAATTGTTGAATGTAACGTAAGCCTGTGTAATAACTTGGGGTAATGGCATAAAGAATTCCTTCATTTGGATAGCTATCAATTATATTCCAATTGCCAAATCTGTATTTATCAAACGACACAACAGTATTAAAACTTTTCGACTCACTTTCATCATACTTAACAGTTGTAAGTAGTTCTGGTAATGGAACTCTTAAGTAATATAAAAAGAATATATAAGGTTGTTGTCTAATTTTATCTACATAAACTCTATAAAAATATGGATTCTTTTCTGAAAACTCAACAATTTCTTTCATACCATACTGCCATTCTATTGCTTCTTTTACCGGATAGACTTTTGAATAATAATTTAAATAATTTATTACTTCTCTACTTAAAAAACATAAAATAACTAATGTAATTCCAACACTTAACCATTTGTTTTTAAAGAGGAATATCAGAGCTCCTGTACCACTCGCCGATAGGAGTAACATAGGTCCTATTGTAAAAATTCCTCGTATAGCACTAGGTTCTATTGATGAAACGGAACTTGGAATTGGAGATAATATTAACCATAAAATAATTACTAGTAACGCATGCCACTTCTTTTTTAAAATTAAAGCGATTAGACCAATCAACCCAAGCAATAGATCAATTTTATAAAACTGCCCAATTATTTTTACAGAAGCTCTTGGCCCTTGATCACCATTTTGGAATAAATATGAATAAGTAAAATGTTTTTTGTAATTA
>ERZ1292625.3508-Hain-H41-01um-R1-3508-length-12667-cov-4_pt1 | contig 12667 bp, 7 predicted proteins | sample MGYA00564400_ERZ1292625 | MGnify/ENA primary metagenome ERZ1292625 (study PRJEB36523, sample SAMEA6512639) | groundwater metagenome | collected 2019-01-08 | study: AquaDiva: Metagenomics assemblies of 32 groundwater samples
GAGTTTATCATGAAGCCGGAGAAGGTGAGCATGAGGAGATACAATACCCAGACATGATATCCCTGCACCAGGAATGAATAGCCGATGAAGATCGAAACGAGGAAAACGAAATCGAGAAGGTGATCCATATAGAATCCCCATTTCGGTATGCCGGTATCGCGGAACCTGCCGAGCGAGCCGTCGAAACAGTCGGTGAACCACTGGAGCGCGATGAAGAGCGAAGAGAGCCAGAGCCAGTGCATGGTGCCGCGGGCGAGTCTCCCGCAGAGTATGATGCCTATGCACCAGACGATGGTCATGAGCGTAAGGTGGTAGCCTTCTATCCAGCGCGGGAAATGCGGGGTGAGGAAGGTGATGAAGCGCTTCTCCGCATCGGCAAAGAAGGAGCGCATCGGCAGTTTTTTATCGCCGGTGAATCGAGCGGCTTTCTTTTTCTTTGGCATTAGTTCAGTATAAAGCATTGCCGAATGGGCGTCAAATCGGAGACGATGCTGTGGAATTACATCAAATAAGGCCGAGACGTTGATAAAAAGGCAGAGAGCGAGTATACTATACACGTCGGTATGAATTGGGAGAGATGATGCCATGGAAACGATAGTAAAAAATGTCAGCAAAAGAAAAGCCCATGAGGTTGAATCCCTTCTTGAACAGGAATTTGAACGCCACCATGGCAAGGACATGCGTATAGTGGTCTCCGATGTCGGGGAAAGCAATACACCTGTACTCGAGAAGCTCAGGGGCATACTTAAGGGCACAAAGATTACCTCGGAGCAGGTGAAAGCAGCACGTGTGAAAGAGCGGTATGGTAATATTTATTGATACCAACATCCTCCTCGATGTGCTTTTGCAAAGAGCGCCGTTTCAAGACGCATCCGAAGGAATCATGGAAAATGGTTGAGCGGCATGAAGCCGAGGGATACATATCCGCAAATTCGATTGCTGATATATTCTATGTAACGAGAAAGAGTCTCGGTGGGGCCGTTGCATTTGATGTATTAAGACTGATCATGCGGGTGTTTCGTGTTGTCGGTGTCGCAGCGGATGAGATAACATCCGCCATTGACTATGGCATGAAGGATTTCGAGGACGCCCTGCAGGTGGTCTGTGCGGATAAAGTACGGGCAGCGTACTTTATCACGAGGGACAGCAAGGGCTTTGAGAAAGTAAGAAAGATGAAAGTACTGTCGCCCGAGAAATTCATAAAAGATATCGCCTGAGAATTATCCGGCAAGATCACAGGCAGGGATGGCTTTTACATCCGGTGCGTATGCTTCACTTTCGAGCCCCTCCCAATTCCTTCGCCCGCCACTTTACGAACATCTCCAGCACCGGGTCTTCCATCGTCTGCCATCGTTGCAACGCAAGCCATTTTGTGTACCATACGCGCGCATCCTTCGGCTTGCCGAGATATTCCGCACGCATCGCTTTTGCGATAATAAGCCGGGATGTCCGAGTCTGTTTCATCGGCTGATTCAGGAATTCTTCTTCCGATACGTTCCCAAGTATATACGCTGCATCGAAGTACATCATCTGCACAAAATGGGATTTGTGATTCGAGACAGCTTCGTTACAAAAATCCCGCAGCGCATCCGGTTGTCCGTTGATCGTTTGGAGAAGCGGGATAATGAAAAAGTATGAAAAATAGTACCAGCGCAGCATACCATAATCGAACGGCATGTTTGTTACCGATGACATCTCCCGCATAGAACGAGTATGAATATACTCTTCAAGGCCATGCTGGGATTTTGCCACCACCATGAATGTAGCCAGTTCGGCATAATTCGTGAGCGCTTCCTGTGTTCGTCGCAAAAACAGCAACGAATAAAAACATTCTCTCCGCTGTTCAGGGTATTTCAACAGCACTTCTTTCTCGCGGCCGAGATGAATGAGCGCCCATGCGCAAGCGGCTCGCTGATCGGGATGTTTTTTTAACACCTCCTCTGCACGGCCGAGACTGCTCAATGCATCTGCACATTGGCGCCGCATGTCGGAGTAGTTAGACAATACTTCTTCTTCACGGCTGAGGTTGATAAGCACCCAGGCACAACGGTCCCGCTGCTCAGGATAGGAAGATAAAATTTCCTCGAGACGTCCGAGATTGTTGAGCGCACTTGCGCAAGCGGTTCTCTGATCAGGATATTTCATCAGGACATCTTCAAAACGGCCGAGTATCATCAGCGCTACAGCACAGAAGAAACGCTGTTCGGGATAATGCGACAGCACATCCTCTGCACGGCCGAGATTAAGGAGCGCCGTAGCGCACGCTGCTCGTTCATCGGGATAATCGTCGACGATCTTCTGATATTCTCCGTAGATGACCAGCTGCCGTATGGCTGCATTCTGGAACGAGTTTCCCTGAAGCGGAAGCTCGAATATCTGTGCCGTTGTCCGTATAGCGCTGCGGCCCGCATCGAAGAAAGCGATCATATCTTCGCGTGAAGCATTTGACTTGGATTGAAGCTGGGAAAGCCACTGATCGGACACCCTATGGTATATATTCTTCAATACCGAGTGCTTCGGAAAGCGTGAGGCCAATGCACGATACAGGACAAGCACTTCATTCGTCATGCCGCGGGATGAAAGAAATATCGATCGTTCGTACATCGAGAACGGTGCCATGTGATGGTTCGGATCATCCTTCTCGAATTTTTCCAATACTGCATATCCCTCATTCGACTCGCCGCTCCGGATCCTGGACACACCGAATTTGAACATCGCTTCCCGACCGATGTCGGTATGGGGATATATCTCAGCCAGTTCACTGTATTGTACCGCGGCATCGGCATATCTCTTTTCTACGAAGGCGCGGTCAGGAACGGCAAGTGATGATACTTTCCGCGGGAACGGCATGCTGTACACACGGATGTTCTCGATACGAAGGAATGTTCTCGTAACGACATCGTTGAATCCAAAAGTCCTATGGCCGGTGCCGACGATCTCGTCATAATCATAGTAATTGAATATCCGTTCTCCATTGATAAAAAGCCGTACGAATTTGCCTTCTTTCTCCATTCGAAATCGATGTTTCTTGCTCGCTGCAAGAGCGTTCGTTCGAGGGATATAATCGAGAACGCTCTGCTGCACGCCCCGTGTAAGCACCCACCTGCCGTCCCATCCGATATGGAATGTGTACCCATCGAAAAGGTCTTTTCCGCATATATAAAAACGCGGCTGGGGGTTCGGCGATGTTAATTCCCAGTCCACACGGAAATTGCCATGCAGCTCGCGATTGTAATAAAGCCCCTCCCAGCGGGTTGAGAAGCCCATGATCAATGCATTTGACCGAATGGCAATATTTTTCGTCGCATTGAATGCTGTGATCGCAATTGGCTCAGGCGACGGGACGCGCGTGATGGGGTAATGGTAGAATGTCCAATTATTCGTGACATTGTTGATATTCGTATACGCGAAGTTCTCTTTAAAAACCAGCCGCCAGGTAAATAGTTCTTTTGTACGTTCGCCGTAGAACATAAAGAATGACGCGATAGCGATAACAAGAGCAGCAGCGGATGGAAGGACGATCTTTCGATGCTTCCTCAGGAATTTCGTCATCTTGTACACGACCGTCGTCGGCCGCGCCTGTATCGCCTCATCATTCACGAAACGCGCGATATCATCCTTGAACGCCTTTGCGTTCGCATACCGCCGCGCAGGGTCCTTCTCCATCGCGGTGAGTATTATCGTCTCAAGGTCCTTCGGTATCTTCGCGTTGCGCTTGCACGGCGAGGGCGGCTCCATACCCGAAAGTTTCTGTACGTCGGAAAGGAGATTGCCCGTCGAGGTAAACCATTTCTCGCCGGTGATGAGGAGCTAGAGCACTGCGCCGAGCGAGAATATATCCGAACGCTCATCCGCTTTCTTCGATGCCTCCGCCTGCTCCGGCGCCATGAAATCGATAGTGCCGACGACATCCGTGCTCTGCGTAATATCGCCCTCGTTCATGCCGAACCGCGCGAGCCCAAAATCCATCACCACGGCATCGCCGCTTCTGCGGAGCATGATATTCCCCGGTTTTAAGTCGCGGTGGATTATGCCGTGTTCGTGAGCATACTGAACCGCATCGAGAACGTCGGTGAATATCTTGAGCGCGTGTGTGATGGGGATGGAATGCTTCTGCTCCCCTTCCCCTCTCTCACTTCCCTGTGAGAGAGGGGAAGGGGTGGGGGGTAGGGGTGAGTGTTTCCCCACCACCACGCTTTCCACCAATCCCGCGACCGTATCGGCAGAAGTCCCTGAGCCTTGACGAAGGACGCCGGATGATAATATCTCCCCAAGGCTCGCGCCGTTCACATATTCCATCGCGATGAACGATATATTCTCATACTGCCCGAATTCGATGATGCGGCATATGCCCGGATGATCGAGCGATTTCATCACTTCGGATTCGCGCATGAATCGTATCGCCTGCTCCGCAGTGGCGCTTTCTCCGGCAAGGAGCATCTTCACCGCAACATCATTGCCGAACATGTCCCGCGCTTTCCACACCTCGGCCATGCCGCCTTTGCCGATGCGTTCTATGAGCCGGTACTTGCCGAACACTTTTTCCGCCCCGGCATCCATCTTCCTGTTCGAAAGAATATCTTTCGCGCTGAACTTCATCCGGGCTTCGTCTGCAACCGACACCGCTTCGATGACCGGCAGAGGCTCATCGACTCCTTTCACTTTGACAGAGTAGAGATAGCGGAATTGATAGACCGGTGCATCTTCGGGGCCGATGCTGACCACAACGCCGCGCAGCTCCTCCGGCAATTCGAAAACGCCTTCGGTTTTTCCGGTAAGCGGAACCCCTAACCCCCCAGCCACCTTTCCACCCGTAGCGGCTTTGCCGCCAGCTGCGCCAATGGCGCACGTCTCAGAAGGGAAAGGGGGAGCGCTCCCTTCCCCTTCATTGAGGGGGAAGGGTTGGGGTTGGGGGTTCTCTTCGCTTTTCTTCCATCCATCCGGCAGAGCATCCAATATTTCCTTGAGCGTCGCCTGTGTACAGATGACCTGTCCGCCCTGCGCCGCGCCGCATAATCGCGCCGCGAGATTCACCGAGCTTCCGAGCACCGTATAATTCATCCGTGCTTCAGAGCCGATATTGCCGACCACCATTTCGCCGGTGTTCACCCCGATGCCGCATGACGGCATGACTTTGCCCTGCTTGCGATATTCTTCCTGCAGCGCACGGAGATTCTTCACCTGATCGAGCGCGGTCTTTACGGCGCGCAGTGCATGGTCCTTGTAATGACGCGGCGCTCCGTACAACGCCATTACTTCATCACCGACTATTTTATCGATGGTGCCTTTGTTTTCCTCGACGGCCTTCATCACCGCTTCGAGATATGCGTTTATTGTCTCGCGCACTTCCTCGGGCTTCATCTTCTCGCTCATAGCGGTGAACCCGCGGAGGTCGGTAAAGCTTACCGACATATACCGCCGCTCGGGGATAGCGAATGTCGAGCGCTCGTCCTCGGAGAGATCGCCGATGTCCTTTGAAATGTATTTATTTACATACTGTGAAAGACGTTTTTCTTCACTGATATTCACCGCGGTGAGGATGATATCGGTTTTACCGGACTGTATCTCGATGCGGAAATCGGTGCCCCGGCATACCGTATCATACGATGTTCCCGCGGCAACGGGCGTATCTACCTTTGCAAGCAGATCGCAGCTTGGCAGGCGTTTGACATCGGCAATGTTCCGCCCGAGGACCTGTTCCGGCAGGACATTCGCCCAGCCGAAGAATGCATCGCTCGCATCGCGGATAATGCCGTCGGGGGACAGGAGTAGTGCAAACACCAGCGGAGAATCCGACATCAGTACATGCTCCGGGGAGTTATAGCTCCAAGAAACGCTCTATTCGATCACTGTGCACGGACAGTATACAGCGGCGTATGCTATCGTCAAGGAATATCCGCCGTTTTCATCTTGCAAATATACGACCTTGCTGTAGAATTATGATAATTCGGTGCACTCGTGCCGAGACATAGATCTCTCAGTAAGGCCGCATACATGCCGGAACGAATTCTCATCATCGGTGCGGGGGTACTGCAGGTGCCCGCCATCGAGATAGCCCAGGAAATGGGGCTTTTTACCATCGTAAGCGACTATAATTCATCGGCGCCGGGCATGAAGATAGCCGACCATCCGCTCATCGTTTCAACGCGCGATGTGGACGGAAATGTGCGCCTGGCCCGCGATCTCAATAAAAAAATGAAGATACACGGCGTTATCACCGTCGGTACCGATGCTTCGATGACCGTGTCCGCGGTGGCCAATGCGCTCGGTCTTCCCGGTATAAAATTCGAGGATGCGTCCGCGGCAACGAACAAGATCAAGATGCGCGAGCGTTTTGCCAAACATGCCGTGCCGCAGCCGGATTTTTTCCCTTCGTGGACGTATGCCGAGGCGCTTGCCGCCTTCCGTAAGTTGACGAAGCCTGTCGTCGTCAAGCCCGCCGACAATATGGGTTCGCGCGGCGTCATGAAGGTTGACAAGGAAGCGGATATGCTCTTCGCCTTTCAGCGTGCGAAGTCGGCGTCGCCGTCGGGCGAGGTCATCGTTGAGGAATACATGGACGGCCCCGAGCTTTCCATCGATATGCTCATCCACGAAGGCACGATACATGTCACGGGCATTGCGGACCGTATCGTCGAGTACCCGCCGTATTTCGTCGAGACGGGGCATATACTCCCCTCGGCGCTCCCCGAAGAGCAGGTAGGGGCATGTATCGATGTCATGAAGAAAGGCATCGCCGCCCTTAATCTTACCATGGGTGCTGCGAAGGGTGATATCAAGTTCACGAGTTCCGGTGCGAAGGTCGGCGAGATAGCCGCGCGCCTCTCCGGCGGTTTCATGTCCGCCTATACGTATCCGCTCGCCACCGGTGTCAATCTGATAAAGAACGCGCTTGAGATATCTCTCGGCCGCGCGCCGAGCGATCTTACACCGAAGTTCAGCCGCGTCTCGATGGAGAAAGCGCTTATTCCCGGAAGCGGCATCGTCCAGGAAGTGGAAGGTGTTGACCGCGTGCGGAAGATGGCCGGTGTCGCCGAAGTGTTCCTCCGCGTGCGTGCCGGCGATATACTCGTCATGCCTACCAATAACCTCGAGAAAGCGGGCAATGTCATCGTGTCGGGTGCCACGCGCGACGAAGTGATAGCGCGTGCGAATGCGGCCGTCGATGCGATGAAGATAAAGCTTACCACGCAGGATACGGTGAACATGCTCCAGCTCAAGCGCATTGCGCGGGAGAAATTCGCCGGGAGCTGCCGCTGCTGCAGGGAATGCGACGGGGAGGCGTGCCGCGGCGAGGTGCCGGGCATCGGCGGCATCGGCACGGGGGATGCGTTCGTCCGTAATGTGAAAGCGGTGAAATCATACACGATAAACACCTCGCTCATACACGGCATCAAGGAGCCGAATACCAATACCGGCCTGTTCGCGTATCATCTTGAGGCGCCGATCATCTGCGCTCCGATATTCGGCACCGATGTCAATCTCGGCGGCGGTATGACCGAGGCGGATCTCGCCGAAGCGCTCGTCGAGGGTGCTCGCGAGGCGGGCATCATCGCCATGCTGGGCGAGAACGGCGATACCGATTCATATCGCATAGGACTTAAGGCGATAAAGAAATTCGGCGGCTACGGCATCCCGATGCTGAAGCCTGTTCGGACGCAGAGCGAGATAATCAGGAAGATACGCGGTGCCGAGGATGCCGGCTGCATCGCAGTGGCCATCGATATCGATGCCGGATCATTTCTTGCGCTCGGGTCGAACAAGGAAGAGATAGTGACCAAGACGGAAGAGGAGCTTGCCGAGATAGCCGCATCCACCGAGCTTCCGCTTATCGTCAAGGGCGTTATGAGCGTACAGGATGCGAAAATAGCGGTAAAAGCAGGGGCAAAAGGGATATATATATCGAATCACGGCGGGCGTGTCCTTGAAAGCTCGCCGGCGACCGTGGATGTGCTCCCCGATATAGCCGCCGCTGTCAAAAGCAGGGCCAAGATCATCGTTGACGGCGGGTTCCGCACCGGGGCAGATGTGCTAAAAGGAATGGCATTGTCTTCCGATATTATAGGTGTAGGGCGTCCATTTGCCATAGCTGCATACGGGGGGGGCGCGCGCGGGGTGCAATTCGCCGCATCCCGGCTGCGTGAGGAATTGATGCGTGCAATGATACTGAGCGGTGTCGGCGCGCTTAAGGACATTACGCGGGAAACGATCGGACGCCTCTAAAACCTGAAGGTATGGTATGAAAAAAGGTACGGTACGACATTGCATCATCGCGGTGACGCTCGGTGCGGTCAGCGGCTTTGTGATATCCCTTGCGGTCTTTCTGCTGGCCGTATCGCTTGTACGTGCGAGCGGGAGCGACAGCCTCCTCTCGTTCGTCACGGCGCTTAAGGGAGATCTTGATGCGAATGTCCGCTACGCGCTCCTCTGGGGCGTTCTGTTCATCCCGGCGTCATTGCTTTCGCTGCGCGAGCTGGCGAGCGGCCGCGAACGATGGATGGGCCGGACGATATACCTTTGGCTCTTTCTTATCACCGTCCTTGCCTGCATACTTGCCGGCATCGGCAACGGGCTCTATCTGCGCGTCGTTTCCGGCATCATCTATTCGGCTGCCGCGGCGGCGGTCTGTGCTGCTGCGGTCATCGTCGTTCGCCGTTCGTTCTTCTGGCTCTATTCGACGCTCCTTTCCATTTTCATGGTCGAGAACAAGAACGCGTACCTGCTCGATACCGAATTCGCCGCCCGTGAGCGCGTGCCGGATTATGAACTGTTCCTCCGCGAGCTTGAGGACCTCCTCGCCGTGAGCAGACGGATAAAACGCCCGCTCGGCATCATGGGCGTACGCATCGCCAACCAGCTTGCGCTCATCGAGCGTTATTCCTCGGACGGATATGATGCCCTTGAGAAACAGCTCATCGATCTCATACGCAGGCATGCGCGCACCGGTGAGAACCAGTGCCTTGTGCAGAAGGGGAGCATCATTTCCGTCGTGTTCGCCGACAGCGACAGTGCCTATAAGGCGCTCGCCCGTTTTGAAAAGCTCGTTGCTGCGCACCGCTTCGTGTACCGCAATGCCGAGACGGATGTGCGCGTGGTGTTCGGTGCGGCCGGTTTCGATTTCGCACGGACGCCGCACAGCGAGAGCGCATCCGAGCTTCGGGACGTACTCCTGCTCAGGACCATCGACGCATTAACCGATGCAGAGCACAATAATGCCATCGTCGTCAATTATCAATAATCGACAGGGCGGGTAACGCGGATGGAAGCGTTAATCGTCATACTGGCCATCAGCGTGATCCTGATCATACGCTATGTGTGGGACAGTCTCTACTTCCCGCGCAAGCTCACGCGGCTCGAGCAGTCGTTCAAGCGCGGCGAGTTCGAGACGATACTGAACGTCATCAACGGGTTCACCGCCGTCCAGAAAAAGCTGCTGCCCGTGCAGTGGATGCTCGCGCGGGTGTACTTCCAGCAGTCGCAGTTCGTCATGTCGCTCCTCCATCTGAACGAGATCGTCTCCGGCGGGACGTTCACCCCCGAAGTGCCGGCGCTCGATGTGCACCGCATGCTCGCTGTCATCTATGAACGCACCGGGAAGAACAAGAAGGCGGCCGAGGAGTACGAAGAGGTGTTGAAGCTTGATCCGCAGAACCTCGAGGCGCTCACGAAGATAGGCGGGTACTACTATGAGCAGGGGGACAGCGAGCGTGCAAAGGCGGCGCTTGACCGTGCGTACAGCATCGATCGGACCAATAATGAGACCATCTATATGCTCGCGATGATCAACTACGATCAGAAATTCTACGATATGTCGCTCGCGTATACCGAGCAGTGCATCATGAGCGATTCGGAGAACCACAAGGCGATACTCCTCAGGGGGAAGACCGAGTTCCAGATGAAGAAATATGCCGAGGCGAAGCACGACCTTCTCGCGGTGCTCAATATATCGGAATCGAAAATGGAAGCGGGCATGTTCCTCGGTCGCATAGCGATCGAGGAGGGCGATGCCGAGAGCGCGTACCGCTTCTTTTCCGAGTCGCTCACGCTCAACACGAACACCGATGAGGAGACGCTCTATTCCCGCTATGTGTTCTCCGACATGCTTGCGAAAACGAAGCGTTTCCATGAAAGCCTTGAGCAGCTTCGCGTCATACGAAATACGAAAGTGACCATGCTCGACGTGGATGACCGCATCGCATCGTACTCGAAAGTGCTGTCGCATGCGGTGCTCCGTGACGCGGCGGAGGCCGATATCGGCAAGTACGTCGACGATGTGCTCTATAAGGCGCTCTCGAAGAGCGGGTATGCCATCATCGAGAGCGTCATCGTGACGAAGTCGCTGGTCTATTTCTCAACGATGAAGAAGATCGGCGGGGGCGCGCAGGCCTATAAGAGCTGTTTTGCGCTCGACACATCGCTCATGCCCATGAGCGCGGATGATATCGACCGCTTCAATACCTATAGCAAGGACCGCAAAGGGCATAACAGTTTTTTCATAAGTCTGGGCGGGTTCGGACAGAACGTGCGCAATTCGCTCCCGGCACCGATCGAGCTGATGGAAACTGACAAATTCGAACAGATCGTTACCGGGAAACTGACACTATGACGGAGCATTAAAAGGAAATGCCGCGAAAAGAGGACATCGACAGCATCGGCGCCGTTCTTCATCTCCTCGGCGAAAAACCGCTTCCTGATCGTATATCGAAAGAGGACTATAAAAGCTATAAGGATATCTTTACCGATGACATTCTTTCGACGATATTCTCGTCGAAGAACGTCATTCCCTCGATCGATGAGCTCATGTCGCGCGATACCGGCGGGACGGCGGGTGCCTCGGCTGGAGCACTGGCAGGAGCGACAGCAGCGCCGGCAGCGGCAGCTCCGGCGGATCCCCTCGCGGGGCTTGGTTCGGAGAAGGCTGTACCCGCAGCGACGGAGCCGTCACTCGATGACCTGCTTGGCGGGCTTGATACTACGGGAATTTCCGATACGGGAACCGAGGCTGTACCCGAAGCGGACGCTCCGGTAACGGACACTGTCGATGATGTGCTCGCGTCGCTCGGCGGCGCGGGTGATACCGCGGAAGAAAAGCCAGCCGATGTACCCCCGGTGGAAGAAGCCCCGGCAGCCGATGCGGAGACATCGACGGATGATGCATTGGCAGCGCTCTTGGGCGGCGCACCCGCGGAAGAGACCGCTCCGAGCGAGCCGGACATCGCGGCGCCGGCGGCAGAGGCCGCGGATGAGACGCCGATAGATATTGCTCCCGATGTGACCATCCCCGATACGACAGCGGATACCGCGCTCGATGCCGTGATGGCTGCAGCGGAAGATGAAACGCCTGCGGCAGCGACGGATGCGGTGGATATGGGAGCATTGGCGGATATTGCCGCACCGCTTGAGACCACGGTCGAGGAACAAGCGCCGAAGAGAGCACCCGCGGCGGATACCTTCGATCTCGGTGCCGTCAGTGCGCCTGCTCCGACCCCGGCGCGCGAGGCGGGCGATGAGCTGCCGTCCGCGATGCGCATACGCATGTACCCGCGTATCAAGCTTACCGATGAGGCCATGGCCGCTATCGTCGAACGCCTCAACGGCTTATCGCCGTATCTGCAGTCCGTCGCCCTGGACGCCATACTCTATGACAAGCTCGAAGAGTCGGACATGCAGAAGCTTCTCGATATGCTCGCTGTCGATTCGAACGAAGGGGATATATCGTCATTCTTCCATTCGACGCTCGGCGTACTTGCGCCGTCCGCGGTCACGGGTGTACCCGTCGGGATGCCGACCGAGGGGATGGAGGGACCGCGGGTCAGAGTGCCGCGTTTCATCCCGGCCATTACCGCGTTCGTCGAGAACTATCTTCCGAGCCTTCGCATCATCGGCTTTGTCGTCGGCGGTGTCGTGGTCGTGGGTATCATCGTCTATGCGCTCATCATACCGTGGCGGACGACCATGCTCATTGAAGAGGGTCTGCGGCTTATCGACAAGGTGGAATACGAGAAGGCGGAACAGAATTTTAAAGAAGCGACACAGATGCGCTATTTCTTCGGCAAGCCGTTCCTCAAGAACATACCGTGGTATGACCGCTACGCGGCGCGCTATCTCGGTAAAGGCGCCACCGAGCATGCGAAGAGAAAATTGGATACCGGCCTCGGTTTCGATCCGAAGAACATGGACCTGCGTCTGACCTATGGTGTCTACTATCGCCGCGACGGCGAATTGCACAAAAGCGGTGCGTCGTTTATGCTCGGTGAAATACTGTATAAGCACATACTTTCGGGGTACAACCGGCGGCGTATCGAGCGGGCGATCGCGTCCGGCGATGTCGCGAAAAGCGTCAAGGCCGAGCATGAATTCATCTCCACGGAGACGTGGGCGACGAACGTGAAATCGCTTGAGCCGGTGAGCAAGACGAAAAAGGTGACCGCCGCGTACGACGGGCGCGGCATGCTCTATATCGTGTGGGCGGATACCATGAGCGAGCCCGAGCGATTGGAAACGGCCATCGATAATTACCGCACCATGCTGACGCGTATCGGCGACGGCGTGCTCCCGCGCAAGCGTTTCGCGCAGATATATATCCGTCTTGACGATAGGAAGTATGTCGAGAAGCAGATTGCCCGGATCAAGGCGTTTGACGAGGAATTCATCGACGATGAGCTTT
>ERZ1292625.3510-Hain-H41-01um-R1-3510-length-12653-cov-7_pt1 | contig 12653 bp, 13 predicted proteins | sample MGYA00564400_ERZ1292625 | MGnify/ENA primary metagenome ERZ1292625 (study PRJEB36523, sample SAMEA6512639) | groundwater metagenome | collected 2019-01-08 | study: AquaDiva: Metagenomics assemblies of 32 groundwater samples
GATTTTGGTTTGCCAATCAGAACACCGGCACTCGCGTTAACGGTTAACCCAAGTCCAACTTTCCCATTCCTGACATCGAGAATTGGCAGTAAGTTGAAGTGAATAATACCGGGGGTTTCTTCCGGGCCGATGAATTTCAGCCAGCCGATCCCTAATCCGAAACGGAGATGACTCTGATTTTCAGACTCAAAAATAACCCCGCCTTCGCCGATTATCGCAAAGGACGTTTTCTTACTGGAGGTAGTGTCTTCGAGTTGATAGATTGAGAAAAAACTCAAACGACCCTTTGGCGTTTTTGTTCCCTGAAGAGCGCCGCTTATTCCTAGTTGAATCTTTTTTCCCCTAACACTCACCCATCCGGCGGGGAAGAAAAATCTCGTTGGCGCAGAATGGGAAACGGTAAATTCACCAGCGAGCGGGAAAGAAATCTCAAATGGCTTGGAGTCACTTGAGCTGTCAGATTTGAGAGCAATGGCGGGTTGGCTTAAAGCGGTGTCAGAGATAGCAAACAGATTCAGGAGAAACAGAATCGTTGTGATTGGTTTCAAGAAGCCTCCTTTTTAAAATAGCTAGTGTCCCTAAACTAACTCATTTGATTTACCGTGTCAATAAATTTAGGAGCTGAAAAATTCTCTCCATTTCAGATAAAGTTCTTTGGTGGCAATTAAATCACCAGCGTTATATTGGGCAATTTCTTTAAACTTTTGGACTCCAAAAAGTTTTCCAACGTCATCGCCGACAATTCCGCCCTCCTTTGGGCTTTTGATTCCAAATGCCCGTGACCAGAGGTGCAGGTTCCCCTTTCTTCTGACGGCGCCATAAAATGTTAGCTGATCCAAAAGATCAATGTGTTGGCAATTTCTTTGTTGATAGAGATACCGACCCTCCATGAGGTCTCGAGTTGGCTTTACTCCCTGAACGGCCGAGCGAGTCATTAAAAATGGAACATCAAAGGCCCGGCCATTAAAGCTAATAAACTCGGTGTAATTTTTGGCTCCCTGCCAGAAACTTTCGAGCATGCCTTTTTCGGTTGTGGGTTTCAGGACGAAGTTATCAAATTTTGTTTCTTTATTTTTTTCGCTTGGGTCGTTAAAGTAGACGACGCCCTGATCTTTTTCCAAATCTAGAACGCCAATCGCGACGATTTCTCCGGTTAGGGGCGAAAAGCCAAGGCCGTTTTTTAAGTCTTCAAGGGCATTTTCATACTCGCTTTCATTCGAGGACTCTTTTTTGATCCAGCGAGTTAGGCTTTCTTTTGTTGTGTCATCCAGGGCGTCGAAGTTTTCGCCAATGGTTTCAATGTCAAACACCAATTTGGACATATTCTGGGTATTATAGCTTATTTGACTTATATTTTGCTTTATACTAGAATGAGCGGCTTACTTTAAGAGAGGCCAAGCTAGCAGAATTGAAAACCTAAACGAAGGAGGAAACTGTGTTTCAGCGTCTGATCGCTCTTGTCGCTACCATCGCCATCATTTTTTCGATCGGTTTTACCGCGCCTTTGTTGGCGCAGGAGACGCCCCAAAGAATTTCGATCTTGGGAACTTTCGGCGCGTATTCAAAATACGTCGTGGCTAACGGGGCGATCTGGCATGGTGATCCGGTCGCTCAAGGCAACGTTACGGTCACATTTAATCGATGGGGCGGTTACGTGAATGTCTGGGGATCAAAGGATTTCGACGATATCGGGAATTACGGCGAGGAGATCGATTACACCGCCGGCTGGACGTTCCGCGAACTCAACATTGGCGTATCGTATCTCGATTACGCCAAGATTTTCGGTACGCAAGAACCGGATTTTTTCCGACCGTTTGCGGAGATTCCGTTGCCACCGATTCAATTTCCCGGACACCGCATTCAACTTTACTCTCGATTCGAATACTATGCGGCAACTCGCGATTTTGATTTGAATTCGGGTGGCTGGGTGCAGCTTGGAATTCGCCACCGATGGGAGCTCTCCAAACATTGGGCGTTTCGCCACCAGGCGAAGCTGATCTACGATGGCGGCGTCTTTGGCTCAATACCGGGATTCCTTGGCATGTACGATGCCGGAGTGGATTACACGTTTGGCTCGGCCACCTGGAATATTCTGTCAGTGAGACAGTTGATGATCCCCGGATCTCTAATAGATCGGGAGGGAATCACAATTGTTGGTACCAGCGTGAGTGCTTCGCTCCATTAGCTATTTTGCAAGTTTAAGCCCTCCGACGTAACGTCGGAGGGCTTTTTTAATTACCAGGAAACCCCGCACGCAAGTGCGGAGAGGAGGTCATTTGCCCCTAAAAAATATTATTGTAAGCAAGAAAAAGGAGCGACATTGCTGTCGCTCCCTGAAGAGCTGTTTGCCTAACCTTTTCGGTCGGGCGAATTCACTTGACCACGTCGCCAGAGGATGACGATGATCCAGGCGATAAGCGCGGTAACTAACACCGCCATCACGGCTCTCACGAGCCAGAAGGTGGCGATGAAGACGGCGCTTACAATCGGCTGCACGAGAAGCAGACCGACTGCGATACAGAGAACCCAGAAAATGATGGTGCTGGTTTTCAACACAGACCTCCTTCTTAGAGTGTTCTGAAACGAAGTTTAACCTCTCTCACGAGATCATGAAAGGCCGGCATAGCCTGAATATCGGGATGCCAGGCGAGATCCATGTCGATAAGGTTATAGGTGGTTTGAATCTTAGCGCCGGGAAGGATGGCGCCTTTTGCGTCACGATCACGACCCATGAGCCAAAGAGTATCCGATACACTGATGGCGGCTGAAACATCGTGAGTGACGACCACAATCGTCATGTGTTCATCGAGGGCCGCAACCTCATTGATGAGTTTTGCGACCTGATCAATCATGACCGGATCGAGACCGGAGAACGGCTCGTCCATAAGTAGAACAGTGGTGGAGCAGAGAAGTTGTTGAGCAATGGCTACTCGTTGACGTTGACCGCCGGAGAGTTGCGCAGGATATTTGCCGGCGTGTTCAGCGAGATTAAATCTTTCGAGGAGCGCCACGGCTTCAGCTTTCCTCTCTTTCGGTTCGTAGTCGCCTTTGCGGGCGGCAACGATAAGGTTGCTCAACACCGTTCGGTGTTCGAAGAGACGGTAGTCTTGGGCGACCACTCCGGCCAACCCACGCCTGACTGGAACCAACTTGTCGGATCCGGAAACGGCCACTAGGATCTCACCAGTTACTTTTGCGTCTCTCGCCGCTGGATCTAGACCGGCCATCAGGTTGAAAAGTTGAGTTTTACCAACACCCGATGGCCCGAGAAAACCAACCACCTGGCCTTGAGTTAATCCCGGTCGAGTAATGTTTCGAACTTCGGCGTTCACACCAGCGAGGATCTGCTTCCCCCCTAATTGCAGGTGAACATTTTTCACCTGAAGAAGAGGTTCTGCCAGAGTGTATTGGAAGGGCATTCCTACCTCCTATCCAGGGTTAGTCTCGCGTGTGGGCAGGCTAGGTTTTTCAATCCGCCCCAGCCGTAGTCTTGGATGAGTCCAACGGTGATGATCACAAACTGAATGGCGAACACAGCACCTAAATTTAGATGCTTATTCTCATCCAAGAGCAGTTTGCCAATACCACCACCAGAGCGCACCAGGCCTTCAACCATGGTGAGCATCATCCAGCCGATAGCGGCGTTGTCGCGAATGACGTCAAACGCCTTATCGAGAGTGCCACGAACGTGAACCTCCCAGACTACTTCCCACTCATCCATACGAAGGGTGCGGGCGTGATCCTTTTGGTTCTTGGTGATTCGCTCGAGGACGTTCGACATGTTGGCGATATTGAAGGCGCTCATGCCAAATGTCATTAGCGCGAGCTTTAGAGAATGTCCTCCCGCAAAGACGCTCATGAAAATCACCAGGAGACCGGTTAACCCCAAGAACCGCGCTTTCGAAAGAGCTTCGGCAACCGGCCGCATAATGGGCATGGCTGCGGCGTAGCAAATGGAAAGCGACAGAGCGGTTGAAAGCGCGATTACCTGAAAGTTGGTCTTTAGGCTCTTCCAGAGCTCAAAGATGAGACCTTCGTTCTGGTAGAGATTGATAAACGCCTGCAAAACTTCGAGGGGCCGAGGAATAATATCCGGCGCCCCGTAAATCCAAACCAGGAACGCGCAAGCGATCCAGAACGTGGTGAAAATTCCCAGGGTTCTTTTGGAGATGGCCCTGTTCGGAGCGAAGGCGTTTTTTAATTCAAACCAAACGCCGTTTCCGTTTCCGTTCATTTCTTCTCCCTTCTTTCTGCTGATTGCTGTATTTTAAATTGTTAAATGACTGGAATTTCTCCCAGCCCCCCTTTATTTCACAAGAGAGGCTCGGAAAAATGCCCGACTCATAAATCATAAAGACTTTATGAGTCGGGCGGGTACAAGCTAGACAATTATTACGGAACTTGCGTTACCGCTGGGGCGTGCCCATCACGATTTGAACGCGGCGGTTTTCAGCCAAGGCGGCTGAAGTATTCGTGCGGTTGACCGGATCGAGTTCACCATGCGGAACGATCTGAATGCGTCCCTGCGGGAAGATGGTCGAGCCTCTCGACTCAAGCCAAGACTTCACCGCGCGAGCGCGCTTGTCAGACAAGAGCAGATTGGTTTCATCGGTACCGACAGTGTCGGTATGACCGTGAACAACCAGCTGTAGGTCGCCAGCCACGACAGCCGAGTTATTAATTGCCTCCAGGATTGGATAGGCGTCAGCCATGAATTCGGCCGAGCCACTCCGGAAGTTGATGGTGTAATCTTTGCTTGAAACCATCTGCTTCAGAGAGGTCGTAGCGCCGGCAAACGAGGGCACTTCCGCCTTGCCGACCGTTTTCACGAGACGTTGAGCCGCGAGTATGTACTGCGGATCAAACACCTCGCTGATCGGTGGGTAGGAAGGCACCAGGTTGGGGTACTGCTGGACGACGATGTCACCAAACACTTTATACGTTGCCGCATAGATGTTGGTTCCACCAGAGAGTCCAAACAGGTGGAGGTTGTCGGCCAAGTTATTGACCTTTGAACCGCCGAGCTCAACCCGTAAACCTTGGATGTCGGTTTCGGTAACGCCATGGTAGTAACGTTCCCAATAGGCCGGCCCGGTTTCGGCTTCGGCGTAGAGAACATCGCTGATTTCGGCAGCCTTGCGAAGGGCGCGGGGATAGGCTTTCACCTGATCTCCACCTTCGAAGATGCCGGCCAACATATTGGCGACGATTTCTTTGTTCTCACTGCACCAACGCTTGATGCCGATGAGAGTGTTTGGCATCTGGTAAGAGTACTCTCTCGTCGAAACGATTGAGACAATGCCACCACGCTCACGCGCGACGATCACATCACCAGGGGTCCAGGTAACTGTTCCCTGAACGGTGATCGAGGTATCGCGGCCAGTTTTCTTGCCGGCAATCACAATCGGACGAGTTTCGCTGTAACCCTGAACGTAGAGCATGGCCGCGTGCTTGTAATCATCTGCCGCCACCCAATTCAAGGCCGTGGGATCATAGGTAGAAACGTCGGGATTATTTGGAATCCCGTTATCTCCGCACCACTTGATGGCAATATTCCAATCACCATCGGTGAGGTAACCTGAAATGACGCCGCCCCGAGCCTTTTGTGGATTGCGTTTCCATTCCTCCGGACCCATCATCTTGTCTTCTCCACGGGAATAGCCCATGGAGCCGACGATGACAGCAGTGTATTCGGGACCGAGTTTGATCAACGCCTTGTTGAGCCCAGCGATGAAAGCCGCGGCACCGTCACCCATGATGGAGACGAAGGCACAGCCGTCGGCTGGATAGGGATTACCATCCTTTACCGCCTGGGCGAAGTTGAGCAGTTCAAGCTTCATCTTGTCGACATTGTCTTCGCGCCGAAAATTGAGGTTGACGCCACGCTCCGCCATGATTGACCCCTTGGTAGGAGCCAGTCCGCCGTTAGCGAGTGCTCCACCCATTTGAGAGTTCCACGCCCAGATGAGAGTGGTGAACGGGGGTGTGCTTAGATAAGCCGGCTCAATTGAGGGAAGCGCGCGCTCCGGAATGCTTGAGGCATTCGGAGCGCTGGGATCTTGACCCTGGGGCAGATTGGCCTTTTGGGGTACGATCGCCTGTTTCAACTTGGCCTTGGGAAGCTCAACGATGTTGAACTGCACGGCGGCGAAGAACAGTCCTCCGACAACCGCAAGGATAATGAGAAGACGCGAGAACCCGGTCAGGTTTTTCCAGAAAGACATTGTGTTGCTCCTTTCTCGTTTCTGACTGCTGCTGATTTGCTTTCGTGACTGTTTGCTCTGTACTTCACGAACTAATTTCCGAGGAGACGACGATTGCGCGTCGTGCCTTGGGTTGAAGCGCCGGCAGTTTGGGCACCGGACTTCTTCATGAGGTTCAGGATGGCAGTCTTATCGCCAGAAGCGATAACCGCGCCGTCCCTTCGGGCAGTAGCGGCAAGTTGAGCAGTGTGAGCTTGGCTTGCGCGAATTTTGTCGAGCAATTGGCGGCTGGCGGCTGAATCTTTCAGATTGCGAACCGCGGTCACTTCTTTCACCATGCTCATGACTGATTCAACTTCACCCATCGACTGATGGATGCGCTGCTTCATGAAGGCGACAGACATATCGTACATCTCCTTCATGGAGTCGCCGCCGATGACGCCACCGACTTGCCTGGCGACCTTGGCAGCTCTGACCGCCATTTCGTATTGGCGAACCAGCTGCTCGATGTAGAACTTGAGACTCTCACATTCGTTCTTGAGGTACTGACGAAGGCCCGTTAGAGTTTCCTTCCAAGCCTTGAAGAGTTCGAGGTTGTTGGTGAGGCTCGCCGCCTTCTCCTCACAGAATGTGAGTTTGGATGTGATGGTGTTGAACATCATCGCATCCTCGTTGTTTGTCCACGTCTCATTCAGAAACGAGCGTCGGGCGAGTTCTTGAGCAGTTGAAGTGAACTCTGCGATTTCACGAGCGGCTTGATCTAATTCTTCCTTGGTCTCTTTGACGAGACCCGAAGCGGCAGCCTCTACCGTGACTGCGTGCTGGAGTTTCGGCACCATGCTCTCGGTTAAGTAAGTCTCGCAGACTTCCGCCGGCAACGCTTTCGCGATACTTCTGGCGGCCATCTTGGCAAACACATTAAAGAGTGTCCGTCCGATAGCCCAAGTCTGCTTTTGAGACAATACGAAGAGGATGATGACAGTCGTTACAGCCAAGCCGATAAGGGCGAGGAGCGCACCGAACATGTCCGTGGCACGCGTGAAGAGTTCCGTTAGCCAGGGGAGGGCTTTGTAAAGAACCGTTCCCCCGCCAGCGAAAACTCCCAAGACGCCAAGGAACCCGAAGAGCTTCTGCTTCGGAGTGAATACGTCCGGAAGCTTGATTCCGATTGATGGAGAATCCATCTGTTTCTTTTCCTTTCTGCTCTTAGGGTTAAATGTGTGCCGCGATGGCACTTGCCAAATCTGACAAACGCTTTGAGATGAAGTCGTAGGCGCTTGCGATTCTGGCCCGCACGACTTCCTTCTCACTATCAATGCGTCCGACCTCGTTTTGGAGATTGGCCTCTTCAGACTTCAAGGCTGTGATCTCCTCCTCGAGCTCACGAATTGATTGCTCGTGAGCCGAGACCTCTTTTTCGATCGCGGTCAAGCGAGCGTTCTTGTCCTGCGCGTTCCCACGAGCTTCAGTTTCCAGCTGGGTGCTGAAATCCTGGTTCAGGTTTTCAACAATCTGGATGCATTCGCGCACGGAGGCCAAAATCTCATTCGGCTTTACGCCGTGCACGCTGTTTAGAGCCGCTGGAACAAGCTTATCTTCCTCGGTTATGTAAGCACCGAGAGTTGCTCTCTGCTGAAGGAATTCGGCGTAACCTCGTTTAGACACTCCATTGAGCGCTTGTTCAAAGTCACGTAGAAACTCTGGATCGGGAGCGCTAGTCGTTGACCGACTAACAGCATTCGGACCAGTTGTTCTCGTTGGTGTAGGTGAGGTTACCGTTTTCGGTTGTGTCCCACCGGCCAAAAATGTTCGACGTGTCCTCGTTGGAGGTGCCGTGGAAGGCGTGATGCTCGATGGTCGCGACGGAGCTTCTGGAGTTCCAGAGCTCGCATCCGACTCACTCGTTTTTACGAACAAGCCCTTAATGTTTAAACCCATACGACTTCTCCTTTCTTGCTGCTAGTTGCTGACATTACTACGCCCTCTTTCCTGGAGGTCGAACGAACTTAGCTTTGTGAGCCCGCCAACCGGCGGCTTTTCCGCGGATGTCGCTAAGTTCAACTTTCGACCCGCACTCAGGTTCAGCCCTCTCTTTCCAGACTATTTTGTCTAGAGAAAAGGTAACTGAACCGCCTTCCAGTTGGTCGGACCTGGCCACAGCGTATTTACCGTGGGGTCCGGCGATGACTTCCTGGACGATGGCTATGAAAGTTTCGCTACGCTTCGCCACATTCTCCCTCCTTCTTCTCTGGGTTATTGGTGAGCGTTTTCAAAGGAAAACCCGCGTCTCCTTTCTTGGTTTCTTCCGTTATTTGTCTAGCTTTATTTCAAATAGCTAAACTATCTTTGGGCCCAATGAGGACTCTAGATAATTTGCCTAATATACTACACGATTTATTTTGTTTTGTCAAGTTCATTGATTTCCGCCGCCCCGTCTTTTATTTGACATTCGTGTAGCTAAGTGGTATATTCAATCCTAGTTTTTTCACTCGTTAACAAGGGAGGTTCTAATGGATACAGAGGAAGGGAAAGTTTCTAAGCCTAAGTCACTGCCACTGCTTGAACAACTGAGTATTCAAACAAAGGAGATGACGACAAGGCTTCGGAGATTAGTGGATGGACTAGATAACCAAGGAGAGGGTTCTGCTGAACCGGACCTTACTTCCCCATCGGACACCACGGTTGATCAAGAAACGATCGAGAAACAACTGGAACTCCTAGGTGAACACAGGGACGTTATTGAAAAACTTCTCACCCAACCGAGAGTTCTGGGGGTGGTTATCTCGACTCTATCGCCGACCGAAACAAGCGGAGCGAGCGCAATTGTTTCATGCAACGGCCGCTTGCTTCACCTGCAAGTCCCGAAGGAAATCGAGGTTCATTCTGGCGAAATCGTGGAGCTTTCGAGCGCCACAGAACAGATTGTTGGAAAGGTTTCGCTTTTGCCTCGCGGGCGCCTCGGAAACGTTCTGCAAGTGAACGATGCAACGATCTGCATGGTCCAGGACGGCGACTTTTCTCGAATGGTTTTCCGCGGAAATTTTTCGGATGGAAAGGAAGCGCTTGAGGTCGGCGATCGGGTAGTTCTCGATGACTCGGGCTCAATCATTCTCTCGAATCTCGGTAGGAACGATCAGCGTTTTCGGACGACAGAATTTCGCCCGGTGAAGTGGGAGGATATTGCGGGACTCGAAGGACCTAAGCGAGAAATCGCGCAATTAATTTTCTTGCCAATCAAACACCGGGAGCGATTTGCTCGCTACGGTCGAAAGGTTGGTAAGGGAGCGGTTCTTTCTGGTCCCCCGGGTTGTGGAAAGACACTCATTGCTCGAGGGATTGCCACATGGCTGGCTGCTGAATTTGGCCAGAGTGATGTTGAAGACGACGGTTATATCTACTTGAGCGCCACCGAGTTGCTCAACATGTACGTGGGAAATACCGAAGAAGCAATTCGCTCACTTTTCCGCCGTGGCCGAGCTCATGAGAAGCGAACGGGACGCCCGAGCTTGATTGTAATTGACGAAGCCGAGGCGGTGCTAGCCGTTCGAGGATCTGGAATTAGTTCGGACATTGAGAAAACGAACGTGCCGACATTCCTCGCCGAGATGGATGGCCTGAAGGATTCCGGCGCTGTGGTTCTACTTCTCACAAACCGACTGGATATTATGGATCCGGCGGTTTTGCGAGACGGACGTTGCGATCGGAAGATTACGATTTCCCGACCGGATCGTTCTGCAGCGCAGCAAATCTTCCGCTTAAACTTTGCCGGCATGCCGACAGAACTTTCGGCGGAGGAGATGGCTGTTTTTGCAACCGAGGATTTCTTCTCGGACAAATATCCCCTCTATGATGTGGGACGAATTTCGACGAAAGATTCGACCGTGTTTTCGCTTCGAGACGTTGTGAATGGGGCGATGGTTGCGATAGGCGTGGTTGACCGAGCGGCTCGAATTGCGCTTGATCGAGAGATCAATAGCAACCAGAACAGCCAGGTTACTCGCGAAGATGTCGTCACTGCAATCTCGGCGGTGCATCAGGAGACCCTAACCCTTAATCTTGAAAATGAACTCCGCGACTTCGTTCACGATTTCGCTGATGACATCAACGAGGTTAAGAAGCGTGTTCAAATTCGAAAGTAATTTCAAGCCCCGTGCACGCGCGCGGGGCTTTTTCTTACCCTTGGTAAAATTAAGCGGCGGGGTTGGTTTTTTATAATTAAACAAAAGCCCCGTCTAGCGGGGCTTGTTCTTTTTATTAGTCGGAAAACTGGGGATAATCGCCCTTATTCCGACGATTAGATCGTTAACAATTCTCACAAATCGATCTGGGGAGTTGATAGCTTGAAGTGAAAGCGGTGTCCAGTAGAACTTGATTGGGTTCCCTTTGGGAACGGGGGTTTCTTGTTTCTCTCGTCTTCTTTCGTTTGTTACCGGCTTAGATTTCTGACCCTCCATAAGTCTACCCGCCTTGATAAAGGTGATCTGTGTGCTTGGTGAGCTAAAGCCAGCTTAATACTTCGGGACTTAAATTTCAACTATTCGATTCGCTTTTTCTTTTCGGCTAACGAAGTTAAATAGGATTTTTTGAAGTTTTTAAATTCGTCAAATTTTATGGCTTCTCTGATTTGGCCCAGCAAATTGTTGAAGAAGTAAATGTTGTGGATACTCGCATATCTCGGCGCCCGAGGATCACGATCTTTAAAAAACTGATAGATGTCTTTTTTGGTGATCTTCTTTTCGTTGCAGATTGGACATGAACAATCGATTACCAAGGGGCTTTCGTCGTGCATGTATTTTCCCTTCACAACGTCAAAACGTCCCGAGTTGCTCCAAATTGAGCCGTGGCGACCCTCTCTTGTCGGTATGACACAGTCCATAGTGTCGACTCCCCTTTCCACTGCTTCGAAAATGTCATCGATGCGACCGATACCTAAAAGATGTCGCGGCTTAGCTTTTGGTAAAAACTGATTGACCCATTCGAGCTCTATGAAGGTGTCGTTCTTTTGACTGCCGAAGGAAGAACCGAAGGCGCCGCCGATGGCGAATCCATCAAACGGCATAGCGCCGATGGTTTTAGCGCTTTCTCTTCTTAAGTTCTCAAATGCGCCTCCCTGAACGATTCCGTAGATGATTTGCTTGGATGTTTTGGCGTCGAGCGAACGAGTAGCCCAGGCGTGAGTTCTTTCCATGGCTTTTTGGGTGTAGTCGTAGTCATGCAAAGGTGAACTGGGTTCGTCGAAGGCGAGGACGATGTCGCTCCCAAGTTGTTCTTGAATTTTCATTGAGAGTTCAGCATCCAGATAAATTTCTCCGCCTGATTTATCTGTAAAATAAACTCCGGAATCAGTAATGCGAACTAAATTTTTGTCTTTCATTTCTTCCCCCGAGTTATCTCCTTTGGCAATTTTGCCTGAACCCAGTTCTCTCGCATAACCCATGCTAAAAACCTGAAAGCCGCCGCTGTCAGTCATGATCGGTCCATCCCACTCCATAAATTCGTGGAGGCCGGGAAATGCATTCAACCCTTCCTCGCCAAGAGACTGCCAGAGGTGGTAGGTGTTGGAAATCACCATTTGAGTGCCACTAGGCTTAATATCTTCTGGTTCTACGCAACGGATACGACCGTTGGTGCCAACCACAACGTAACTCGGAGTTTCGACCGCCCCATGTTTCGTTTTTAAAAGACCGAGCCTGGCCTGGCCGTCTTCCTTTAGAACCTGGAACATGGATCTTGAATCATGGATCGTGGAGTATGAAACGGAAATCAGAAATCTAGCAGGTTAGCTTTTTATGAGAACGGCACGTACTGGAGAGGCCTCTCCGCCAGCGATCTTTAATGGGAGGCCAAAGAAATAATACCGGCCGGGTTTGATTTTCGAAAGAAGAAGACCTTCGTAGATAAGCACTCCTCTTTTGAGGAGAAGTGGGTGGACGGTGTCTGGGCGGAGACCAAATTTACGAATGGAGGGTCCGTCGATGCCAACGGCTTTTATACCGCTTTTAACAATAGCTTTAGCGGCCGATTCGTTTAGATGGATAAAGTTTTTGTTGAATTTTTTTGAATGTTGCGCTGAGTTTTTGGTTTTAAGGAGTAAGATTTCATCTAGTTTTGGTTTGATTCTATTTATTTCTCTTGCGGTAATTTCGGTTTTAATTTTGCTCATATCTATTACCCTAGCCCAACCAAAACACTTTTCGAGATTAACCTTATCGGCTGAAAGAGAACTTTTAGCGTAATGCGGAGGGAGATCGAGATGAGAGGCAGTGTGAAGACCCAGAGTAATGCCAGAGAGAGTGGAGCCATCACGCTCGTATTTTTTGATTCTTTCTAAGTTGACTGGCCAGTTACCCGGATAAATGGGTTCACCTTTGGCAATTGAGCGACTGATGTCAAAAACTTTCATATTTTTCGAATTCTAACATTGATTTTATAAAAATAGAAAAACGGCTC
>ERZ1292625.3511-Hain-H41-01um-R1-3511-length-12647-cov-12_pt1 | contig 12647 bp, 15 predicted proteins | sample MGYA00564400_ERZ1292625 | MGnify/ENA primary metagenome ERZ1292625 (study PRJEB36523, sample SAMEA6512639) | groundwater metagenome | collected 2019-01-08 | study: AquaDiva: Metagenomics assemblies of 32 groundwater samples
ACTCGAAACGCGGTTGGGAGCAATCCCTCAGAGGTTCAAATCCTCTACCCTCCGCAATTTCGCACAAAATGCAAAATCGTCAGAAAAAGGCGAAAGGATCACAGAATGTGGAGGGCGGGGCGGAATTCCCCCCTGAAACCCCCCTTCCGCCCCGCCCGCATCTTTGTTGATTTTTTTGGAGATTTTTGCGATGAAAGTCCATGGGGAACGTGCGGAAAAAACGAGGGTGCGGTCGCGGACGAGTGGGTTCGAACCGACTTTTTCAATAAACGAGCGAATTTTTGTCGGATCGTCACTATTCGCCACAGTAGTGGCTTGTTTACAGTCATTTAGGAAATTAATCACTGGTTCGAACCGAATTGTTGCAGATCGCTCGAAAGCGCTCAGTTTGTCTTTAAGAGCGTGCTTTTCAGTCACTAATTTATTTTTGGTCTCTTGATATTCTGGAAGTGTTAAAGCGTTCTCGAGATATGCAGTCATAAGTTTGTCGAGCTTAGTATCAATGATAGTGATCTCACTGTTCACTTTTCCAATGTGAAGATCCGACGATACGCTATCTGTTACTCGATCTTTTTCGACCTCGGCGATGAGCCAGTCAGCAACATCATCAGCTAGTGAATACTTTTTCAGTTCTTCCTGCATTTTGACAGTAATTATTTCCTCACGGACATATTTTTGTGAACATACACCTTTTCGTTTTGTGCATCTCAAATAGTTATGACCTTTTTGTTGTTCAGTAGTAATGAAGCACCCACACTCACCACAGTGGAATAATCCACGATATACATATGGCTTTAGTCCTTTGCTATGAGGTTTAGATTTTCTTGTCATCACCTCTTGTACATCATCAAAAAGCTTCTTTGAAATGATCGGTGGATGTTTGCCCTCGTAAAATTCGCCACCATAACGGATGAGTCCGTGGTAAAATGGATTTTTCAAAAGGTACTGAAAGTTAGAAACTGCAAGCACTCCGTCACCGGTACCTTTGAGTCCGAGGTCATTGATCTTCTGGCGAACCTGAGCAAATGTAAAATTGCCACTCGCATACGCCTCAAAAGTTTTTACCACTAGGGGTGCTTTGTCGGAATCGACGATGATATTTTTTGTAATCTTATCATTCAAATATCCCAGAGGTGCTTTCTGTGGCCAAATTCCATTCTTGAGTTTTTGTCGATGTCCGCGTTTGATATTTTCAGAAAGATTATCAACATAATATTTTGATTGAGAAAATGATATTGATAGCATGAATTTACCTTGAGGTGTAGCATCAAACCAGAATGTTGGAAACTTGAGGTCGGTGATAACACCAGTATCAACCATGTAAATGATCTTTCCACCGTCCACCGAGTTGCGAGCGAGCCTGTCTGGATGCCATGCCAAAATACCGGAGGCTTCACCCTTCTCAATTCTAGCTATCATGTCAGTAAAAATAGGTCTACCAGGCGTTTTGGCAGTCTGCTTCTCAATAAAGACATCTACAACCTCTAGTTGCTCTTTCTTGGCGAGCTCGCGCAGCTCGGAGAGCTGATCGGCAAGCGATCTCACTTGCCGATCCTCGGTGTCGGTAGATTTACGAGTATATATGAAAAATTTTCTTGGTGAAGTAGTCATGCTAACTTTAATTATACCAAATTTTATGAAGTCAAGAAATATTTTTTACAAAAATCAGTGCATAACCAATGAACAAATAATATTTCATCGAGAAGCGGTCGACTTTCGCTTCTTCTCATCAAAGTTTCTTCGCGCCTCGCACATATCTGTATGGCGGACGCGCCCCACGGTCGCCTCAAGCGACGGTGGGAAGCGCGGTAGCCGTTCTGATATGTGCGTAGGGCACGCCACCATACTCCATAGAAGCGGAAGTGGGCCGCTTCGAGTGATGCGATGGAAAAGAAAAAGTAAAAGGAGGTGAGTACCCATCTGGTCCGCGACCGCACCCTCGTTTTTTCCGCACGTTCCCCATGGACTTTCATCGCAAAAATCTCCAAAAAAATCAACAAAGATGCGGGCGGGGCGGAAGGGGGGTTTCAGGGGGGAATTCCGCCCCGCCCTCCACATTCTGTGATCCTTTCGCCTTTTTCTGACGATTTTGCATTTTGTGCGAAATTGCGGCAGTTTTTACTTGAAGTTCGAACATTTTTCGCCGAAAATCCGGAACAATGAGGAGAGAGCGGGCGGAGGACTGGGGGTGTGGGGGAAGGACTCCGCCCGCTCTCACTATTTGTTTTTGCCGTGTCGCCCTGCTGGTTTTTTCGGGCTGAAATTTTTTGTGCTGTTTATGATATTATTAGAACAAATGGAAACTGAAACAAGGATAAAAAATCTTCTTGGACTGACACTAAATGACCCTAACCATAAGGATGAGATAAATTTTCTGATGGGAGAATTTAAAATTACAAAAGAGCAGTTGTTGGCTTCGTGGCTATACTGGGACACGTCTATTAGAAAATATTCCAATGAAGTTTACTCGTCTAAAGCTTTGCGACTAGTTATGCACCTACATAATTATCTTAAAGATAGTTGGCACGAAAAAAGACAGGAATGTGTATTGGGGTATCTTAATAAAATAATGCCGAAATCAATCTGTGAGATAGGATTTGGAACGCCACAAAAATACGTCAAAAAATATCTTGAAAAAGACGTTAAAATCATCTTAGGTGATTATGAGCAATCAAGTCTACAATTTGCTGAAAAATTGATCTCACGGTGGTCTTCTTATTGGAAACAAAAAGTGGATCTGACTATTTTCGATCTAAACAAAGACAATCTTCCTACGGATTACACTGTTTATATATTTCAAGATTCAATAGAACACGCGGACAATCCTTCTAAAGCTCTGAAAAAATATGTGGAAGGGGTATTAAGTGGAACCCATTTTATTTTTTCACTTCCGATCGAGGTAGGAAATCCCATACCTGAACACCATATTTTTTGGAAAGATAAAGACGAGGTGTTGAGTTGGCTTGCGGAATGTGGCTTGGAAGTAATTGATAATACAGTTATCAAAATGAACAAAGAGGTAGACCTCTATTCTCTATCCTTACATCCAGATTTTAGCGAATTAGTTGTTTTGGCGAGAAAGAACTAAGTAATCATTTGTGATTTCATTTCCGATATCAGTAGGAAAATCGTTGAGTCCATTACTGAATTCTCTTGATGAGGTAAGACATATGCCTGCAAAAATTAAGCCGAGAGTGATCTGTATTTTCTCAAGTGGTAAAAACTGAATCCTCCCATCAAAGTTTATCGGAAAGCCTGAATTTGAAAGAGTAACTTCTCCTTGAACATAGTCTTTATGAGGGTCGGTATTTTTAGGAAAATGTTCCCTGATCGTCAACGCTGAAAATTCTTTATCAGACGATGAGGCGCTAACCAGAAGTACCTTACCTAATTTTTTAACATTATTATCCGCTAGGATATTTTCTCCTGTACAGCCAATAACCACATCAAACAGATTCATGTTCAATTCTGATATCAGAGTATCAACATCAATAATATCGACATTTTTACCCATCTTTTCCAAACTCTTTTTCACCGCTAGGCCAATCGGACCAGCTCCAATAACTAGAGCTTGCTTTGATGAATGAATAATGTCAGGATAATGTTCGATTATTTTTTGAACCACACCAGATCCGATAATTGGAGACTCAATATCGAGTTTGGTTTTTGAACGCGCGATATTTAGGACAGGGTAATTTAATTTCAAATTCAGTAACTTTCTATATCCAGATGATGTCCACTAAACACATTGAACTTTTTGAGAAAACTTCAATTGATTGATCTGTTCAATCACGAAACCTCCGTCATCGACAATAATAATTTGCTTAATACCAGAAAGGTCATTAATTTTTAGCATGACATCTTTTATAAATTCTGAAACATAATTCTTAAATTGAGCATCCCAACTTTCATGACTATTGAACGATGAACTATTCGAATGAATATAAACTCCTCGATCCTGCAGAAATTTAGCAACCTCTCTATTTGTCGAATATGACTTGCCAAGAATAAAAGTATGTTCCGGCTTCAGGCCGAGCTTAAATAAATATTCAAGGGTAATATAGTTTGATTGAAGAATATGCTGGCAACTGATTATTGCTGAATTTCTAAGATCGACATTGTCGAATTTTTTATAGAGTTGATCGAGTAATGGTAATTTTTGAAACATATTTATATCAATAAAACCAAGGAAAGACTCCTACTTTATTTTTATACTCCATATACCTTGATCCAAATTTCTTCTCAAGAAAATTGTCTTCTTTACCAATTACGTAGATTATAAAAAATATTACTGGTAACATCAAAATTACTAGGAAGTAATTTAACTGTAAATACAAGCCAACTCCAACAAAAATTGCGCCTACATAATATGGGTGTCTGGTAAATCTATATGGACCACCTGTAAATAAATCATCTCCTGTATCATCTCCCATAAAACCCCAGTCTTTATTTCTATTTAATCTTGTATAAATCATGAGTAATAAACCAAAGACTGAAAGGAGTATTCCCAGATAATAGAACAAACTTGAGGTGTGCACATTTATTATTCCTAATAAAAGTAAACCAGGAATTAAAAAGTAGATAAATACCTCAATCAGTTTTCTTCCTAAATAGATAAATGTTGTAACTTTCTTTTTGTCTCTTTTACCTTTTAACAAAGTAAAGCTATTACGGAATAACACGAATATTAGAAGTATCGATAAAGTTATTACTTTCATATAAATATCATATCATTTTTACTATAACTCACGAAGTACTGCAAGCAGATGTCGACTTTCGCTTCTCTCACCATAGTTCATTCGCGCTTAGCACATATCTGTATGGCGGACGCGCCCCACGGTTGCGACTAGCAACGGTGGGGCGCGCGGGAGCCATTCTGATATGTGCGTAGGGCGCACACTGAAATATACAAAATGATATATTTGAAGAAGTATTTTTTGGTTTAAACAGCACAAAAAATTTCAGCCCGAAAAAACCAGCAGGGCGACACGGCAAAAACAAATAGTGAGAGCGGGCGGAGTCCTTCCCCCACACCCCCAGTCCTCCGCCCGCTCTCTCCTCATTGTTCCGGATTTTCGGCGAAAAATGTTCGAACTTCAAGTAAAAACTGCCGCCAGAAAACGAAATCGGGTTCGGGTTCGGATGCAAAAATATGGTCGGCGCGAAGCGATTAGAAAATGGAAGTACTCTTGTGGTGCGACCTAATTTTCTTTTGGCGAAATTCGGGGCGGACAAAAAACAGAAATTCAATATTGTGCCTCTACCATTCTACTATTTTTCGTCCCTGAACTAAAGGGGTCCATCCTCGGCAGGGCTCGCACAATCCCCTTTCTCGTTTTCAAAATAGCTTTCGTGGTGTCGCTTCCGCTTCGAATTTTTGTATTGCAAGATTACGGCGGCGCTCATTCTTTAGTCATGGACGCCCTAGCGGAAATGTCCGAGGCTCAAATGCAAATGCGCTTGACCATCACAGGTCTTTTTCTGCTGAAAAAGCCCGCGACCCCGCCTCGCGCATGTCGCGCTCCGGCCTTGCGAAGCTCCAAGTATTCGCTTCTCCCCCCTCCTGTTCGCAAACAAACCCCGCTCGCAAGGACGAGAAGGGCACAAACTGGAATCCATTATCTTGAATACAAAGCTTTTTGAAAGTTAAAGAAAATTGAACGAATACCATCTACATCACCAAGAGATTGTTCAGCATTTGCGATTGCATGATATTTCAAATTCAGTAATACAGGCAATTTTTCTTCATCAAGTTCTTCAACACCTCTTTCTTCATACTTTAACAATACAAAGCCTAAAAATTCTTTCTGTTTTTCATCTAATCCTTCAAAAATCTTATCTTTGGATTGCTCAACCCTTTCCACTCTTGAAATTGGTTTTGTTAAGAAAGAAATGTAAGTTAAAACATCAAACAAATCACTTTGTTCGGCATCAATCATTTTCTGCAGGGTTTCCAACTCATCTTTGCCAAATCCTTTTTCAGCTATTTTTTCTAAAAATGCTTTGCGGGTTGTCGGGTTAGACCAGATTTTTCGCAGTTCTTCTTCACTCTTGAAAAATTCTGGCATAGCGCCAAACATACTGTCCATAAATTCCTGAATTGAAACCGGCTTTCCATCAGCGCTCCAAAATGAAGTTGCGATCATATGCTCTATCTCTCACTCTTTTCCATTCCTTAGTTTGATTTTCAATTTTTTCCTCGGTTCTGTTGGAGGTTCCGGTGGAATAGGCGGTTCATCACCACCCGGACTCTTCGGCGGTTGAGGCTTTAGTTCTGTTGTTTGGTCTATCGGGTCGCCATCCCATTCCGGGTCAGAAAAGTGCTTATAAGCGTCAACAAAATCAAGAATCGTAAAATATTCCTTACCGTCAAAAAGCCTAGTTCCTCGCCCGATAATTTGCTTAAACTCAATCATAGAATTGACCGGTCGCATTAAAACAATATTTCTAATATTGCGAGCATCCACTCCGGTAGAAAGTTTCTGCGAAGTTGTCAAAATCGTCGGGATTGTTTTTTCATTATCTTGGAATTCGCGCAAGAATTGATCTCCGCGAGCGCCGTCATTCGCCGTTACGCGAACGCAATAATTTGGATTTTCGCTTTCCTTCATTTGATTTACCAAATCACGAACAGCCAGCGCGTGATCTTGGGTGGCACAAAATATTATGGTTTTTTCATTTTGATTTATTTCATCCAATACCACACGAACTCTTTTTGCCTCGCGTTCTTTGATAACGATAATTTTATTGAAATCATCTTCTTCATAAATTTTTCCTTCTTCCACTTCACCCTCAATAATCTGATCGTCTGAAGTATAAATATACTCATCAAGCGTGGTCTTAATTCGCTTGACTTTGAAAGGTGTTAAAAAGCCGTCGTTCACGCCTTCTTTAAGAGAATAAACATAAACTGGCTCGCCAAAATATTTATATGTATCGACATTGTCTTTCCGTTTCGGCGTAGCCGTCAGACCAAGCTGAACAGCGGGAGAGAAATATTCCAAAATCCCGCGCCAATTACCTTCATCATTTGCTCCGCCTCTATGACATTCATCAATAATTATAAAATCAAAAAAGTCAGCCGGATAATCTCCAAAATACGGTGTTCCGTCCGGTCCCGACATGAAAGTTTGAAAAATTGTAAAGTAAACACTCCCACTCATTGGCACTTCTCCCCGTCTGCGAATGTCTAAGGGGCTTATACGCACCAAAGCATTTTCCTCAAAACCAGAAAAAGCGTTAAAAGCTTGATCAGCTAAAATATTTCTATCAGCTAAAAACAAAATTCTCGGTCGGCGAGAGCCGTCTCGTTTTAAATTCCAGCGAGTTTGAAAAAGTTTCCATGCAATTTGAAAAGCGACTGCCGTTTTTCCCGTTCCGGTCGCCATCGTCAAAAGAATTCTATTTTTTTCTTCGGCAACAGCATTTAAAATATTATTTATCGCATTTTCTTGGTAATACCTTTTGCCGTACTCTCCCTCGTTTGGCACATTTGCAAATTTCTCCTTCCATTCATTCCAATCCGAAAAAGTTCTATTCCAAAGTTCGTCAGGTGTTGGGAATTTTTCAATTGCCCATTCAGCGCCAGTTTTCATTTCTACTTGATAAATTTCTTTACCATTTGAAGAAAACGCGTAATCTATCTGAAGTTTTTTCGCCGCCGAAACCGCCTGTTCTTTGCCTTCGGTTACAGAAGAATCAACAGACTTTGCTTCAAGCGTGCCTATTTTTCTGTTTTTATACTGAAAAACATAGTCAATGATTTCCGGATTGCCTCGCGTCCCGCCTGTTTGAATTTTCCCATCGGTAATACGAAATTCGCGAAGAATTTTTGATCCTTCCACTTCGCCCCAGCCAGCATCTTTGAGCTTCGGGTCAATGTATTCTGCTCGTGTTTCTGATTCGTTCATTGGTAAAATATACCATAAAATATAGGTTTTGAGAAGATGTATACAAAGTCGCAGAAATTAGCGCTTTTCGTATTTTTTCAAAAGTTCCTTTTTAAGTTCAAGAAAGTGATCATCCCACTTTTTTTGATTTTTACCACTTGAACCTTTAAATTTTAGATTTTCGGTTTCAATAACATCCCAATTTATTTCCATAAACTTAATCAGTAAAAAAATCTATATCAGTAGAATATTTATAATCAACTTTTTCAAAAGGTTTTGAATAAAACCAAGGGGATTCTAGGTGTGTCTGCTCTACAATTTTGTCTGTAGACCAATCCAAAAATTCTTTACAAATATTTTTTAGCAATACTTTTTCTTCCTCATTAAAAGATTTTTCATCAACATCTTTTATCAATTTAAACGAAGTTGTGTGGGAATCTTCAAAAGGATCCTTATTTACATCTATTTCCTTATTTTCTATCATCTCTGAGATAATAGAGTTAACCTCACTCGGGGTTGGTCCATAGTGATTGTGTATATAGAAATCGCCAGTTACAGAATCTTTTCTATCTCTGTAATTTATAAAATCTAAGTAATACAATAACTTATTAAGTTTTGTAGCTCCTAAGTATTTATTATTGCAATATTTAATAAAATACAAGATTGCATTTTTATACTTTGATTTATTTAAGGCCATATTATTATAGTAATAATTACAATATAATTTGATAAATAGACGACCTTTTATACATCGTTATTATACACCATATGTAGACAAAATTCTACAATTCCCCCTTAAAAGCCTTATTCAAAATCGACTTTTTCAATTCTTCCAAATCCGCCAGCTTTTGCTTGTAAACTCCTTCAAGCTTTTTTGTTTGCTCCGAAAGCGCGTCAAGTTTTTTGACGATTATCTTTTGTATATTCAAATCTGGAATTTTAATTTTAAAATTTCTTAAATAACCGAGTCCAACAAATTGTTGAGTTGTTCCTTTTGCTTCGTCAATCATTTTATCAATAACAAATTTTGAATCTAAAAAATATTTAAGAAAATAACTATCTTGATCTTTTGGTATCTTAAACAACGCAACATTTTTAATAGCGAAGTCTGGGTCAACAGCTACGACAACTGGATTCCCAATTGTCCCAATCATTGCAAAGAGAATATCACCTTTATGAACCTTGCTACGATCATTAATTTTTTTATAATCTTTTTCAGAAATATACTTTATTTTTTGATAGTCTAATTTACCATCCTTAAGATTTTTAGAGGTAATAAGAGCATACCCCTCTTTTTGATATGTAGGAGAGTCATGCGTTCCGTCTCGAACATCATAAACCTCACCAAAAGTTTTCTCCTCCCAATTTTTATCTTGATTCGCAAAAACACTCTGTAAGTAAGATTCAAATAGCTCTTTTGAATTTTTTAAATTCTTTTCCACATTTTCTTTCGCTTTTTCTATCTTTTCAAAAACTTCGTCTAAGATTTTTACAATACGTTTTTGTTCGGGGAGAGGTGGAATATTTACCTCGATTGAATAAATATCATTTCTATTTATTCCAGGTTTTACACCTTTTGCGAGTTTAGGTAATTCCAATGTCTCTAATAGATTATACAAAAACTTCAAATCATATTTTTTGTCATCAAAGGTTGCAAAATAAGTGACATCCAGAGGCCAAAACTTTTCTTGTACTAAAGTTAACTCTCCAGCAGAACCCTTGCGACCAACGATAATACTAGGTTTATCAAAATAAAAATCATCTGATCTATCTTTTTCCCCATTCGCACCAAATACAGGATATTTACCGTTAACCTTGCGTTTTAAATCCGGCAACGGCTTGCCATATTCCAGTTTCAAAATATCACCAAGTTTTTTTGTTTGCCAGTTAGTTTTCATAATTATTGACTTTAGAAACTGGATTTGCTACATTACTTGTATCGGGTCCCGCAGAGCAATCTGCGGGTTCTTTTTTTATAATATGTTGCAAAATATGGTCTACGGGACGACAAACAAGACCTTTGGCATATTCTCGTCTCTTATCCTCTAATCTTTTAATTAAATTAAAATTTTGATAATCAATTTCTCCAAAACTACCCCGTGGATACATCACAAATACTCTCTTGGCTTTTTGAATAATGAGAAATTCAACAGTAGATGCAAAATCACCGTCACCAGAAAAAAGCACTAGATTTTGATATTTATCAATATCTAAAATTACATCTTTTGCAATCTCAGCGTCAAAATCACATTTTGGTTTTCTGATAGGTTTTTCAAGCTCATTTTTAAATGTATTTATATTTATACCCAAATCTTTAAGATCGTTATCTATTTCATCAATAAAAGCAAAAATATCATCTGTCTCAGAAATTTCAGAAATCTTTTCTTTCACCTTATTTCTAACAGTATAAATCTGGTTTGCGATATTTGAATTTTTTTCAGAAATATTATCAAGAAGACTTTGGAGCTTATCCATTACTGATTGCAAATGTTTTTCTTTTTTTATATCAATTTTTATGTATTTTGAAGGTTTAGTAATAACCTCATAACCAATATCTCTAACATTTTTAATTAATTCAACGGACCAAGTTTTTTCTTTTATTGTTCCTTGATAAAAACGAATTTGGTATATATCTTTATAGCTTTTTAAATAATCAAAAAATAATTTCAAATCAATATCGTTGTAGCGATTATATAGACTAAACCAATCAATAACAACGAGGGTTGGTTTACCATAAAGCTCAAACGAAAATTGTTTTTTAACAGTCTCCATAAATTAAAATTCAACAGCCCAGTTATTGCGCGGAATGAAGCTTTGACTTGTTATTACAACCGACTGAATCCTATCAACTGCAAATCTACGAATGCCATTTTTCTGAATATCAAAAGCAAAAAAGCCTTCCTTACTAGTCCCCATATCTCTTAGGCTATATGGCTCTACAAGCCTATTGCCTTCATTTGAGCCATCCTTTTCAAGATATATTATTGACAAGACTCTTAGCTCTTTAGCCCCTTGTGTAATTGTATTTAATATTTCTTGCTTGTTCATATAGATTTCTTAATATTTTCTAAAATCCTCTCGCTTTCTTTATCTAATTTTTTCATCTCAACCAAAATCTCCTTCGGCTCTCGCAAAGCAACTTCCTCACCTTTATTGGGATTCTTTACCGACAAGTCAAAAGTTTTCTGGTCAACATCTTTTATATCCACTGACCAAGAATTTTCGGAGTCGGCTTTGGTCTTTTGCAATTTTACAAAATCTGCCAAATCATTCTCACTCAAAGACTGACCCTTACCGAGATTTCGAGTAAGATTGAGCTGATAAAACCAAACTTTCTTTGTTGGCGCGCCTTTCTCAAAAAACAAAACGACCGTTTTCACGCCGGCACCTTGAAAAGCTCCGCCGGGCAAATCTAAAACTGTATGCAAATTGCAATTTTCTAAAAGCAGTTTTCGGAGCGACACGCTGGCGTTATCAGTATTTGAAAGAAAAGTATTTTTAATAACGACACCGGCTTTTCCTCCCGCTTTTAGCATTTTGATAAAATGTTGAAGAAAAAGAGAAGCGGTTTCTCCTGTTTTGATAGGAAAATTGTGTTGCACTTCCGGTCTTTCTTTCCCGCCAAAAGGAGGGTTAGCGAGAATTACATCAAAACGGTCTTTTTCTTGTATATCAGCGAGGTTTTCAGCAAGTGAGTTTGTATGCTTTATGTTCGGCGTTTCTACTCCATGAAGAATCATATTCATTACCCCGATAATATAAGGCAAGGATATTTTTTCTTTGCCATAAAAAGTTGTCGTCTGTAATATACCCCACTCTTTTGAGCTCAATTTTTCTCTATTTGCCGTCAGGTAGTTAAAAGCTTCAACCAAGAAGCCGGCGCTTCCGCAAGATCCGTCGTAAATAGTTTCACCTAGTTTTGGATTAACCACTTTTACGATAGTTTTGATAAGCGGACGAGGTGTGTAATATTGACCGCCATCACGCCCGGCATTTCCCATATTTTGAATCTTGCTTTCGTAAAGATGTGAAAGCTCGTGCTTTTCTTCGTCTGTTTGAAAATGAAGCTTATCAACCGTATCTAAAATATTTCGCAATGAATAACCGCTTTGAATTTTATTTTTTAATTCATGAAAAATCTCACCAATTTTATATTCAATAGTATTTGAATCTTCGGTTCTAAATTTCTTAAGATAAGGGAAAAGTTTGTTGTTTGCAAAATCTCTCAAATCATCCCCATCAAGTGTTTTGTGGTGGTCAAGTTTGCCGTCCGCTCCTTTCGGGCAAGCCCAAACACTCCACTGGAATTCAGGCGCGAGAATATGCTTGTATTTTTTCCCAGCCAAACGTGCGCTTTTTTCTTTATCTTTCTCTAAATCATCAAGATATTTCAAAAACAAAATCCACGAAGTTTGCTCAATATAATCAAGCGCGCTTCCGGCGTTATCCGCCCTTAGTATATCGTCAATATTTTTTAGTGATTGTTCAAACATAAATTATTTTAAAAGGTCATTAACCGAAACCCCGACCGCTTTCGCCAATTTCGCAAGTGTTGGATTCGTTTTGCATTACCCACAGTATATCGCATTAGCGCGGCATATCACAATGTTATGACATACCACAACAGCCCAAATGAGCCCCATTTCCGCCCATACAATTTCAAAAAAACCCCTCCCGCAAGAAATAGAATCGCCGTTTTCTTGACTGCGGGACTAGGACTCGAACCTAGATGACAGCTTTCAGAGAGCTGCATCCTAC
>ERZ1292625.3513-Hain-H41-01um-R1-3513-length-12637-cov-5_pt1 | contig 12637 bp, 13 predicted proteins | sample MGYA00564400_ERZ1292625 | MGnify/ENA primary metagenome ERZ1292625 (study PRJEB36523, sample SAMEA6512639) | groundwater metagenome | collected 2019-01-08 | study: AquaDiva: Metagenomics assemblies of 32 groundwater samples
GATTCCAGTAGTATCGCAATCCATCATAAAAGCGATGGTGCCCGTAGGAGCGAGCACGGTCGCTTGAGCGTTACGAATACCCACCTTTTCGACTCGCTCCACGGTCTTATCCCAAACTTCGTGAGCCGCAGCCATTAAATCTTTTTGTACATATGCCGCATTGATATTATCTACCTCATCTCGGTGCATACGAAGGACTTTTTGCATCGGCTTTTTATTTACCTCATACCCTGAAAATGTACCAACGCGTTCAGTTAAGTAAGTCGATGTAAGATACGCCTCACCCGTAAGTACTGCCGTGATTGCGGCGGCATACGCACGACCTTCCTGTGAATCATATGGTAACCCCTTATACATAAGAAGCGCTCCGAGGTTTGCATACCCTAGCCCAAGCTCACGAAATGCTTTTGCGTTCTCAGTAATTTTTGCAGTTGGATATGCAGAACCCGCTACTGTAATATCTTGCGCGATAATTAAAATGTGAATCGCGTGACGGAAGCGAGCAACATCAAACGAGCCATCCTCGCGAAGAAACTTCATAAGATTGAGTGACGCGAGGTTGCATGCAGAATTATCGAGGTGCATATATTCAGAGCATGGGTTTGATGCATTAATGCGACCCGTCACTGACGCGGTGTGCCAGCGATTAATAGTCGTATCATATTGAATGCCTGGATCAGCACAGTGCCACGCAGCTTCTGCTGCGAGTTGCATAATGTCGCGCGCTCGTACACGCTCAAGAGAATTGCCAGTCATCACGGCGCGCAAATCCCACTCACCGTCTTCTACAACGCGCTGCATAAAATCATCTGTCACACGAATTGAATTGTTTGCGTTTTGAAAAAATATATTATTATACACTTCGCCATCAATCGCATCGGAGTATCCTGCGGCAATAAGTGCTTTTGCTTTTTCTTCTTCTTTCCACTTACAAATTATAAATTCTCGAATATCTGGATGATCAACATTCATCACAACCATTTTTGCAGCGCGACGAGTTTTTCCTCCTGACTTAATAGTTCCGGCGATTGCATCAGCTCCTTTCATGAATGAAACTGGGCCAGATGATTTTCCACGATTGCGAATTGATTCTTTACTCGATCGTAATTTTGAAACATTCAATCCCGCGCCACTCCCACCTGCAAAAATAAACATTTCATCGCGATACCATTGCGAAATTGATTCTTTGTTATCATCTACCGCTAAAATAAAACATGCAGAACACTGTGGGTGCTCTTCAATACCGACATTAAACCAAATCGGCGAATTAAACGCGGCGTATTGATTGATTAAAATTGATTTTAACTCTTCGTTAAAGATAACACTTTCTTCTTTGTCTTTAAAATATTCGTATTGGAAGCCCCATGCAGTAATTGTATCGGCGACACGGTCAATAAGTTGGCGTGCGCTCGTCTCACGGCTCTTTTTACCGAGGTGTCCAGAGAAATATTTCTCGCAAACAATGTCAGTTGCCGTCTGAGACCATGCTTGTGGCACTTCAACATCATTTTGCTCAAAAACAATGTCTCCTTTTGATCCGAAAATAACAGCGCGACGCTTCTCCCATACAATTTCATCGTATGGATGAACATTTTCTTGTGTAAAAAATCGCTCAATTGTGAGTGAGCGTTTTTTGTTCGTTAAAGTTTTTTTTGATTCTTCTTTTTTGGTGACTTTTGCGGTTGGTGTTGTGTGTGACATAAGCGTACACACATAGTACTCCTCAACCCAAGCACTCCTCAACTTTTAAAAATAATTTCTTGTGGATAAAGCGGGCTATTTTTTTGCACGGCGCAAAAATGCAGGAATTGCGTCCCACTCATCATTTTGCTCCTCTGGTTCCATGGGTTTTTTGGGTCGTAAGAGTGGGTTTTCTTCCATTCGTGGAAGGTTTGAGAAAAGATTTGCGCTCTTCACAGCGGCTGGCACATGCCCATCGCCAAAACCAGAGGCAACGACGGTAATTTTAATCTCTCCTTTTCGTAGGCGCTCATCTTTAACTGCACCAAAAATTACTTTTGCGTCTTTTGCTATTGATTCAGTTATTACTTTTGCAGCTTCATTCACTTCCCACATTGTTAAGTCGTCTCCACCAGCGATAGAAAACAATACACCACGTGCGCCGTCAATAGAAAGATCGAGAAGCGGTGAATTAATTGCCATTTTTGCAGCTTCTTTGGCACGATCATCTCCCGACGCCTTACCAATACCCATGAGTGCGCTCCCTGCGTTTTTCATAATCGCTCGCATGTCTGCAAAGTCGACATTGATGATGCCCGGGAGTGTTATTAAATCAGAAATCCCCTGCACTGCTTGACGCAAAATTTCATCACACATTGAAAATGCAGAAAGAAAAGAAGTTTTCTTCTCGATGATGCCGAGTAACCGATCATTTGGAATTACAATCATTGCATCAACTGCTTCGCGAAGTCGCGCCAGCCCCTCATCAGCAATACGACCACGCTCCGAGCCTTCAAATGAAAATGGTTTTGTAACTACTCCGATTGTGAGTGCATTTTCGCTTCGCGCGACATCAGCGATAACAGGACCCGCACCTGTGCCCGTTCCCCCACCGAATCCAGCTGTAATAAAAACCATGTCGACTCCACGAACGAGTTCGACAATTTCATTTTTATTTTCTTCCGCGGCTTGTCGGCCGAGCATCGGATCCATGCCCGCGCCAAGACCGCGAGTTATATTTTTCCCGATGTGGATTTTTCGCGGCGCGAGAGAATTGTGTAAATCTTGTGCGTCAGTATTTACTGAAACGAAATCAACGCCTGGCACTTTCGATCTGATCATGTGATCGATCGCGTTTTGACCGGCACCCCCAACACCAATAACTTTGATGCGGGCAAATGATTCTGCTTCCGGATTTATGCGTGGCATGGGCATACTCTAGCGTGCCACATCCGGAAGTCAACCCTGTACAAAATAAGAAAATCTATTGTGTTTTTGGCTCAAAAAATTTGAGCGTCAAGAGAATTTTTTTAACCAAGTCTGAATCGAGATAATAACCGTTTTTAAAATTGCAAGTAGAATCGCAAAAGTAGATCACAATTTGTCCTCTATTATTTGGTAGGGGGACAATCGCTGCGCTATTCCCATCGCGAGTATTTTCGTCAAACGCTCCTGTTGTGCCCGCGATTTTAATTTGAAGATACGGACCGAGTTCAAATTTGCTCGGGTCAAAATCGATCGCAAGGTAACCTCTGCCACCTAGAGCGCGAAATACTCCGATTTGCCCATCACCATTTTGCTCTATAGTATCAACTGATTCAAAAAGTCCTGGAGGATATTTTATTTCAAAACCATATTTTTCGTTGCGATAGGTTTTCCAATTTGAAACATCAGTTTCAAGTTGTCCTGAGTTTGTCGAAGGACTAATTGTTTCAGTTGTATTTTGTACTGGGGGCTTTCTGTTTACATATATAATAGAGTCCGTAGCCGCGACGGTATCAGCATCTATAGAATCTTGCTCTACCTGCCACCACAAAACTAGCCCCGAAGCACTAAAAGCAACAATTGCATATATAAACCAACGATTTTGAGCTACTGGGCGAAATATCATATTTTATGGTATGAACGCACGAAGTATCTTTGATATACGGCGGGTCAAAGATGAGGTAAAAATACCATTCATACGCCCCTCAGGAATATACTGCTCTGCGGCGTGTCGCATTAATCCAAGAGCTTTCATCCACTCAGGGCCAAGTATTAATTCTTTTTTACCAATGACCCCTGGCGTACCTTGTGCAATCTCTACTGGCAACCTCAAAGATTCGCGAGCCGCTTCTACAATCCCAAAAAGTTTCGCTCCTCCTCCCGATAAAACTATACCGCCCGGCAAAAGCTCTGAGCGCTCAATCCGACGCAAATGTTTTTCTACAAGTTCAAAAATATCACCAAGACGCGCGCCAACTATCTCTCGAAGCTTCTTTGGTGAAAATGTTTCTTCAAAGTTTTTTGGCAAATCAGCTAATCGAATTTCTTTTTTACCTTGCTCAAGAAATACACTTAAATTTCTTTTTACACGTTCGGCTGATACCTGATCAATCTGAAACCCAAGACCAATATCGTACGTAATATGCCCCGACCCATATGGAATAACTTCGAGCGCGACAAGCATGCCCTCTTCAAAAACTGCAAGCGTCGTTACTTGTGCGCCAATATCTAAAAGTAGTGTGCCGATTTCTTTTTGTTTCTTGCTCAACGCATGAAACGATGCGCCGTATGGAGCTGCTACTAAATCATCCATCTCTACTCCTGCGATGTTCATCGCTTTGAAAATATTTTTTACATGAGGAGTAAACGCCGCAACAAATAAAGTTTCTACTTCTAATTTTGCGCCAATCAGTCCTACTGGTTCACGAATACGCGCATCGCGATCAACCGCAAAAAAAAGTGGAAATGAATGTACCACTTCGCGATTACCAAGTTTTGGAAGTGATGCCTCACTCGCTTCAATAGCGCGCGTCACATCTTCACGAGCTACTTCACCATCAGCACGCGAGACTGACACAGTGCCACGCGCAACATATGTCGTCATGCGCGGCTCACACAATGAAATAGTTGCGTGATCTATGACAACCCCAAAATTTTTTTTCAGATCACCGAGGGCCTTTTGAATCGATCTCGCAGTCGCACTTGGATCTACAATTGCACCTTTGCGAACACCATCGGCCGGCGACTCACCAACACCCACAAGCGCGAGTAAGTTATTTTCTTTTTTTTCCGAAACAGCAACGCGGATCATTCCAGATCCGATATCAAGTCCTACAAAATGTTGCGCCCGCGCCATTTAATATTTTTGATTAACCATTAAGTGCTTCTTTTGCAAATTTTGTAACGCGATCCCCCGATGCGCGATTTTTAAGTAACGGCATAATAACTTTCATCAGATCACCAAATTTTTTTGGATCTGCTCCACCAATTTCACGAACACCATCAGCTACGATTCTTTTGACCTCTTCATCAGGAAGTTCTGTTGGTAAATATTCAGTCAATATCGCGAGCTCTTCGGCCTCTGCTGCCGCAAGCTCTGCTCGCCCCGCTTTTTCAAACTCTGCGATTGAATCTTTGCGTTTTTTTGCCTCACGACTTATCACGAGTAAAACTTCCTCATCGCCAAGACCTATATCCTTCTTCCTTTCTTCTATCTCTTTATTCTTGATAGCAGCAGAAAGCATACGCAGCGTTGAAAGTCGCTGCTTGTCATGTGTTTGCATAGCACTCTTTAAATCTCCTCTCAACCGCTCCGCGAGACTCATCGGCCTTGTTCCTCTTTGCCTAATTTTCGTAATTTATCGTATTCTTTGCGCTTTACCTCACGACGTAATGCATCTTTGTGTTTCTTTGCTTTTGATTTAGGGCGAGTAGCATGCTTACGCTTTCGTGCATCGAGTAACACGCGTGACTGTTGGACCTTACGCGTAAATCTGCGTAAAAGTGATCCTGTTGATTCTTTATCTCTTTTTCGTACTTCAACCATATATTTTTTATTTAAGTGTTAAATTATAAATTTTTAAGAAAACTCTTTTAAACGTGCTTTTATTGTACCAATAAATTTATCAAATGGAATGGTCTCCTGCACTCCTGTTTCCATATTGCGCACTGCGACCGTTCCGTCAATAGCCTCCTTTTGACCTAAGATAATCGCAATCGGAATCTGCAACTTCACTACTATATTAAGCTGACTTCGTAGTGAATCGCGAGAAAGTGATTGAGCTACCGGTACACCAATTTTTCGAAGCTCTTCCACTAGAATCAAACTCTTCTTTTTTGCTGCAGGGCCAAGCTGGATGAGAAAAATCTTTGGTTTAACATCTGCTCGCGCTTTAATCCCCTTCTTTTTTAGAAAATCAATGACTCGTTCAACGCCAAGCGCCCCACCTACACCCGGCACACGTCGTGCTCCGAGCAATTCTGCAAGATCATCATAACGGCCACCTCCGCCAAGCGCGAGAGAAGTCTCACCCGCCGGCGTATCTGATGGAAAAATTTCAAAAACAGTACGACCATAATAATCAAACCCTCGCACAAGTCGGCTATCAAGATAATACGGAATCGCCATCTCATCAAGAAATTCAAGTACTTCTGAAAAATGTTTTTTGCACGCCTCACAGGCATAATCAACCATCTGTGGTGATTGCGCGCCGAGAGCTTGGCAAGTCTCTTCTTTGCAATCAAGTAAGCGCAACGGATTTTCTTTGAATCGACGTTTGCAATCGCGACACAAGCGCTCGTAATTCTTTCTATAGTACGCAAGGAGTTCTTTTCGAAATGCACCTCGACAGATTTTATCACCAAGCGTATTGATATTTACAATAATATCCTTAAGCCCAAGTGACTGAAGAGCAGATACTAAAACTCTAATAATAATTGCATCGTTAATTGCATCTTCTTCTCCTATAATTTCCAGTCCAACCTGACGGAACTCGCGGTAGCGCCCTGCCTGTGGAGATTCGTGGCGAAAGAAAGAGCCCGCATAAAACATTTTTACCGGCTGCGGCATACTGACCATGCCATGCTCAAGATACGCGCGCATAATCGGCGCGGTACCTTCAGGCCGCAGTGTAAGCTTGTCGCCACCGCGCGTACGAAGGTTATACATCTGCTTTTCTACAACATCGGATGCTTCACCGAGTGGTCGCTCGAAAAGCTCCGTCTTCTCTAAGTGCGGAGTAATAATGTGCCCAAAACCATAAAACTCAGCTACGCGCTTTGTTTCTTTAATAACCCGATCGACATACAAAGCATCGTCAGGCAATGTGTCGTGCATCCCTTTTACTGATGTGACTATCTCTCTTTTTATAATTTTTGCCATAAATTAATATAATACAATCTTATTTGGTGGCCATAATCTTAATAAAACCCGCCCTACTATCTTGTCATACGGCAACACACCCCATACGCGCGAGTCAGAACTCATAGGACGATTGTCTCCGAGGACAAAGTATTCCTCTGCTTTTAATGTAATAGTGCCATCTGGAGCTGTAAGAACACTTGAATCAATATAAGACTCATTTAATACCGTAACCTGCTTGCCTTGATCAGACACTATTCTGACATGACCATCCTCGAGACTTACAGTTTCTCCCGGCAAACCTATGATTCTCTTAATAAAGAACTGGCTCGGATCATTTGGATATCGAAACACAACAACCTCTCCACGCTGAGGTGCAGTAAATCGGTATTTTAACTCGTCAATAACAAGGTACTGACCATCATGGAAATTTGGCTCCATCGATGGTCCACGAACGATAAATGGCTGAGCTACAAAAAACCGTATTGGTATGACTACCAGAAGAGAAATGATGAGAATACGGAAAATTTCCTTAATCTCTGTGAAAATTGTTTTTCTATTTTCTTCAGGCGGCATAACAAAAGTGCCCCCATTGTACCCTGAAAAATCACTCATTGCAAGCCCTACGACCTTGGGCGCTATAGGTATTTTATGCTACACTCGCACATATGAAAGTCGTTATTGGACTCGGCAACCCTGGCGAAGAGTACACGAATACTCGTCATAACGTCGGCCGTGAAACGGTAGAAACAATTGCAAAATATTTTAAGTGTGACCCACTCACGCCCGATAAAAAATATGCCGGACTCGTGACAAAAGGCGTCTTAGGCGAAGAAAAAGCACTTTATATTCTTCCTGATACGTTCATGAATCGATCCGGCAAGGCGCTTTCGGAAATTTCTGCAAAGCCAAAAGACTTAATCGTCATCCATGATGATACTGATTTACCTCTCGGCACCATAAAAATCTCTTTCGGTAAAAACTCTGCTGGGCACAAAGGTGTTGAATCAATTATGCGCGCTATAAAATCAAAAGATTTTTGGCGTGTGCGCATAGGAATACAAAAAAAGAAGCGCGTAGACGCAATGAAACTCGTGCTCCAAAAATTCACCCCCGCCGAGCGCTCAGTAATCAAAAAAGTTGAGAAACGCGTCATTGATGTTCTCGAGCAACCTCTCACAGTCACAACTATTTCGATATAAAAAAATCCCCGCCAGGGTGTGCTCTAGCGAGGACGATGAAACTGAACGCTGTCAGCTCTGCTTTCGCTTGTCAAGGAGAAACTCCACGATCAAACTGTTAAGATCGATGATTCGCTCTTTGAGCGCCGTGATTTCTTGCTCCTTTGCCCTAAGCTCCTCCTCGAGAGTCACGACTCTGTCTGAGAATCTCTGAATGTCTTCGGTCTTCCCCCAGAGACACCTTTCCAACTCCCTTTTCTCTTTGTTGAGAGCATCTACTGATGACCTCGCCTGATCTCGGCCTTCTTTAGCGCGCATGAGCTGTTCGAAGGCACCCTCCAACTGACGAAGCAAGCTTTTGACGTTGTCGGCTTCCATCGCCAGCTTGGCAGTCAGTTTTTTGATCTGCACGCGCTCACGACTTGGGCGCGTGCGCAGAGATTTCTTCTTGAGCGTTTTCGACGCTCCGGGTAACTGCTTGCGCTTGTTACGTGTCTTGTAGGCCATCGCTTCCTCCTTTACGGTTGACTGCATTTACTTGTCGAAGTAATATGCCAAGAATATATTGTAGGATATATACTATTATGTCAAATATTCTGCAAGCATTTGAGAATTGCCGAAAAACGAGTATAAATGACTAACATGACGAGCGAGCTTTTTATTGCCGGCGTGATTCCTGATTTTATATCAAAGGATGCTTCGTGGTTTCGACATAACCGCCGAAATATTGAGCATGGTGCAATCCAAAACCCTCTGTGGCGTCGCAATGCTCTTACTATAAATACTGCCTGGAAACACGGGCTTCGAGGAATTGTCGAGCGCATCCTCAAGATGGGCTACCAGATGAATACATGGCCTGAGGCGCGTGGTAAATTTTCACTTCGTGGAGGCACGCTTCTTATCTTCCCTATTAACGAAAATAAAATATGGCGGATCGATTTTTTTGGCAATACGCTCGAAACTATTGAACTCCTCGGCGCCTCAAATGCCGAATTATATAAAGAAGAAAAGCGAAAAGCTGATCGAGCGCTTTTTGAATATCTACGCCCTGGCGACTACGTAGTCCACCAAAATCATGGAATCGGCATTTGGCGTGGAATCATAACTGAAGAAGCTAATAAATACTTCCTTATTGAATATCGAAGCCCGCGTGGAGGTGAAGCCGATACACTCATGGTTCCAATCACTGAGGCAAAACGAATCAATCCTTATATCGGATTCCGAACTCCGCCAGTATCGCGCCTCGGCACGCCACTTTGGAAACAAACGGTAAAGAAAACTAAAGATGATGCGATTGAATTTGCCCGTAAACTTCTTGCTATACATGCCTCACGCACTATAGCAACCCGTGAACCGTTTAAAAAATTTCTAGAACTTGAAGAAAAGCTTGAAGCATCATTCCCCTATTCAGAAACTGAAAGTCAAAAACAAGCATTAAAAGAAATTATGAAAGATCTCGAATCGCGCTTTCCTATGGATCGTATATTAGTCGGTGATGTTGGATTTGGAAAAACTGAACTTGCTATACGCGCATCAGTACGCATTGCTGCTGCAGGCAAACAAGTAGCAATACTTGCGCCAACAACATTGCTTTGTGATCAACATTACCAAGTATGGCTCAGACGAACAGAAGGACTACCCATTCGCATAGCACGACTCTCGCGCCTCGAAAACCCAATTAAAATTCGCGAAACGATTGCCGGGCTAAAAACAGGGGCTGTCGATATCGTAATCGGCACTCACCGACTCCTGTCAAAAGATGTTGTGTGGAAAAATTTGGGACTTTTAGTGGTCGACGAAGAACAGCGTTTTGGCGTACGCGCAAAAGAAACATTAAAAGATCTTAAAAAAGAACTTGATGTATTAACACTCTCGGCGACACCCCTCCCTCGTACGTTATCGATGGCACTCGCGCGGCTCCGCAATATGAGCACCCTTTCTGAAGCGCCTCTAGGGCGCGAAGTGCCACAAACATTCGTACTGCCATATTCTGCAGAAATCATTAAAAAAGCAATTGAAACCGAGATTGTACGAAGCGGTAAAATCTATTTTCTTGAAAATCGTATTCACAAGATTCCGCGCACACTCGAATTCTTAGCGACTCTTGTCCCTGGCCACCGTGTAGGCGCTATCCATGGGCGAATGGGTGAGAAACAACTCATTGAAACAATGACACGTTTTCGTGCAGGTGAAATCGAAATTCTTGTTTCAACCACTATTATAGAAAACGGCATCGACCTCGCCGATGTAAATACACTCATCATTGCTGATGCATCACTATACGGCCTCGCCGACCTCCACCAGCTACGGGGTCGTGTTGGCCGAGGGCAAGAATCATCATTCGCATATTTTTTCTATAATCCAGAACGCCTCACTGTAAAAATTGAACAACGACTTGATATCATTCAAGATACTCAATTTTTAGGATCAGGCTCAGTAATAGCCGAAAAAGATATGGAAATGCGAGGCACTGGAAATATCCTCGGCCGTGAACAGTCGGGTGCCGCCGCCCGCGTCGGTCTTAACTTATATTCTCAATTCTTAGCCGAAGCGGTTGAAAAATTGCGCTCTACAAATATTTAGTTTCCTGCTACTCTATCTACGGAAAGGAGGTCTTTGTATGTCTATGGAAGAATGTATGAAGCATAATGGAGTCGAGGTTAAGTGGGATCCAAAAAAACGAGCCAGGTGTCCCATTTGTACTGCCGGCAGTTTTGCAGACGAACCGCCGATTACATTTGTCACCCCTCGAGTAAAAAAGCTTGAAGAACTAACCGGAGACGACATCCCACCTGGTATGGATCCATATGACTGTGCAATAGACATGCCAAACCGTCGTCGCTGGTAGTCGTACTAGAGCCTCGCCACATGAGGCTCTTTTTTATAAATTTTTAAATACACAACAACTTCGATATATGATAGCACTACTACGATATATCGAAGTATTACAAAACAGAAAGATAGTTTGCTTAATACTTTATTAGGATTTTCTTTTATCAAGGAATTTCCAGCGTCCCCTCCCCATTTCAGGCATTCCTAACCGCACGAGCGCATCAAAATCATCCCAAAACTTCTTACGAGCTTTTTCTTTTAACTTTCGTCTTCCAATAACAGTAAACTTGTCGGTTTCAGTCATTTTCCATAAGCGAGTAACGGTGGACGGACTTAACTTTAATGTTCGCTCAATCGCCGAAAAAGAATACCCATTGTGAATCATCATGATGGTGGCAAGCCGTTTTGCAAACATAATCTGCTCGGTGGGAGTAAAAAATTCACTTATGAATTTTTCTATATAGAATTCTGTCCGCAAATCCACAATCATTCGCGTAAATTCACGAGACATTTTTATAAATATCTTTTTCTTCAATTGTTTCCCGGAAACATGTGGCATCCAACTACGATATATCGAAGTTGAATATACTGTCAAATACAATATCTGCAGACTATCAACGCTGTCTACCCAAGATAGAATCACTTCGATACATCGAAGTATTTGAAAAGCAAGATCACCTATTAACCTTTTAGCTGTTGGAAACGGCCGCTCGCGTCGGCCTTAACTTATATAGTCAATTTCTCGCGGAGGCTGTCGAGAGGTTGCGCGAAAATAAGACTACTTCAAGAAACTTAAAATTACAAAAAATATAGCGGCTGGGATCAATACAGTCAGTCCACCTGAAAAAAGTAAAAGCAAAAAGGTAAGTAGATAAGAAAAAAATAAGAATTCTCCAAAGGAGCACAATTGAACATCTCCGGCATGCCCTGTTGCACAAATAAACTTTTTTTCAATTTGACATCCTTCTGTAGAATATTCACATGCCGATCTTTCGAATTCCAAGCGAAATTGCACGTGGTCGTTGCCAACAATAGTGCCAAAAAAAGTAAGATATAGATTATAAGCTGGAATACTTATTAAATTTAATAACAACGATAACGCAAAAGCATAAACTATGCGTTTCTTGAAACTAATCTTTTCCATTGATGCATTATATCAAACAAAAAAGAGTAACGTTGTGCGTTACTCTTTTTTACTCTCTTTGACTTCTACAGCTTGTTCTTTCCCAAGAAATGCGAGGGAAAGTTTATGTTGATCAGGCTGGAAAACTACGACTTGAAATGGATATTGCTTGCCCGCCTCCACCGTATCTTTCATTTTTTGAAGAGTGCCAAATTCAGAAATATGTGAAAGCCCTGAAAGACCACCATACTGAGCAAGCTTTACAAAAACACCGTATTTGTTAAGTTTCGTAACAATACCTTGTACAATGTCGCCTTTTTCGAGTTTTACCTCTTTCCATGGATCAGTCTTCAATGCTTTAATCGAAAGTGAAATTTTGTCACCCTCGATTGAAATTATTTTTACTCGAACCTTATCGCCAACCTTATACAAATCACTCGGATTCTCAACAAGTGACCAATCAAGCTCTGAAATATGTACAAGCCCCTCAAGACCTTCTTCAAGCTTTACAAATACACCAAATTCGACAACGCCTGATATCTCACCTTCATACTCTGACTCGAGAGCATATTTAACAAGCTTTTCTTTGATCTCATTTGGTTCAAAGCCTTTTTCTGAAAAAATTATTTTTTCTTCTTTGGGATCAATTGTAATAATGTGTACTGCAAATTCAGTACCTACAAGTTTCTGTAACTC
>ERZ1292625.190-Hain-H41-01um-R1-190-length-105891-cov-12_pt4 | contig 12629 bp, 10 predicted proteins | sample MGYA00564400_ERZ1292625 | MGnify/ENA primary metagenome ERZ1292625 (study PRJEB36523, sample SAMEA6512639) | groundwater metagenome | collected 2019-01-08 | study: AquaDiva: Metagenomics assemblies of 32 groundwater samples
TTCATAAATCAACTTACAACCTACCACCGACGACCCACAACAGAAAGCGCGCTATTTCAACGCCTCCCTATAAGGATCACTTCCTTTGTATATCCCTGTGCCTGTCGTGGGTTGTGGGCTGTTGGTTGTCGGTCGTTGGTTGTCGGTTGTCAGTCGTTGGTCGTTGGTTGTGGGTTGTCGGTTGTCAATCGTTGGTCGTTGGTCGTTGGTCGTTGGTCTAACTGTCACACTATCCGGTGGCAAGTGAAAACTTCCTTCGAGTTTTGCTTTGGCAATATCTGCCGCGAGCGTGCGGGGAGCAGGAACATTCATTGGCGCAGATTCTTGCTGTGGGGTCGTGGGTGATACCGGTAGCGCGCCTTCGCTCTCTTCGTACAGGAGCGCACCAATCTCCGCCGCTTCTTTTTGTTTTGCTACATGTTCAATAAGGACTTCGCGGATATTCTTTAGAATATTTTGGTTGACGTCCTCAACGACACGAGACGCCGTTTCTCGCGGTACATGGAGCTCCTTCACGATATTGTCGAGGAATGTGGTCGGCGTCTCGAGTCCGATAAGCATAAGGAGAACCTCTCTTTCGAGTGCCCCTCCCTGATCCACACGAAGAGAATGCGTCCGCATGATCTCCTGTAATTTGACACGTATATCCACCTCGGTGATTGCTTTGAGCACCTCGCTCGGCAAATCTGCAAGTTTGTTCCTGATGATGTCTTCTGTTTCTTGTTTCATATTGTGGATTACGCTGTAGCACCTCCTCCTCCCGCCGCGCCTCCTCCTGCGGCACCACTACCCCCACCTCCAGCCGCTCCTCCTCCTGGCGCGGCTCCTCCCGCCGCGGTTCCTTCCGGTGCTGGCTCCTTCTCGTCAGTGGCGAGTTTACGAACTTTTTCGAGGAGTTCTTTATCAGGGTCTGTTTTGAGCTTTTTGCGAAGTTTGTCGGCCAAATCTCTATCGGAACCAACGACTCGTGCTCCAACAAATGCTCCCGCGAGGCGTTCCTGCCATTCTTTTTGTGAATCACGCTGGTCTTTTTGGACCTTGTTCAGATAATCAGTTGCCTCGATGTATTCAATGTGTCTCCCTTTGTCATGATTGACCTCATCCAATTTTTTCAGTTCATCGAGGAGATCGGCCGATACCCGTGCTTGTTTTTGGTCGTTTGAAAGAGTTTTGTTAGCATCAACGATTTTCTTAATCCTCGCTGCCCGCTGTTTGATTTCCGCTATGTCAACAAGAGACATCGCTGATGCGGCGCGCGAGAGTTTTTGTCGCGCAGTACGTTCTGGCTTTTTCCCCCACCACGATGTTTCTTTTTCTGCTCGCTTAAGTTCCGCTTTTGCCGCATCGAGCGTCGCTTGCTGTTCGCCGTTTGCCGTACCCCCGGCCGCTCTGATGTCGTCTTCCACTCTCCTAACCTTCGCCTTTGCCGCGTCGACGCGCGGTTCTGCAACCCGCGCTTTCTCGGCGTACGATTCTTTTTGTTTAGTTGCCGCCTCTCTTCTCTTGAGGTATCCATCCGCGGCCTTGCCGGCGTCCGTGTCTTTAAGTGCCGCCGATCCACGCCCATCAAAACTGCTTGTTTGAAGTCCTTTTCCACCACCTATCAATGCCGTACCAGCAAATCGTTTAAACATGCTTTTATCATCAAGCGCCCATCTGTTGAATCTTCCTGATTCGGCCATACCCCTACCCGCTCGTCCAAGAGTATTTCTTCCGATGAACGCAGGTACCGCGAAGGCGGCCGCCCCACCCGCTTTCGTTGCCCAGTTCATAAGCCCACTCGCCGCCTTGCCGGAGATCTGTTTTGAAATGACGAGTCCTGCGATCATGAGACCGATAATCAAGAAATAACTCATCATGCCGGCAACGCCACCGCCAGCAAAACTAAAGAATTGTCCCGCAGAACTTGTCGAGTTAATCGCGGTTGTTTTTGCATCGAGAGCTTCTACCAGTGACGGGTCGGTAACGATGAGAACTGTGAGGAGCATAAAGAGCATCAAAATGGGGGCGAACAAAATCTGTCCGATGAGCGTGTCCCACCACTTCTTGCTTTGTTCGGTTAATTGAGGAAGCAAGCCACCAACGAACCCAATCGGGGATGTCACTAAAAGAAGAATGAGTATCACAAAACGCACAAGAAGCATCATGGCCATTGCAAAGAACACAAATGTTGCGATAAGGATGGTGATGCTCCCAAATACCATTTGTTGGAATATGTGTGTCTCGTAATCGGGGAGTGCTTCTTCTGTTGCCTTCTCTACTTGCGAAAACATTTTCTGCGGATTAAGACCTTGCATGAATGCCGCAGATATTCCAGATATTTTTTCGGTAGCGCCCGAGCTTTTTTTCGCCGAGGCATTTCCTATCTCCTCAATCGCGTTATGAAACTCGACGGTAAAGACATTCGACACGTCAATAAGCGCTTTCGTAAAGAACATGCTGAAGTTGATGAGGAGCGCGGCAATGATGAGTTTTGGAAGGATGTCTTTCGGGCTTATCTTTCCCAGCCGCAAAATCATAGAAATAGCGGAGAAGAGGAGTATGAATATGAAAAAGATATTTATAGTATCCCGTATAATCCGCCACCCGGTGGCGATACTGGTCATTTTTCCTATGAACACAGGGAGATTTTTTATAGTGAGTTCTATGACGAAGTTGAGAAAAACACCCGCAATACCGAGAAGAACGGCAAAGAGGGACATGACGTAATATGCGAGCTGTGCCATACAGCCCTTGGTGAAGGGGTTGCGGCCGCAACCAAAATTGGGTCCTGTCTCATCATCCCCCCACCCCCCTCCACCTCCTCCTCCAGCCGTGCCTCCTCCTGCGGCACCCCCACCTTGCTTCGGTTCATAATCTGTGTATGGATCTATACAATCGGTCCCGGAAACGCTCGGAACCGATGGAAACACACACTCTATGGGTGGTAGGCGTTGCGCCTCTGCTTTGGATGCTGTATGTATACTAAAAAGAAAAACACCACCAAGAAGCATGCAAATGCTCCCGGTAATCAAAAGTATTTTTTTGTTTTTACTCAACTTCATTTTTAGGGGTACAAATCACCGTCCGTATCTCCACGGCCGCCTCCACCTCCTCCACCACCCCCACCTCCTCCTCCACCACCATCTTGCGCCTGACTACATGTGTCAATAGCATCTCCGTTTGTAATAAATTGTACTTTTAAGTCCGAGTATTCCCACCCGTACGACGGACGTTCCTTCCGATTTTCTTCGGCTGTCCTGAATCCAAATGTCGCTTGAAAATGTTGATTGCCCACATTTATACCGGGAACGTCCGGTACACTCGACACGTTTGCGACTGCCTTGCCGGTATCTTTGTTGGTTACCCGAAGGCGAATCGTCTGTGCTTTTGCGTCATACGTGTACGCGAAGTGGTACGTTGTGTTCTCGGGGAATGTTAGGTTCGACAATTTTCGCGGCTTATATCCATGACTCTGTCCAAGGCCGTGGCGTAACATGACTTTATTTTTTCCTGGTGCAAGAACGTTCACATACCCAAACATGTTCTTATTTCCTCCCCGCACGAACCAGAAAATGTTATACGGCCACCCATCTCTGTCAGGAAGCCAGCCATTGTTTGTGACATCAACCTCAAAGATAATCTTGTCATACGAAACATTTTGGGGTACGGGGAAGGTAACGGATTTTGTTTCCGTTCCTCCTTGTGTCGGCGTCAAAAATGTTCCATTTTTTGTGAAACACATCGAAGGACCTGGGGGACCGGGCTTTTCCGAGTCGCCCGGAGTGTCGTCATCTGTTCCGCCGGTGAGATCGATGTCGTCAATTGTTGGAAGTGTCGGAAACTCGTCCTCAAAATCATTCTTGTCGTATCCCGCGAGCCCCTTGTCTCCCTGAAGCATGTTTCGAATGAGATATGCGACGATTGCGTTTATCATTTCATTCATCTCATCGGCGAAGGCGAGTTTTTCTGCCGGAATACCGAGTTGTTTTCCGATTTGATCTTGGATGAATGACCCGGGCGTATTGATCTTCGACTCGTCACACTCGACGTTTTCTGTAGACCCCGTTATCCCCGCACGTTTCATTGCGGCCTTAATATCTTCGTCTCCCTGTATTACAAATTGTTGCGCTTGGACCGGAAACATTCCCACGCCGTCGGTGTAGAGATAGCACGTCGTTGTTTTCTTAGAAAGAAATCCCGCTCCTAAATCAATCTCCTTTGACACTTGCCCTGTCGCCGATTGAAGACGAAACGAAAGTTCATTTGCCGATTCAATATATGCTCCGTACGGATTATTGTACGGATTTCCGACGAGCTCGAACCACCCCTCCCATCCTCCAGAGGAGAAGTCGCCCGCGAGAAATTGGTCAAGGTTTCCGATTGCGTCTGTGAACGTACATTGTACGCTCTGACCGTAGCCGAGCCCCTTGTCGTCTCGATATATTTTAATGAGTTGAAGCGCGATTTCTCCGCGGAATGGCGAGCACAGGAATGGCACTGTTCCTTGGAGGAATGCTCCGGCCGCCTGGTCTGCCACGTCTTGCAGTTGTGTGTTGAGTCGCGTAACGAAGACGGGATTGCCCTTGAAGCCACCCTGAATCCACTTAGTCAAACTGTTCAACATGTCTTCGATAATCACGTTGACGACATTCGTAAGGATGCAGTTGAAGAGCTCGCTTTTGAAGGATTGCGATCCTTCCTGTGATGGGACGGAAACAGTTTGAAATGCGTCTACGGCCTCAAGTGCTTTGAGAATGTAAAAAGACGCAGCGCACCCCGCAACACCCGCGATAAATCCATCTTTGAGTGCCCCCAAACTCGCCGCTTCTGCGCGCTTCGCGCGCATGCCAGCAAAATGAGGAGCAAAAGGGGCTGCGGCAATGCTGCAGAGGATAAGAAGGGCAAGAATCTTTGTATACAACCTACGGCTCATTATTGAAGGTTTATTAGTATGAACGCTGGATCATTTTCAAAAAACAAGGACTTATGTGCGGTGAGGTATGCCTTGAGTGCCTGGAACGAGTCATAAAAAGTGGCTGAGGCATCAACGTAAAGCTGTAATGCAAGTATAGCACCGAGAGAATCGCTCGAGAGCGTTCCGAGTGCGCGGAGAGATGTGGCAACGGCGTGTGTTGCGTTCACGAATGCGAGATGTGCTCTAACAATATTTGTAGGGACAGGTACGTCAGCTATCAAAGCGGCGATTGAGGTGTAGTGGTCTGCAACAGGTGTAAGTTTTGAGAGAACGGACGAATCGTTTGATTGTCCGAATTCGGCAAGAACAAATAACTCATTTGTTTTTTCTGTTGATGGACCCGCAAGTGCCGCACCGATTGTGTTTCCGTACGTACGTATGTCATCGTTTGTTGGTGATTCGGCGATAACCAAATCGTTTAGGGTAACAGTTGGTGCATCCGGCGCGTCAGTCAACAATGTTTTTCCCAAAGTATTACTCACTTCCCCCGCGACGTTTGCGTCAATTGAAATCCCCGCGTTCTTGAAAGCAACAACTTGTTCAAGGAGCGCACGCGCAAGAAGATCTGTTTTGGATAGATTTTCGTCAGCGGCAGACGCTTCCAGAGATGCCGCAATACCAAGAAGTGATTCTTCTCGCGCTTCCTCTGCCGCCGCTCGCTGGTTTGCAACCTCTGCCGCATCAAGGGTGCCGTCTCCGTCTGTGTCAGGGGTAGTCGGACTCATATTCCAAAGCGCCTCTTCCCAATCTTTGAGACCGTCTCCATCGGTATCTGTTTCGGTGACAACCTCGCTCTTTGCAACAAAAACGGGCGATTCCGCAGCGTTTTGGGTTTCCGATTCTCTGGAGACAAAACGCAAGATGAGAACCGTCACGATAACAGCACCGATAACAATCGCAAGAGCCGAAATGCGTTTGCTTGGAATGAACCTAGATGCCAATGGCATAATCCCCATAATATGAGAAAGTATATCCTACCCAACACACTAATTGAAGGTACAACCTAAAGACGCATGCACTTCCGCGGAGAAATTGTGTAGAATGGAGAGAAATGACAATACCATCGGCGGTCACGCGCCACACAAAACTCTTTTTGTTACTCGCCACACTCACTCTGTGTGCGGTTCCTGCTTACGGGGCAACGCTCTACCGTGATTTACGCATGGGCGATACCGGTGAAGACGTGCGAGCACTCCAGGTTCTCCTCAACACAAACACACAAACACAAGTTGCTTTCTCTGGTGTTGGTTCGCCGGGATATGAGACGGACTATTTTGGTCCCCTCACCGACACCGCGGTCAGACGGTATCAAGAAGTATATGCACAGGAGATCCTCTACCCTCTTGGTCTTACCACGGGAACGGGTTTTTTTGGTCGTCAGACACGACTTCACATGGAAAACAGTTCATTTGTAGATTTCTCTCCTTCCGTTGCCGATCTTCCAATAACGTCACTACCACCGGTAACGCCACAAGTGCCCGGGACGCAAGTGCTCATTGATCCTCAACTTACCGAGGACAAAGCGGCTCAAAGGAACGAACAAAACAGAGAATTGTTCATTGAGACCGTTCGCACCCAAAGCGAAACACGCGGCCTTTCGGAAGAAGAACAGAGCGCGATTGAGGAGAGCGTCCGAGAGCAAGCGTCTCTGTCAATGAGTGACCTTGAAAAAAGATTTGAGGAAGGGCGGGCACAGTTTCAAAATGAGCCACGCAACGAAAATCAAATACGTGATGATGTGGAGCTGATTGCCTACGATGAAAACAATATTCTTGCGAGGAACATGCGTGCGTTCGGACGTCGTATTGCCGTCACGCTTTCTCTTTCTCCACAAACAGCGTACGCACAGTCCATGATTCCCGTTGGGGGCCCTATTTATTACACGTATCTTTGTACGTGTAGTTTTACATGGCTTATCTTAATGGGACCTCCACGACCAGGACTTCTTGATTATGAAACGGGAGTGCAGGGGTATGCGGGGTACAATCTTCCCTTCTCGCTCTACCTTAAGGGGTGGTCTATACCAGTCGGCCCTGTGTGTGTGAGTGAGCCAGAATTGGATTGTGCCGTTATTATTCCTTCCACGTATGGCCTTCTGACTTTTATTGTTGGTTCAACGCCGTACTAGTACTGGTGAGTTTTTCCCAGTCGTCAACGGTAAGTTCCTCGGCGCGGGCGGTTTTGGGGAGCCCTCTTTTGGCGAGGAACGAGGCCGTTTTTTCTTTTGGCATGAGGTCTTCTAGGTTTCCCGCGAGCTGTTTTCTTTTTTGGGAGAATCCTTTCTTGACGAACTCGAAGAATATTTTTTCAGAGATATTTTCAAATCGTTTTTTTGAAATATTTGTAATCGAGAGAACTGCAGAATCGACGTCCGGAGGAGGAGAAAAGAATTTTTTAGGAACATGAAGAACTATTTTTGGATTTCCGTACACCTTTACGGATATCGAGAGGACACTTTCCTTTCCGTTGTTTGCCACGATGCGCTCTGCGACTTCTTTTTGAACGAGAAGTACCATTCGCTCTGGCTGTGTACGTTCTGACAAGAATGCGCGCAGTATCTCGCCGGTGATGTAGTACGGAATGTTCGCGATAAGTTTGTAGTTTCCCTTGGAGAGCCCGTGCGCGCTCGGGTCAAATGACAAAATATCTTCTGCAACCAAAACAAGCACGCCCTTTTTGATCTCGTCCGCGAATTTTTCTGACAGAAGAGAAATCATGTCGGGGTCCTTTTCAACGGCGACAACTTTCTTTGCATGACAGAGCAGTTCTTCCGTGAGGATTCCCCTTCCCGGCCCGATCTCAAGAACAATATCTTCCGATGACACATCTCCCCCACCTATAATCTTCTCCACAATCACACGTGATTTTAAAAAGTGTTGCCCAAGATGTTTTTTTGCTCGCATATATTAAAAATCGATATCGAGAAGTCTGCGTCGAGGTCTGTCGGAAATATCTATCCCCTGATCATTCACAACGGAGACAAGGTCCTCATTCATTTCGGTGACGAAGCGTGACGGGATGTTCATGTTTGTCGAACCAAACAATGTTCGCACGGTTGCGTATGATAAGTGTGCTTCTTCTTCCGCACGTGTCAAAGCAACATAAAAGAGACGGCGCTCCTCTTCTCGTTCCTCGGGCGTCGCGCGCTCTGCAGAGCGCTCACTCGGGAAAAGCCCTTCTTCAAGCCCAGTGATAAAAACATGTTTAAATTCAAGCCCCTTTGCCGCGTGGACGGTCATAAGTTTCACCGACGGGACATCTCTTTTGAGCGCGTCTTGGTCACTTTGAAGCGCTGCGTTTTCTAAAAATGCCAACAATGATTCTTCGTGCGAATCACCAATCTCATCAAATCGTTTTGCGAGAGATGCGAGTTCTTTGATGTTCAAAAGGCGTTCTTCATCGTCGTCACTTCCCTTCGATAAGATCTCACCCAACTCCGTTTCCTTCACGATGAACTGAATCGTTTTGGAAGGAGCGTTCGCAAGAGCGAATGTGTGAATACGGAAGAGAAGTTTCTTGAATGCATCAACCTTACAACGCATTCCATGAGGCAGGGTGTCTTCGAGTCCCGAGAGAACCTTGAGGAGCGTTGTTTTCCCGATTCCGCGCGCAGGAACATTGATGATGCGTGCGAGGTGCGTCGAATTTTCCGGATGAAGTGCGGCGTGGATATACGCAAGCACATCTTTCACTTCTTTTCTTTCAAAAAACCTCACGCCGAGAACCTGATATGCAACTTCAAGGCGCAGAAATGCTTCCTCAAGAGCGCGCGATTGGAAGTGGGCACGATACAACACGGCAATTTCTGTTGGCGGTACACCCTCTTCAATCAATCCTTGTGCGCGCTCGGCTATCCACGTCGCCTCATCTCCTTCGTTGAATGCGACAAAGAGTTCGATTGGCTTTCCGTCCCCCTTTGTCGTGAAGAGCGTTTTTTCTTTTCGCATCTCATTCATTCTGATTGCATCGTTTGCTGCCGCGAGTATCGTTTTTGTCGAGCGATAATTTTCTTCAAGTGTAACGACCTTCACATCGGGAAAATCTTTCTCAAAGCGTTCGATGTTCCGCACATCAGCAGAGCGCCAGGTGTAAATGCATTGGTCATGATCTCCGACAACGCAGATATTGTTGTGTTCCTTCGCCAAGAGCCGTGCAAGTTCGTACTGCACGATGTTCGTATCCTGATACTCATCAACGTGGATATGGGTGAACCGCTCTTGCCACGCGCGAAGGACCGCGGGGTCTTTCCGTAAGACCAAGAGCGCCTGAAGCAAAAGGTCATCAAAATCAAGCGCCTTTTCATGGGTCAAAGCGTCTTGGTATCTCTCCCACACCTGCGCAACTCTTTTATTGATGAAATCCATTGATTTTTGCTCACGGAACTCATTGAGAGTGAGGGACTCACTCTTTGCCCTCGAGATACGTGAGAGGATTATCGTAGGAGAGATTTCTTTAAAGTCGATTCCGAGGTCCCGCATTGCCCTTTTGATTGCGGAGAGGGAGTCCTCGCGGTCAAAAATAGTGAACCGACGCGGAATGCCGAGCACCTCGCCACTTTGTCGCAAGATAAGAATCGCGAGTGCGTGGAATGTTCCTACAAATGGGAGTTGGCGGTTAGAGGTTGCGAGTCGGTGATTGGTGTTGATTTGGCTCGGTTCGGGTTTCGTGCCCAGGTGTTGTTTCATGAGCGAATAAACCCTCTCCCGCATTTCCTCGGCCGCCTTATTCGTGAACGTTATGGCACAAATCCTCTCTGGAAGTACTCCTTCGGTCATCAGATGGTACATCCGGTGTGTTATGACCCTCGTTTTTCCAGTTCCGGCACCCGCAATGATCAAAAGCGGCCCCTTTGTCCGGGTTACGGCTTCCTTCTGAACCTCGTTCAAACCCGAAAGATGTTCCATAGATATTCGCATGATAGCACGTGCCGGACTAATAAAATACCTTTATTTGAGGCCATTTTTTGGTATCCACAGGTATCCTATATTTAATCCACTTGTCCAGTTGCACCCCCATACTCCCTTGCTAGAATGACCCTTGTCCAGAAATGAAAGACGTTTGCCTCCTCTACGAGAGAAATGCTCGTAAACAGAGTGCAGACAGCCGAATTGCCGATTTAGTATCTAATTTCCCTGTATAGATTCTAGTTCTCGCGACTCCGGTTCTGTTGGCGCCTCTCGAACCGACCGGATGACATATATTTCTCTTGTTGCGCGTACCCTCGCGCTTCTTCTCGTTATTCTTCCACCTCTCGCCGCCTATGCCTCATGGCGGGATTTTTTTGGCGCAAAAGCAGAGGCACAGGATGAAATCCGAGGTCCATCGATGCTCTCATTGCCCTTACTTGAAGGAACCCACAATCCTGATCCTAAAGTTGCCCGCGGAGGTGGTGATATTGCAATCGTTGACGGTGAGGCGCTCGCGGCCGACAAAAGCTCCGTCTGGTCAGACGGTGTTGGCGGCACGCATGCGAGCCCGGGCGAGATCAGTGTGTACGTGGTCCGTGAAGGAGACACTATTTCCCAGATTGCCGAGATGTTTGGTGTGACCCCAAACACCATTCGCTGGGCGAACGATATAGGGGCCAAAGAATCAATCCGACCAGGGGAGCACCTTGCGATTCTTCCTGTCGCAGGTGTCAAACACACCGTGAAGAAGGGCGATACGCTCGCATCGTTGGCAAAGAAGTACAAGGGAGACGAAGAAGAGATCACACAGTTCAACGGTCTTGAGAATGGCGCATCGCTTGCTGTTGGTGATGAGATCATCATCCCGAACGGCGAAGTCGTAGCACCTCCTTCTCCGAAATCGTCCACAGGTGGCGCGGTTCGTTCATACGCTGGTGGTCCAACGTACGCTGGCTACTACATGCGTCCTGTTGCTGGTGGTGTACGCACGCAAGGACTTCACGGTTATAACGGTGTTGACCTCGCGTCAGCATACGGTGCTCCGATCTATGCGGCAGCAGCTGGAGAAGTTATCATTTCAAAAGGCGGTGGTGCATGGAGCGGCGGATACGGAAATTATGTTGTGGTGAAGCACGACAACGGAACGCAGACACTCTACGCACACTTGAGTTCAAACGCGGTTGCGGTGGGAGATGTTGTTGCGCAGGGAGATGTGATCGGTGCCATGGGTGCGACAGGTAAAGCAACAGGAACGCACCTCCACTTCGAGATTCGTGGTGCGTCGAATCCGTTCTAGATTGGTGTGGGTAGCACGTGGGGTATTACGCGCTACGCTTTTGATCTAGAGATATCCAAAAACAAAAACCGTCTTGGCAGAAATGCCGGGCGGTTTTTGTTAGAGGCCTCGGAAGTAGTACAAAACGTTAAACGTGCTTTGTTTCGAACGCGGCAAGACGTGTAGAAAAATCGTCCCACATGTCGGAGGTGAATGCTTGTTCAGCGTCCAAACGCTCATTCAATTCAGAAAAACCAAGTTCCATTCGCGCCTCGAGATTATCAAATCGCACCGCCAGGCGTTTTTCAAATTCAGCGAACGTTTCTACGAACGTTTCTCTGAGCATACCTCTCGTGACCAGTTCATTCATATTTTCCATGGTAGTTGTTTTCATGACCTTGTAAATATTGACCGCCATTTTTTGATGTTCTCCGAGCGGATTGAAAAAAACTATGTTCCTGCTAAGAACGTCTTCGCTCGATACGAAATCGCTTCGAGAATGTGCGCGACTTCAATATTCTCACTTTCTGCCAAGTCAGCGATCGTCCGCGCGAGTTTTATAACGCGATGATATCCGCGCGCGGAGAGATCAAGTTTTTCTGCCGCTCGCGTGAGCGTGTGCGATGCTTCGGTTGTTAACTTCGCGAACGTATCAATATCTTTGACACCCATCTCGCTGTTTTTGGTTATTTTTGTCCCCTCAAATCTTTTTTCTTGTATCTTTCGTGCTCGGGCGACACGTTTTGATATTACGTCACTTGTTTCGTTTGTTGTCTGACTTGCACTCTCGGCAAGTTTTTCGTGCGGAACGGGCGCGACGGGAAGCCACATATCTATTCGATCAACCAAGGGCCCCGAAAGTTTTCTCTGATATTTCAAAAGTATCTGCGGAGGACACAAACACGTCTTGTTCTCGCTTCCCCAATTCCCGCACGGACACGGATTGAGTGCCGCGATGAGCATGACGTCCGCAGGAAATATGCACGATCCTCGTGCACGGACAACAGAGACGACACGTTCTTCCAAAGGTTGTCGGAGTGCTTCGATAACACGCCTGTCGAACTCGGGAAACTCGTCTAAAAATAAAACGCCGCGATGTGCGAGCGTTATTTCTCCTGGTTTCGGTATCGTTCCGCCGCCAACGAGTGATACATATGATGACGTGTGGTGCGGAGAACGAAATGGCGGATGTGTGATGACCGCATCGCGCAAAATCCCCGCGACAGAATGTATTCCCGTAATCTCAAGTGCCTCATTGTGTGAAAGGGGCGGCATGATTCCGGAGCACGCCTTTGCAAGAAGTGTCTTCCCTGTTCCCGGTGGTCCCCAGAGACCGACATTGTGGCCGCCCGCCGCAGCGATCTCGAGGCCACGCTTTGCGGTTTCTTGTCCGCGGACGTCGGCGATTTCTGCTCCTTTTTCTCTTGTGTGAACGATTTCTGTTTTTGGTTGTGGTTTGATACGAGTTCGCTCTCGTGTGGAGGTGGGG
>ERZ1292625.3516-Hain-H41-01um-R1-3516-length-12629-cov-5_pt1 | contig 12629 bp, 13 predicted proteins | sample MGYA00564400_ERZ1292625 | MGnify/ENA primary metagenome ERZ1292625 (study PRJEB36523, sample SAMEA6512639) | groundwater metagenome | collected 2019-01-08 | study: AquaDiva: Metagenomics assemblies of 32 groundwater samples
ATGCTTCAATAAATGCGACGAGTAATCAGTTAAAAATAATACCTCTTCTAAATAGTGGAACTTCATTTGGCACACCAGTTGATATTTCTGTTGCCGGGCAAAGTGGAGTTGATTTGTACGTGAATAATACGGGTACTAGAACCTATTTGGCTACTGGTGGGTCCTCGACACAACGTGAGTTTTTTATAATCGATACTGACCCAAATTCTGGTACCTATAAACAAATTAAGGGGAGTTATGATACGGAAGGTACGGAACCCAAAGGGGTGACTATAGTTCCAGGAAACAGGGCGATAATAGTCGGAACGGGTGGTACACAACAGTACCAGGTTATTGATATTTCCGACGAGACTACCCCAAGCCATTGTACGAGCGGGGGGAAATCTGGCGGTCTAAATATTCCGACTGGCGTAAGAGGCGTCTCGTCTGTGCTTGAGTCTGACGGAGACGCCTATTCATATATTATTACAGGAGACACGGGAGCTGAGCTCAAAATTGTGGAAGGAGGGCCGGGTGGAAAGTTTGCTACAGAAGGAGTTTTTGAGTCTCAAACATTTGACGCCGGCCACGAAGTTTCGTTTAACAGATACCTGGCGAGTTATGAATCGCCATCGGGAACAAGTATTGGATTTCAATTTGCCGCATCCCCGTCACCTTGCGAGAGTGCTGTATTTAGCTTTATAGGACCAGATAAAACTGGCAGTACGTTTTTTACCACTGAAACTGGGCCACTTTCATTTGCAGGGCAGTGTTTCAGATATAAAGTTTTTCTTTCAAGTACAGATCCCAATCAGACACCCGTCTTAGAAGACATGACAGTTAATTATTCACCATGAAGAAAGTAATTCTTAAAAGAAATGGATTTACGATTATCGAAATGATTTTGTATGCTGGGCTTTTGGTAATTTTTTTGGGAGTTTTATCCAATCTTTTTGTCTCTGCACTTGATATAAAAGTAGAGTCTGAAGCCGCTAGTTTTTCTGGCCAGGATGTACGGTTTATATTTTCTAAATTAAATTACGATTTAAAAAGAGCCGACAGTATTATTGCGCCAGGGTTGGGTACAACTTCAACAACATTGACTCTAAGCATCGACGGAATAAATCATACGTATTCGCTTTCTGAAGGAAAGTTGGTTGTAGCAGACGGCTTGGGCAGCGCAAATCTCAATGGTAATCAGACTGAAATCTCGGGCGTTTTCTTTGAGAGAATTGGCAACGCCGGAGGCAAAAATACAATTAAAATAAATCTGACTTTAGATGGAAAGGATTACTCAACGACTGTAGGAATAAGATGAAAATCAAAAATCAAAAAGGCCAAGCGCTCATAAGTTTGATGTTTTTTATAATCATTGCTTTGTTTTTAATTTCAGCTGCAATTGTAATGATGATCAGCAATTCCTCATCTGTGCAAAAAGTCGAAGGGGAAGAGATTGCCTCAAGAATAGCAGAGTCTGGGGCCGAAGTTGGTTTAATAAAGTTTTTAAGAGATTCTACTTATACAGGGGAGACGCTAACACTTCCGGACGGCACGGCTAACATTTCAGTTTCTGGAAATGCAATAAATATTACTGCAACCTCGGGTGATTTTGTCAAAAAACTTGTAGTAACAACGAGTTTCGTTAATAATGTTCTTAGTGTAGTTACTTGGAAGGAGGAGTATTGATGGTCACTTTAAAAACACCTGAAATTTTAATTTTTCTTGCTAGAAATAGTGTTTTCTTTTTTGAACCGAAAACTGGTTTTACAAAACAATTAGCTATTCCAGTTAATGTAATGAGAGACCTAGAGGTAGTTGATCCTAATTCTCTCTCTAGCTTAATAGGCAACTTTGTTGATAACGAGAAGCTAAACCTAGGAAAAGTAGTTGTAGTTGCCTCAGAAGCGATTTCTTTTACTAAGGATATTCCTTTTTCAGAAGAAAATAAGAAGGGAATTATTGTTCAGGATTTTACAGATACTGTTCCTTTGGAGTCACCAGAAGTTAAAGTTTTTAGAACAAACACTCTTTATAAAGTTGTAGGAATTAACCCCAAGTATTATCAGGTACTAACTGAAGTCATGATTTCAAAAGGGTTCTCGGTTGTAGGAGTCATACCTGGATCTGTTATTACTGAAGTTGGCCCAGCAGAAGCTATAAGTATAGAAACTGCCCAGAAAGTTCTTGAAGGTTGTGACAAGATAAAATCACAAAACTTTATGGATGGAACAGTAAAGACTGAAGCAGAACCTCAACCAATAATCACCATAGGGAAACCAAAGGGCAATACTATATTTATTCTTATGGGGGTATTTATAATTGGCTTATTAGTTTTGGGCTACCTCTTGACAATCAGTTTCAAACAGCCCTAATATGGGTTATGTCAACTGCTCAGAGACAAAAAGGCTTCACCCTCATCGAACTTTTAGTTGTTATTGGAATCTTGGGTATTCTTTTGGCAATCGTTCTTATCGCAATTAACCCAGCTAGACAGTTTGCTCAAGCAGATAACACCAAGAGATCTAGCGATGCTTCAGCCTTACTCAATGCAATTCATCAATATGCAGCAGATCACAAAGGCAAGCTTCCAGTAGGGATTCCTGCCACCACTGCTTCAAATATAAGTAACACTGGTGCCAATATTTGTGCAGATATTTCTCCTACTTATATTTCACTTTTGCCATCCGATCCTAAAGCGGCTAACAATGGTACGGCTATCAGTGATTGTACGGCTGCCTATGATACAGAATACACGGTTGTTCAGGATGCAAATGGAAGAATAACAGTTTCAGCTCCAAACACTGACACCACAGTCACAGACGGTGGGGCAGTGATCTCCGTAACTAGATAATTATTTATTTTTTAAGGACTTTCCTTTTTGGAGCTTTTGTATGGAGATCCGGATGGGATTCGAACCCATGAATAAGAGTTTTGCAGACTCTCCCCTTCGGCCACTTGGGTACCGGATCAGTCATGCCTATTATACAATAAATTGACTTCCTGGTCTCGACAGGAATATACTTCCCAGACGATGACTAGTGGGATTGATTTGGACACTATTGCCAGGCACATTGTTTTTTTGCATGGGCCGTCAGGAGGTGGAAAGTCTGTACTGCAAAAAACAATTGAAGAAAGACTTCCAGATTCGGAAGATACTTTTTATTTAGCTTCAGGAGATTGTTTTAGGGCCCTTGATGAATTAAATCCAGAAATGGCCAAGGAGATGAGAGCTGGGAAATTTATAGGGACTCTTGATGCAACAATGCCCAAGCTTGAAGAGACTATTGGTAGATTTTTAGATAGGGCTTTTTCATCAAATACTATGCCCGTTCTTGTCCTTGATGGTTTTTTAAGAATCGGTGAGTACGAGAGGAAAGGTAGAACCGTTCCTTCTCAGGTTGATCAGGTCGCCGGAGCTTTTACACGAGTCATTCAAAAAAGAGTTTATGAGACGGAATCTGACCTTAAAATTAACGGAACCTCAGTTGATAGACTTGATTTGGAGTTTGTGTCACAGATGGAAGAAATAGGTACTGGTGGAAACGGGGAATCAAGCCTCAATACTTTATTTTCAGATATGATTCGAAATGCAAATCATTACTATCTTGATGTAAAGCCACAAGATGCAGAAGCTCTGATGAGAAATAGATCCGACAAAGATTTGGCACTCCTTGCAGGCAGTATTAGTGGCAGGAGGGGCAAGCTTAAAAGGTTAAAAGAACTTCTGACTGAGGCAAGTCTTATTCAAAGAGGTGACTTCCTACCAATAAGTTATAATTCACGCAAGGTCCAATTGGGAGCTTTTCAAGCCAGGAGTTATATTTTTAAGCCGATACCAAAACGGTATAAAAAAGATCTCGAAAATCAGATGAATCAGATAGTTGAAGAAGTCCAGGGCATGGTTCGCTGGAAAAAAGATGAAGAACCATCGTTTTCTGGAGCCATTAAAAAACTTATAAAAGGCAAAGGAGTGAATATGACTGACCTCAACATTCCTAGAGATGATGATTTGACTCATGAAAGAAGGGAAAAAAGAATTTATGAATTCCAAAAATTGGCGGTGGAAGGTATTTTGAAGGGTGAGCTTGGCTTTGTCCAAAAAGATGAGATTTTGGTTCCCAGCTCTCCAGAAAGACAGGTTACAATTGTCAATGGACCTAGCCGGGGAGTTACTCTCGATGAATTAAAATTAAGATGTCAAGAAGCCGTAATGCAAATGAAAAAAGACATAACTCCCTCGTCACAAGAAGGAAGAGTTTTTGGTAAGGAAAGATAAAAAATTTAGGAATGACCTCAGAAAACTCTGCTAGTATTATAATTTCAGGCGATCTAATTAGTGAGAAGGTATTGTACCCCAATGGTTGCTTATTGCTTATTTGTCCTGAATGTCCAGAGAATGTAGCTGCAAGGCTAAAGACAAATATCGAGTTGTTGGGAATAGAATGGTTTCAGAAAGATAAACTAGACAAAGGAATAACTCCGTCTACTAGAAACATTTATTATAGTAATTTGGAAAATGATAATAGAGATTTGATTGTGATTAAAGAAAAATCTCAAAGAATCGATCCAGAATGGCCTAAAGCAAGCACCTATACAACAAGTGTTATCCATGAAATAGCTATGTCTAAGGCAATGCAATTTGTTATAGATCAAGATTTCCCAAACGACTTCACAGTAAGCTTAAATGACGAAATTTGCAATGTTTCATTGAGAGTTCAAACGCCGCTAGGAGCAATAATCGATTTGGCAACAGGAAAGAGATTTGGTATTTTTATGTATGAAAAAGGAGAATCTATTAGGGACTGTTTCCAATGGTGGGGAACATGGAATGATGCACCAGAAGAACTCAGAAAGCTGACTGGTAAAATAAGTACAACCCTTGATGTCTTGGCTAAGTTAGCCCTTAATAAAGGACTCGAACCTTGGGATTTGGGAGCCCATCAAGTGGTGTACCGTAAGGGTGAAAATAATCTTGATCTAACTATTTTAGATACCGAGGAGTATGATTTCGGAGTAAACGAGAGGATGGATAGAGACCAATTTTTGGGATTGCCACCGCTCATAATTTATCTCTATATCGGTATTTCTAGTTAATCTTTTCTTGTCAACCGGTTTTGGCTCGTGATACACTCGTTGGGCTCAGATGGGAAAACTCAAAATTGCTGTTATCATCACACTTCTTCTTGTTATTTTAGTTGCTCTCGTCTTTTTTGCCATGAGCTATCTTAAGCCTCAAAAGTCTGGAATTTCAGTTGAAAGCACTCCTTTGTCAATCGTTTACATCGATGGTGTTTCTGTAGGCCGTACACCATATAGCGCCGATCTAAAACCAGGTGAAGTTGTCTTAAAGCTTATTCCCGATACTCAAAATCCATTTTTAAATTATGAAACCAAATTAAGTCTTTACCCTGGAATTAAAACAATCGTCAGAAGAAGTTTTGGTGAAACAAATGCTGATTCTTTTGGTGAAGTCATTTCTTTTGAAAAAACTACTGAAGATGGAGCTAGTCTATCTATAGTTTCAGTCCCTGACGCAACTCAAATAATGCTCGATGGTCAGGTTAAAGGGTTTACACCATTAAAGATTTCTGAAGTTTTACCTGGTGATCACCAACTTATTATTTCTGCGCCGAATTACAAGGAGAGGTCATTTTCAATAAGAGCGGTAGATGGGTACAAGTTGACTGTCGTAGCTAAGCTAGCCGAATCTCAGGAGGTTGTAGTAGCTAGTCCCTCGGCTGTCCTAGCAGAAGAAAAAAGCATAGAAGAGGTTTTAATTCTCGATACGCCTACGGGATATTTGAGAATTAGAAAAGAACCAAATTCGGCTTCAATGGAAGTTGGAAGGGCGACACCGGGTTTGAAGTACGAACTTCTTTCTACAGATGAAACAACTGGCTGGTTTAATATTAGTTTTGATGAAAAGAAAACTGGTTGGATAAGCAACAAGTATGCAAAAATTGTGACTCTAGATGGAGATCCCGGTATATAAAATAAAAATAACCAAAGTGATCCAGATAGCGACAGATGCTACAAGTGGAATATCAGTAAGAAGAATTTTTTCAGGTGCCTCAGATCTATTTTCAAAGATCAGACTTTGATATCTCATTATTCCGAAGATAGTAAAAGGGATGGTTACCATCAGAAGTTTGTTAATTGCAGCGGCTTTAGATATCTCGGCTAAAAGAATCCAGAGCGGGGTTGATACTCTAGGTGACTCAAAAAAAGTAAATAGAGCCCAACTCATCCAAGCAGCATTGCCAAACATTGTGACATATGAATTCAAAAGTTCGGGTGGGTATTTTGAAAGGCTTTCTCTTGTTCCAGCAGCAGACCCAAGAGCTCCTAACTCGGCTCTCCTTTTACCCGATGCCAAGAAAAGAGCTACCGAGATTACGCACAAGAGGAACCAGACAGAAAGGTGAGCATCGATCACAAAAGCGCCAGCATAAACTCTTATTATGAAGCCGGTTGCGATGACGATTATGTCTATAACCGGCAAATTCTTAAGAACTAGGGAATAGAAGGCCTGGAGTAGGAGATAAACGAGAATAAGGACATAAAAGATATATGAGAGACTTTTGGCAAGGATCAAAGAGATCAAAACTAAACCTATGGCTAATACGACTGCAATAGGAATGGGTAGTTTCCCGCTGGCTATTGGTCGATACCTCTTGATAGGGTGTAGGCGATCTCGGTCGGCGTCAGTTATATCGTTAAATATATAAGTTGCGCTTGCCGAAAGACAAAAAGCAACAAAGGCCCAAACTACCTTGGAAAAAAGTAGGGGATCAAATAGGTTCTGAGAAAAAATAAGTGCAGCAAAAACTGAAAGATTTTTAACCCAATGTACTGGGCGAATTATCTGTATTATTCCTTTGACAATATTTTGGGGCGATATGTTAGCCATATTATTAAACCACCTAGAAATACACTTACACCAACAATTGTATATAACTTGTTCTGGGTATTCAAATTTAGTGCGACAATTCCCAATATTGCAGTCACAACCCAATAGAAAATTGCTACTTGTGACTTATTCCATCCGGCCTGAAGTAGCCTATGGTGTAGATGGCTATTGTCGCCCCAAACAGGAGATCTCCCAGAGAATATACGTCGCACAATAACATAACCAGTGTCGATCAACGGTACTGCTAATACTACTGCCAAAGTTCCTACTTTTGCGGTAGAAAGGATGGAAAGAATTGCCAACATAAAGCCCGCTATATTAGATCCAGAAAAACTGGGCATAATTTTTTGTGGATATACATGGTACGGAAAAAACCCGAAGAAAGCTCCAGCTGTAATAGAAGCCAGGATTATTACAGGCCACTGTGCAATATCAGCACTAAACCGGAGAGACAGGGCTGCAATAGTTAATGCCGAGATAATAGTTATTCCTGTTAATTGCCCATCGACCCCCTTGGCGCCAATGTTTACAAAATTCATTAAGGTTACTATCCAGAAAAGTGCAAACAGATCAGAAATAATTGGGGTTAAATTTATTATTCCTCCTCTTGGATCTGAAACAAAAGAAATTCCAATTCCTACTGCGATAGGAATTGCTGCGGCAGCAAATTGAATTGCTAGTCTGATATAGGGGCTAAAATCTTTTTTTCTCGAGAGAAGGTAATCATCTAATAGTCCCATCGCTGTAAGTATAAAAAGTCCAAGAAGAATAGAAATTAAATGTTTATCAAGAGGGAGAAAAAGTACTGCCGAAATTAAAATAGATAAAAAGATTACCACCCCTCCCCCTCTTGGGGTTGGTTCTTTGTGAATTACTTTATCACCCTTATTATGTTTTGGATCGTCAAGAATTTTAAATTTCCAAAGAATTTTAATAAAAACAGGGGTTAGAAAATATGAAATCAGTGTAGCAGCAAAAAAAGGAATTATTGATATTTGCCCCAAATTAAACATTTATTAATTAAAAACTTCCAACTAAGAGAATAATTTTTATTGTTGTAATTGCTCCCAGTATAGTGCTGCCTATGATAAGGCCGAGAAGCACTTTTGGCAAGAAACTGTCCTTGGCCCGCTTCATAAAAACTACGTTTACCAGAATAATTAATATGGAAACCAGAGAAGGAACAGTTAGAAATATTTTTTTTGCTAACTCCTCTTCTCCAGTTGGTAGGCCATAATAAAGTGGTACAACTGGAGGGAGGTTGTTTTGTAAAACTATTACGAGTAAGAGAACTACAAAATTTACACCAAGAGCTGGTATAACGATATTGTTATATGGAACGCTGGTCAATAATTTTTTCATTTTGGAGATGTAATCAATTTATGCCAAAGCTGTGCACCGTCAACTGTTGAAATTAATAAATAGCTTTTATTAAGAAGTACTTGGAGTTCATCAAAATTTGGAGAACCAAGAAGAATAACAATAAAAGCTGGTTTTTTAGAAGTTAGCTCGGATAAAATCTCTTTTTTGGATGAGAAATCTAAAACATGGTATGCTGCAGTGTATTTAATGGCCGGCAGTCTTCTAGAAAGCGCATAGATGGCCGGTGAATCCCCCCAGACAAATATCCTATCCTCTACTCGACTACTCTTTGATATGAAGTCAGCAATTTCGTAGTTAGCCGTCGTGTTTCTATCAAAAGAAGACATATATTGGTTTTTATTTATTTTTCCTAGAGCGAACTCAGTAAATCTGGTGTAGTAGGAGAAAGTTGGATAGTAGCTGTATTTATAAAAGACTGGGACAAAAACTAGAATACAGAGTGGAATAAGTGAAAATATTTGTTCCATATTTTTGCTGTAAATCAAAATTGATATGAGAATTGCAGCGGGTGCTACGGTCTGTAAAAGATAGTGTGGGTATGGTCTTTCAGATAGCGCTGCAGCGAAAAGTGAGGTTAACAGCCAAAGTGTTGCGAAAACAAATTCAGGTGACAGTGTTTTTCTTTTAATCCAAAGTGCAAAGCTTCCAAGAAGAATCACACCGCCCCTTATTAGAAGCGGTCCATTTTTTACTAAAAATGGCTGTGCTACATCACCTGGCCTAAAGCTTGATAAATAGCCGACATTTTGTAAGAAGGCGGCTTTTAGATAATCTGGCAATGCTCCTTTGAAGTAATACCAGACAAATGTTATTGAAACAGGGACAATGACTCCTAGAGAAAGATAGACTATTTTCTTTATGTCTTTGGGGTTAGTTATTAACCAAAATAAAACTATTGCCCCGATGTCAAAAACAGCAGGGACTTTAAAGAGCACTGCAAAAGAAAGCATACAGCCCGCAAAAAAAAGATTTTTAAAATTGTTTTTAAGAGAAAATATAATTAGGAAAGCGGTAATGACAAATCCAATGAGAAAATTTTCTGCATTGGCGATATTTCCTTCCAAGAGTGGCAGAGTCGTGAGGATCGCAAAAGTTATTACTGCGACAGTCTCTTTTTTTCTGTCATCCAAAAGCCTTTTTGCTAATTTCCAGAAAAGCACAATAGTTAGAAGTGACCAGAAGCAGAGAATTACCTTAAACCAAAAAACATTCCCAGCGATAGCAGCTAAGATATACAAAAATGGCGGTTTATTGTCGTGAATATCTTTATAGAGTGTGAGTCCCTGCCTAATTGCATTCCCCAGAGTTAGATAGATTAGCTCGTCGCCATAGTAAAAAGGTTCAAAAAAACTTGGGATTTTGGCAAGGAAAACGAAGCCAAGTAGAACTTCCAGCCACCTAGGCATGTGGATTTTGGCTAAGAATTTTTCCATTAATTTATTCTAGCAAATTTATACCTTTTCTGTAACCTTGTACTCTAAGTACTTCCCTAGCATGAGCCTTGTGTGGGCATCAATGCCCGGCAGTGCAGAAAAGAAGAATCCTGCGACAGGCATAAGTATAAATTCAAAAGGGGTAGTTAAGAACCTTAGAAGGTGATTTTTTTCTAATTTGGGTTTATAGAAATAATCAACAATCAGAGAGACTAGCAAAAACAACAAAGAAACTGTAAGAACAAATGACGAAATTTTGGGAACCATGTAGCCAAGCGCAGTTCTGCCAAAGGCTGGGTTGATGAGAGTTGGAAGGGTTAATCCAATAGTAATAAAGAACCAGTTGACTGGCCACATGAAGTGAGCCCAAAGAGCATGATACATTCTAGTAGTTTTTTCCCAAAAAGGAATATTTCTTTTTAAAAAATAATTTTTTATCATCCAGGGAGTGTCCGAGACCCCATAAGCCCAGCGCCTCAGTTGTTCATAGTTAAGCTTTAGTGTTTTCCAGGTAGTGGTAGATTGCGCAGAGTCGGCATAGAGCGGCAAATATAAAGGTTCAACCTCGACCCCGTTTTTGACTGTATACAATGCTTTAAAAAATATTCCCCAATCTTCAGGAATTTTGTCCGGATCCCAATATCCTGCTTCGTGCAATAATTTAAAGGATAAAGAATAGTTCTGGCCATTAATTAACTTGTCTGGCCTTGAAAGAGTAGACAAATTCCAGATCGAAGCAAAAGTATTAACGACTCTGGTTATCATCGGCAATTCCCAGATGTTGTTATAGAAAAGAACTGCTGGTTGCCAAAAGTGTTTATAACGTTCGGGGTTATCGAGAAACTTAAATGTTAAACAAGCAAAGTGGTTTGAATGGAACTTGTGGTCACAGTCCGCACTAGTAACAATTGCATAGTTTAGATTTACTTTCCCAGGACCAATAAATTTTTTCCTTGCTTCTATGGCGGCGTAGCGTTCATTGCTAGACTTTCCAATAATTTCTCCTTCGGCCAACGTATGCTCAGTAACGAAAAGATTTGCAAATTTTTTACCAAATTGTTTTCTGAGAGCCTCTACTTTTGGAGCTCGTACTTCCTTGGGAACTTTGGCTTCCATGGCCAAAATGACTGTTATTTGCTTGGCTGGCAGTGTTTGATTAGCTATGGCGTTTAGAGTTCTTTCTAGAATGTGCATAGGCTCATTTACTGTTGGGATGATTATAAAGTTATGAGCCTTTTCCCAATCAGGGAAACCCCGGACGTCACTCATCCAGTCATATTTCATAGCCGCTTGTATCCTAATATGAGAAAGAACGGCCGAAGTGGCAACGTGGAACGATTGATAGAACCAGTAAAGGTTGAAAATTAAAATAAAGTAGGCGACCACATCGGGGAAAACCAGAATTCCCCAATATGGGAACAAAATTAAGTTCCAGGAAAAAAACCCAGGCAATATCTCCAGAAGTCTAGTCACTAGCTTGTCGTTTTCTTCTATTATTTTTCTCATTTAGATCCGGGGAAACAAAATACTTCCTGATTTTATTGTAGGGCCTGCAAACTGTTTTTCAATTTTTTCAGCTGTTTCAGGCAAGAAAGACTTTAAGTTGAATGCAATTTGCCGAATCCCTATAACTAGCTCTGCCAATATTTTCTCAAGGTCACTGCCTTTTTGTTCCCAGGCCTTTGTTTCATTTATGAGCTGATCTAGTTTGGATATTTCTTCCCAGATAAATTTTAAAGCAAAATCAAAACGAAAATCATTGAAATTATTTTCAACTTCTTTAAATAAATCAACTTTAGATTTCGGGAAAGTAAGTTTGGAATTTTCGCAAAGCTTAGCTGTTCTGGCCACTAAATTTCCAAGCCCGTTTGCCAAATCTGAATTATAAACCTCAGATATTTTTTCTAGGGTTATGTCGACGTCATTAGTTAAAGGACCGTAACGTAAAAAATAATATCTAACCCCATCAACACCAAATTTTTTTATTAGATCCGTTGGTAGTATGACATTACCCAATGATTTACTGACTTTTTGACCATTCAATGATATAAAGTCGTGAACAAGTATTGTTTTTGGTAATTCATAACCAGCTGACTTAAGCATTGCTGGCCAGTAAATCGCATGAAATCTTTGATTATCTTTTCCCAAGACATGAACATCTGCTGGCCAACAACCCTCTTCACTACCGTAGGTGAGATAATTTATTAGAGCATCAAACCAAACGTAGATTGTATGTTCTGGGTCGTCTGGGACTGGAATTCCCCAAGTGACATTTTGACGGCTCACAGAGAAGTCTTTTAGGCCAGATTTAATAAATGACAAGATTTCGTTTCGTTTCGATTCTGGCCAGATAAACTCTGGATGTTTTGCAATGTGCTCTTCTAAAAACTTTTGGTATTTAGAAAGTGCAAAAAAATAGTTTTCCTCAGAAACCGTTTGTAATTCTTTGTTGGGATGAAATTCACATCTTTCATCAACTAATTCCGATTCATCTTTAAATGATTCACAACCCTCGCAGTAGAGTCCCTCATATTTTGACTTATATATATCTCCGTTTGCTTTAGACTTTAAATAAAATTTTTGGGCGAACTCAATATGGTCTTTGTCAGTAGTTCTAAAGAATCTATCATAAGAAATATTCAAACTGTCCCATTGCTGCTTGTCTTTTTCAGCAATATCGTCGGCAAATTCTTTTGGATTGACACCTTTTTCCTTAGCGCTCTTTTCGACTTTTTGGCCGTGCTCGTCCGTGCCTGTTAAAAAATAAGTTTTAAAGTTAATTAAACGATGATAACGAGCCAAAACATCGGCCAAAATCTTTTGGTAGGCATGGCCGATATGAATTACGTCATTAGTATAGTCAATAGCTGTAGTAACATAAAATTTGTTTGCCATACTTGTATTTTACTGCGAATTTAAGCTTG
>ERZ1292625.3517-Hain-H41-01um-R1-3517-length-12629-cov-4_pt1 | contig 12629 bp, 11 predicted proteins | sample MGYA00564400_ERZ1292625 | MGnify/ENA primary metagenome ERZ1292625 (study PRJEB36523, sample SAMEA6512639) | groundwater metagenome | collected 2019-01-08 | study: AquaDiva: Metagenomics assemblies of 32 groundwater samples
AAATTTGATATATCAAATTTTTCGGAGCTTTTGAAACATGAAAAGGTTGTGGGAGTGGGGGAATGCGGGGTGGATTATTTTAGGCAAAGCACATCTGCGCCAGGAGACACGCATCAAGACGGATGGAAAGAAAAACAGTGGGAAGTTTTTAAACAGCACGTAGAGCTTGCGCTAGAGCACGACAAACCCCTCATGATCCACTGCCGTCCCTCAAAGGGAAGCATGGACGCTTACGAAGAGGTCGCCACCTACCTCGAGTCATTTGGTCAATGTCCGGACATTGACCAAAAGGGGGGAGGGCGGCACGTAAAAGGGAATATGCACTTTTTTGTGGGGAACGTGGAAGTGGCGAGGCGGTTTTGGAGTTTAGGATTTACTACTTCGTTTACGGGGGTTTTAACGTTTACCAAAGACTACGACGAGGTGGTACGCGAAGCTCCTGCCGATATGATTCTCTCTGAAACCGATGCGCCGTGGGCCGCCCCGGTTCCTCACCGCGGGGAAACGAACCATCCTACTTACGTTCGCTACGTCGCAGAAGCGATAGCGCGTATTCGTGAAGAACCTGTCGAGGAGGTTCAAAAGACTCTCTTTGCCAATGCGAAGCGTATTTTCGTAATTTCTTCGAAAATTTGACAATCTCGTTTCTACAAAGCATAATTAGTTCGTTTGTTATAAAAATAAAATCCCTTATCTATGGTCCTAGAAGCTTTTGATTTCATTTCAGATTTTTTCCACGCTCATGGTGCGGATGCGCATGGCAGTGATCTTCTCTATCGCCTTTTCAGTCATGACACAATGAGTAATCTAAACAACCAACAAGTTGTCGCTGATTACGATTCGATAACGGTTTTGGAAGAAGTTTCACAAGAACAGCCTCCGTCCAACGCTGCTCTGATTGAAAAATGGGACATTGAACTCCAACAGTCGATTAATGATGCTCAGCAAGCAATCAATAACATGCCTGTCACTACAGATGTCGAAAAAACTTATAAAATCTATCTTCAAAATCAACTTGATCATGTGAGTGATGAGGAACACAAAGTTCTAAAAAATTTCCATTACACAAGTCATGAAAGACTTCAAAAACTTTCAGAGCTAAAACAGGCCGCTGACTCAATCGAGTTGCACGCCGAAAATCCTAACTGGAACAATCCTTATAATCCCTAGGACACTACTCCAGGTCATTTCGTGCCTGCCTCGGTTCCGCACTGTGGGAAGCTAAACCAGCTTGTGCATGTTCAATATGTTGCCGTGGCGGTCGCGTATTCGAGGAGAAGCAGTTGAAGATGTTCAACGAGCACTCCTTTCGAACGCAAAGCGGGGGTTTGGCATTGCTACAGAGCCCCGTATTGCCTGAATAACGACCCCGTGATACGCTGTCCTAACTTATGGATACTGATATGGAAGTTACCGATTACAGCGCCGTTGTGGAGGCGGATGCAGCCAAGGACGCTACAGGAGTCTATGAAGTGGGATACCACCTCATCCCTTCTCTTTCTGAATCAGACGTTGAAGGACAGGCATCTGCCTTGGTGGTCGCTCTTAAAAAAGCAGGAGGTTCGGTTATTGGTGAGCGCGCTCCTATTAAAATGAATCTCGCGTACGCGCTTGAAAAAAAAGTTGCTGGCGCCAAACGTTCATATAACGAAGCGTACTTCGGATGGGTTGCCTTTGAAGCACCAACTGCATCTCTCAAAACGATTGAAAGCGTTTTTGCTAAAGAAGAAAATGTACTTCGCCACCTGCTTGTTACCACCACGGGCGACACCGTTGCGGCGGTACTTGCTGACCCGCTGCTTGACGCGGCATCAGTTCCAGAAGAACTTCCTGAAGTAGCTGCCGAAGCTGAAGCGGGAGGAGTGGTAGAATCAGTAGGAGCCGATTCTTCTGAGGAGGTCTAAACAATTCTACCTATGTATCTCAATAAAGTCTTTGTTGCGGGTAATCTCACTCGTGACCCGGAGTTAAAAGCGCTTCCGAGCGGATCGTCAGTCTGCACCTTTAGTGTTGCCACGAACCGTGTATGGTTTGATCAAAATAAACAAAAACAAGAAGCGGTAGAGTATCACAACATCGTGGTGTTTGGCCGACAAGCTGAAACATCCGCGCAGTATTTAAAAAAGGGAAGTGGGGTGTTGATAGAAGGGCGCATACAAACTCGTAGTTGGGAGAAAGAAGGGCAAAAACAGTACCGCACTGAAATCGTTGCTGAGCGCGTTCAGTTTGGTGCACGTGCAGGGACTGCAGGGCCTACCCAAGAAGTGCGTGGCGGCGACCAGCCAGGCCAGGAGGGAAGTAGCGCGGGAGGTATAGAGTACCCTACTGAAGAAATTAGCCCTGACGATATTCCATTTTAGGGAATAGTTGAAAATGTAATGAAAAGCGTGTAGAATCTCTGAACATATGGATAGCACCCCCAAATACCTTGATTATAAAAATACTGCCTACCTTAAGCAGTTTTTGAATCCACACGGACGAATTTTAGGAAAGAAGCGTTCTCGTGTCCCTGCTTCACACCAACGTGAAATTGCTTCTGCAATAAAACAGGCACGCTTCATGGCGCTCCTCCCGTACGTCATAAAATAGCACTCCACAAAACCCCCTTCTCAAGGGAGATAAACGCTACAAGCCCTTTCGAAAGGGCTTTTGTTTCGTTTGGCAGGGAGATATAAAAGGAAACTAACGGTTTCTCGGGCCGGTTCGTATAATCATAAGCGCGCAGCAGTGCGCGTTTATGATTTACTCACCCTTTCTACGTACTCTCCGGTTTCGGTGTTGAGGCGCACAATGTCGCCTTCATTAATGAAAAGGGGAGTATTCACGACTGCTCCTGTTTCAAGCACTACCTGCTTTGAGCCGCCTTGGGCGGTATTTCCTTTAACCGCGGGAGGTGCCTCTTTAACCATAAGCTCTACTTTAATAGGAATTTGAATACCAATGACGGATTCGTCCCACACGAGGGCGGTGACTACGCTCTTTTCCTTTACGTACTGAATTTGTTGCCCCACCATTTCCTCTCCGAGAGCAATGCGGTTTTGAGGTTTTCCTACCTCATGAAACCACACCTCACCTTTTGCTTTATAAATATAGACAAACTCTTTTTTCTCCACGTCAGCTTCTTCCACCGTTTCAGTTTGGTGGAATGAAATTTCCAGTACTTTGCCTGTTTTGATGGCGCGGAGCTTCGTTTGGTTCACCGGTTTTCGTTGCTGTTTTCTAAAAACCCACGAAGAAAGAACCTCAAAGGGTTCGTTGTTATAAATGATCACTTTTTTAGGAAGGATTTCGTTGTATGAAAGTATTGCCATGTAACCTTTGATGAGTTCGTCGAGTAGTAACAGTAGTAGCCTGCGCCAGGGAGTACTATACACCACAATACGACGCGCGCGCTACCTCTATGATACCGGTCAAACTTCTTGACAAAGTACATCTGCTCCCGCTTGATGTAGTGGTACGTATGCACATACACACTGATGACATAGAGAAACTTTCAGACGAGTCACTCTTGTCATACGCGCTTGAACACCCCGACGCGTTCTCATTTTTGGTCAAGCGGTATCAGCGAGAGTTTCTGGAACGTGCGCAGTACATAGTGAAAAGTCGTGATGACGCAGAAGATGTAGTGCAGGACGCGTTCGTGCGCATTTATCGGTTTGCGCCACGTTTTCGCGGCCAGTCGGGAACCTTTAAGAATTGGGCACTCACCATTCTTATGAACGTAGCGCGTACGCGGTATCAACAAAAAGCGCGAGAGTGGAAACGTACCGCGCCTTTAACTCAGGAGCACTACGAGGGGCTCGCTGCGCCTAGCGGGGAAGAGGGGGCTCTCGCGAAGGACATCATTGAGCGCGCGCTTCTCCACGTGGGGGAAGAGACTGCCACGCTGCTTAAACTGGCCTTCATTGATGAACTGCCGTACGAAGAAATTGCAAAGCGACAAGGTATTCGGGTAGGTGCCGTGAAAACGCGCGTTCACCGCGCAAAGAGATCACTCCGTTCTATTATTGGAAACATTACACTATAATTACTCTATGAAAACTGACCAGGATATTACCGATACTATTATGCGCCGCGTGCACGTCGTGCACGCGCGCCGTATGGTGCTGGCGCCCCGCACGCGCTTTTTTGCATTGGTAGTGGTGACGTTTGCGCTTGGTATTTCAGTTTCAATTAAGAACGTGATTGGGAATGCGCTCGCAGCCGCTTCTTCATGGAGTGGTTTTTTGTTTTTTATTGGAGATGCATTCCGTTCAACGGAATTTTTTGTTCAACTCTTTATACTGGGCGCAATCATCCTTGCCGTGTTTTCAATTCGCGACGTGTGCGTGTACTGTGTTGCTCACGACTTCATTCCGTTTCTTCGCCACGCCGAACACGAACGCTCGGCCTAACCCGTCTTCAATTTCTCGCGTATCTCTTTGAGTAATTTGTTGGCGATTGGTTTGTTTTCACGCAAATAGGTTCGCGCCGCGTCATACCCGCGTCCCAATTTTTCTTCTCCGTACGTGTATGAGCTCCCCGTTTTAGTAACGAGTGCGTATTTTTCGCCAAGCGCCAAGAGCTCTCCCTCTTGAGAAATACCCTCGTTGTACATGAGGTCAAACTCGGTTTGTTTAAAGGGCGCGGCAACTTTATTTTTTACCACTTTCACCCGCACGCGGCCTCCCACCACTTCCTCGCCTTTCTTAATTTGCGCAATGCGGCGAATATCCATACGAACTGAGGTGTAGAACTTGAGGGCTTTTCCTCCCGGAGTTGTTTCAGGGTTGCCAAACATCACGCCAATTTGCATACGGATTTGGTTAATGAAAATAACCACGGTCTTACTTTTTGCGACAATAGCGGTTAGTTTGCGGAGCGCTTGGCTCATCAAGCGTGCTTGGCGTCCTACGTGTGTCTGCTCCATATCGCCCTCAATTTCGGCGCGGGGAGTGAGCGCGGCGACGGAGTCAATGACGATGACGTCTATTTTTCCGCTTCTGACCAGCGACTCTACAATATCCAACGCCTGTTCTCCGGTATCGGGCTGTGAAACCAAGAGGTCGTCTATTTGTACCCCAAGGCGTTTTGCATACTCAGGATCAAGTGCGTGCTCAGCATCAACGAACGCGCAGATGCCGTTCTTTTTTTGTGCTTCAGCAACAATATGGAGTGAGAGCGTCGTTTTTCCTGATGACTCAGGACCAAATATTTCAATGATGCGTCCACGTGGTACTCCGCCAATACCGAGCGCGCTGTCCAAACCAATCGAACCAGTAGGGATGGCGTCAACGTTTACTCGTGCCGTCGCACCCAAGGTCATAATTGCCTCGTCTCCGAATTTCGTCTTGATACTATCGATGGTGTCTTTAATTGAGTCGTGACTCGAAGCTTTCGAGTCGTGAACCACTTTTTTTGTCTGAGGTTTCTTTTTGAGTGCCATACGGTTCTTTCGTGTTTACAAACGTGATAATGCGCTCCGTGGTGCGTCCAAAGCGGTCTGAGGCGCGGATAACTACTACAGTATACCCGAGGGGGTAAGCCCTCTCCACGGCAAACGCTCCTTCTTCAGAGAGGGGAACTTCCAGGTTGTTTATGGTGAGTTTTGAAACACGTTCTGTGCTACCACGAAGTACCGTGGATCCGGACTCGCTTTTTGATGGTGGGTCTACTGTTATTGATGCTCCTTTAAAAAGGGGAGCGGTGATGACCAAGGTGTAAGCAAAAACAAGTATTCCCGCACAAAGAACAATACCTTGTCTGACTGAAATGAGTGGACGTTTTTTACCGCGCGCCGTTTTCATCATCATAGGTCTCACTTTCTCCCTGCGCTTCTACGGTGAGCACCTCGCGAGGTTTTGCCCCGTCGGCAGGGCCGATGACGCCCCTCTCTTCAAGAATATCCATGAGTCGTTCGGCGCGGGCGTACCCGATGCGGAGCTTGCGTTGGAGGTACGACGTTGACGCTTTGCCCATTTCTTCAACCGTGCGCTTTGCTTCAAGGTAGAGTTCATCATCTACATCATCTTCTTCAAGTGAGGCGCTGAAGAGCGCGTTAGGCGACTCTTGGGTATTATTTGAAATAGTAATCTCATCCAAGTTTGACTCGTTGTTTTTCTTGATAAAATCAACCACCTTTTTTACTTCCTGTTCTGAAATGTACGCGGTTTGAATACGGTGTGGTTTTGCCATGTCGCCTGAAAGGTAGAGCATATCGCCAGCGCCAAGCAGTTTTTCAGCACCCGGTCCGTCAAGAATGGTTCGCGAGTCAATTTGACTTGCTACCTGGAGCGCGACACGAGCAGGAATGTTTGCCTTAATGAGGCCGGTGATGACGTTGACCGACGGTCGTTGTGTTGAAAGTACCAGGTGAATACCGACGGCGCGACTCATTTGAGCGAGGCGCACGATCGCTGCTTCCAGCTCGCGTGGGTAGGTTTGCATAATGTCAGCAAGCTCATCGATGACAATCACGATGTATGGCATTTGGTCAGGTGCCTCCTCCGCGTTTTTGCCACTCCACGTGGAGACTACGTTTTCGTGATAAGAGCTGATGTCGCGCACGGAGTGTCCTTGGAGCAGGTCGTAGCGACGATCCATTTCTTTTGCTGCCCACTTGAGCGCAAGAATTGTTTTCTTTGGATCGGTGATCACCGGGTGGAGTAAGTGGGGGATTGAGTTGTAGAGGGTGAGTTCAACACGCTTTGGGTCAACCATCAGCATGCGGAGCGTGCCCGGACCATTACGATACAAGAGCGAGGTAATGAGCGCGTGAATGGAAACTGATTTACCTGAACCCGTTGCTCCCGCAATAAGTATGTGAGGCATTTTTGCAATGTTGGCAAAGTGTGCCGTTCCCGCAATGTCGCGACCCAGTACCGCAAGGAGGGGACGGGCATCGTCGGTGAATGCTTTTTCTGAAAGGAGAGAAGCGAGTCCTACCGTCGCTTTCTTTAGGTTGGGGACCTCTATACCGACCAAAGATTTTCCAGGAATAGGCGCCTCAATACGGACAGGGCTTGCGGCGAGCGCCAACTCCAAGTTATTTTGGAGCGCCAGAATTTTTTGCAAACGCACGCCTTCAGCGGGTTTTAGCGCGTAGCGCGTCACTGTTGGGCCGATAGAAATTTCGTCCATTTCAACGGTGATTCCGAAGTTGTGGAGCGTGCGTTTTATGATGTTGGCGTTTGCTTTCACGTCGCCGACTGCAGGCTTCCCCTTGTCGCGCTCTAAGAGTGAAATGGGGGGAGGGGTGTATTCCTGGTCTATTGGCGCAAACTCCATTGCCTTCATTTCTTGTTCTTGCTCACGCTTCGCCTGAGCGGGCAATCCAAAGAGACCTCGCTTCGGCTCTTCCTCTGGAGTTTCTTTACTTTCCTCTTCTTCAGATTCTTCGTCTTCCTGTTCTTCCTCAAGCTCATCTTCAGGGTACGCGTCTTCGTATGCGCCATCGTCTCGTCCAAGTTTTATTGGTTTCTTAAACCAAGGAAATGAGAGGGGAGTATCAAGCGCGAGCAGTGTTCCCACTACCGCGAGCGCGGCGAGCATAACGCCTCCAAGGAGTCTGTCAAACAGCTGCACAAAAGGGGTCATGACAACACCACCCACTACTCCACCAGCGTTTGGTACAGTAAGGGAAAGAATACTAATGCCGGAGAGGAAGAGAAGCACCGCACCGGTTAGCCGCCCCGCGCCTACGCCGTCTTCGTCGTGCTGGCGCACGAGTCCAATAGTAAGAAAGGCGAGCGAGATGGGAAGAAGAAAATATCCCACACCAAAAAATGTTTTGAGTTGCGTATAAAGGAAGTTCCCCACGCTTCCACCCATTTTAAAGGGGGCAAGCAGGAAGAGGAGCGCGAGAATACCCGTTCCAATAGCGTAAATGCTCCGTACAGTTTCAGGCTTTACTTCGACTGAAATAGAAGGGAGCTTCGGAATGAGATTAAGTGTTGTCTTTTTCTTCTTTTTTCGCGCCATGGTGATTCATAAATGGTAGCACGGTCATGCTAGTGGTTAGTGAATAGTTTTTAGTGGAGAGCCCTGAGACCAAACAAAAAACAATATGATAACTTGCAAAATCGCTAGGTCCTCACCTTTAATTTTTTCTGGCTAACAACTAGCCACTAACCACCCATACCTAAACACAATTTGACGAGCACCTATTTAAGAGTAAAATGTCCTCTACGATAGCCCGCGTCTTTTATTTAAAGACATTGGCAAAATCATATGTCCGATACAAAAAAAGACAAAAAAGACATATCGGTCAACTCTCCAGACGAAGTAAATTTTAGGTCTATATTCGCTTCATTTTTAAAAAATGAGCACCATACGTTTGTTGTCCAAAAGACAGAAAAACTTGCCTCAGCACTCTACATTGTTACCGGTTTTATTCCGAATGAGGATCCGTTAAAGACACGTCTACGAACATGCGCCCTTGAACTCATTAGCACTTCTACCGACCCTGACCATGCGCGAGCCGTTCGGTACCACGAAGGTTTTGCTTCACGATGTCTTGAAATAGGGAGTATTTTAGGACTTGCTCAGAGAGCTGGTTTTGTCTCTCCCATGAACGCGCGAGTACTTTGCGATGAGTACGCTGATCTCGCACTGTTTGTGAAGAATCACCAAGATAGAATTTTTGGCCAACACGATGTTCACGTGGGAGATGATAAAGGTCCTACCAACAAAGAGGTGAGGGTAGCCACTCCACAGGTTACGGTAAAAGACAAAGAGCCGGTTGCCGCGCACCAAGTAAAAAAGACAAATAATTATAAAAGACATTTATCTAGAAAGGACATAATTCTTAGTCTTTTAGACATAAAGGACAAAATAAACATAAAAGACGCTATGCAGGCGATTCATGGCTGTAGCGAGAAGACCGTTCAAAGAGAACTTATTTCTATGGTTCAAGAAGGTGTCCTTTTGAAAGAAGGTGAACGTCGTTGGAGCTCCTACAGGAAGGCAAAAGTTGCCTCACACTAGTTTTCTCCACCGCACCAAGTCTTAGTTGATTTTTGTGGCTTATTTGTTACTATAAAGTCTGTGGGTAGCACTATCTAATGGGAAGGCAAAAAGCCGATTTTTTCGGCTTTTTGCCTTTTCGTGTGATAGGCGGATATCCACATTTTTAAGACCTCTATACTTGCCTCGTATTGGCAAACCTTTGGGTATAATGTACCCACACCTATACGGAAGAAAGGTTTTGTAGCATATATCGTCTGTACGAAAGCAGGGCTTAGAGATACTGAACTTTGACAATTACATATTATTGACATGCTGCTGAGTAGCCGCTTGTGCGGGGCGTTCCCGCACTGTCCTTTTTTCTGAATTACTGTTTGTACCACCACGATTGTCTAACTGAAATTCCTTCAATCCTCTATGCCATCAACTCTCATTGAAAAGGCAGCTTTTCGGTGAGGATGGTGGAAATTAATGGGATTTTTTTCTGCATGAGCGAAGCGAGTGAAAAGAGCACGCGTGTTCTTCTTCTTTGCCAGCAAAACCAGAACAAAATCTTATTAGCAAGACTTGCTTATTAATTGGTACCTATTTTTTCTTGCCGTTCGGTCGAACGAACATCACCAAGAAAAAATAAGTCCCGTGCGATTTTTCACTTTGTATTTCAGAGTGAAAAATCACATGTCACAACGATAAATAGCTTTCGCTATGTCTATTACTTCAAAACTCACAACCGTTGTTGTTGGTTTTGCTATGGTAGTTGCATTGGCATTTACGTTTGCGGTTCCTTCAGCTCACGCTGCATTGACCTCAGCGCAAATTCAATCAATTCTCTCTCTTCTCCAGTCATTTGGAGCAGATCAAGCAACCATCAATAACGTAAACGCGTCTCTGCTTGGGCAACCAACGACGCCGACGGCGCCTTCAACGCCATCGTCTTCGTCTTGCTACGCATTTACGCGTGACCTCACTGTTGGTTCAACAGGAGCTGACGTTATGGAACTCCAAAAAGTTCTTAACGGAAACGGCTACCCTGTTGCAGCAACGGGCGCAGGTTCTCCAGGTTCTGAATCAACGTACTACGGTTCGTTGACCCAGTCCGCACTTGCAAAGTGGCAAGCAGCTAACGGCATCAGCCCAGCAGCTGGCTACTTTGGTCCTATTACTCGCGCAAAACTTGCCGCTTCTTGTTCAACCACACCAGGCCCTGTCACGACTGTTCCTGGTACGGGGGTTTCAGTAGCAGCAGGTTCACAGCCACAAAACGCGCTCGCACCTCAAGGTGCAACGCGCGTTCCATTCACACGTGTCGTTCTTACGGCTAGTGCAAATGGTCCCGTTACGGTTAACAGCTTGACCGTACAGCGCACTGGTCTCGGCCAGAATGCTGCATTCTCAGGCGTTGTCTTGGTTGACCAAGACGGTAACCAGCTCGGTACGGCTAAGACCTTCAACTCGAATGATCAGGCAACTGTCGGGGAACCGGTAGTGATTCCTGCAGGTTCGAGTCGCACCTTCACTATTGCTGGTAACATGGCAGCTTCACTCGCCTCATATGCAGGTGAAGCTCCAGCTATCTCAGTAGTAGGGGTTAACTCTTCAGCAACGGTATCGGGTTCACTCCCAATCACCGGCGCGTACCACACCATCAACGCAACGTTGACGGTAGGTACACTCGCACTTGATATTTCAAGCGCATTCGCAACGAACGCTCCGGTAACGAAAGAAATTGGAACGACTGCCTACCGCGCATCAGGCTTCCGCTTGACTGCAGGTTCAGCAGAAGATGTTCGTTTGAAAATGATCCGTTTCAACCAAACGGGTTCGGCTTCAACCGTGAATGATCTTGCAAACATCAAGGTAGTTGTTGATGGCACTGTATATGCCACAACCGTTTCCGCTGACGGCAAGTTCATAACGGCAAACCTTGGTTCAGGAGTCCTCATTCCAGAGGGCAACAATATCGAGGTTTACGTTCAGTACGACCTCGTTGGTGGTAACTCAAACGGCCGCACTGTAATCTTCGACGTCGACGAGACGACCGATATTTACGGTGAAGGGGTAACTTACATGTATGGTATTTCACCAGCAGTAGGTTCAACCGCCGTATCAGGACTTACCCGTTCAAGCTCAAACACTACTGAAACATCTGGTACTCCATACATCTATGGTGCTCAGGTCACGATTTCAGGTGCTTCAGTAACTACAATTGCTAAAGCAAATAGTGTTGCAGCTCAGAACATTGCGGTTAACGTTCCTAACCAGCCTCTTGGTGGTTTCGAAGTTGACATCAAGGGTGAAGCTATCACTGTTCAGTCACTTGTCATTGACGTCGCAACAACTTCAGGCGCAACCCGCTTGACGAACGTTACGATCGTTGATGAAAACGGTTCAGTAGTAGCCGGTCCTGTTGACAGCCCAACCGCTGCAACAAACGGTCACTCACTGACCTTCACTGACTCAATTACGTTCCCTACTGGTAAGCACACCTACACCCTCCGCGGTAAGGTTGCTTCTAGCGCAACGAATGGTTCAACGTACATCCTTTCAACGGACCCATCTTCGGATTGGACCAACGTGAAGGGTGACTTGACCGGCGACACTGTTACTCTCTCTCAGACTTCATTCAACATGAACACGATGACGGTTAAAGCTGCTGCTCTTGCAGTTGCAGTTTCAACCGCGCCTACAGCACAGACAATTGTCGCTGGTGGACAGGGAGTACTCTTCGCAAACATTCAGCTTGATGCATCACAGTCAGGCGAAGATGTACGACTCTCAACTATGCCGTTGACGTACACCAACGCTTCACTTGCTGGTCAGCCAGCATATCTTTCAACCTGTGTGTTGAAAGATGGTTCAACAATCCTCAACACGGGTACCAATACGGTGAACCCAACTGCAACGGCTTCAACAACCGCAGCACTTGGTACATTCACGTTTGACAACCCATTGACGATTGCTAAGGGAACAGTTAAGACACTTGCTCTTACCTGTAACGTATCGTCTTCAGTTCCTGCGAACTCGACGTACAACCTTGGTATTACTACAGCTCAGATTGCAGCGCTTTCTGTAACTGGTGTTAGCTCATCAGCTTCAGTAACGCCTACTGGTTCAACGGGCGCTGGTCAGACAATGACCGTTGCTTCAGCTGGCTCAGTAGTTGCTTCAACTGCCGCTTCAAGTCCTTCATACGCCATTGGCGCAGCTGGTACTTCAGGCGTAACGCTCGGTGTGTTCAAGCTCCGCGCTTCTAACGAAGCTGTAGACTTGCAACGCATTGGTCTCCTTCTTACAAACACTGCATCATCTTCATCATCTGACTTGGTAACGGTAACGTTACACAAGTCTGATGGTACACAGATTGGTTCAGCTACATTTGTAGGTTCTGATACCCATGCAACCTCAACGTTGTCTTCAACACTCAGTCTTCCAAAAGATACTGATGTAGAAGTCACCGTAAAGGGTCACCTTGCCGCAGTTGGTTCATCTGAACCAGGTACGACGGGTCACTTGATTGCAGTTGACATTGATACTGCTGGTACGAACACCCAAGGTGTTGGTGCACAGTCAGGTACTACAGTTAACGCAACTGGTTCATCCGCAGTTTCTGGTATTCGTCTCGTCAAGTCCTTCCCAACCGTTGCTATCGACACGCTCGCTACAACAGGTATTGCGGATGGTAAGTT